>Ga0134128_10000056_pt1 | contig 152017 bp, 75 predicted proteins | sample KB31754_FD_96462 | JGI IMG/M metagenome (GOLD analysis project Ga0134128, IMG submission 96462) | Terrestrial soil microbial communities with excess Nitrogen fertilizer from Kellogg Biological Station, Michigan, USA - KB3-175-4 | ecosystem: Environmental > Terrestrial > Soil > Unclassified ... | reverse complement strand
GAGCAACAGGGACGTCGCCGAACGGATCAAAGACAATGCCCTTTTCAGCCAGGATATACAGTTGGAAGACCGGCTTCGCGATGCGGTCACGACGGAATTGCGACGGATCGCCGACGCACATGGATGGGAGCTCTATGAACTCACGGAACAGGGGATCGGCAACCCTTATGTCTTCATCAGCGGCTATGACTGGAACACGTGCCCCTTTAACAAGCGGCCGCCGCACCGGTTCCGCATCAGCTTTATCGTGATCACCAACCCGGATTCTTTGGGTCTCTGGAAGAATTGGACACTTACGGATCTACAGCAAAAAACCGATCAGCTGATGCAGGAATACAAGACAGATCAGGGCGAATCGGGTGTGGTGTTGCAAAAGTACCAGGATTCGATGCAATATTACATGCAACAGTATGGCGACTTTCTCCAGAGCACGCAGGCCACCTATATGAAGGATGTGCAGGATAAGAACCAGAAAGCGGTGGAAGCGCATGACCGGAAGGCCAAGGCGATCCTTGCCAACACGGACCGGATACAGAAAGAGGTGGAGGCCGTTCAGCAGGGCTCGCGTTCCACCAGGGCATCCAACAACTTTACCAACTACGCCGATAATGAGACCTGTGTTTTTGCCGAGGGCAGCATCGCGCTGGTTTCATTCGACTTCAACCCCTATCAGACCGACCGCGGTGTCAATGGCGATGCAGAGACGCTCAGCGAAACTCCTATTACAATACCGCATGCTTCATATGCGTGTTTGACCGCCAACCATGTGGCGCCTAACCGCAACAATTACCGGCCGAACTATAACGGCTACGCCTTTGAGAATCCCTCATGCGGCGCCATGGTTCTTTTCGGCAGCTATCTCCCACGGAATAAAGAATACGCGACCTACCGTTGCACCTTTGCCAAGAACTATAACGACTCCAAGGGCACCATCGGCGATATCAAACCCGTAGCCGAAGACAAGATCCAAAATATCTCGGTGCACGTTCAAGGGCGCAAGGACAAGGTGAAAACCATCCTTCAGTCTTTCAATTGGGATGGCCTGAATCAACTCGTATATAAACCATAGTCATGAGAAAATTACTCTTATTGTTGGCAATAGCGCTCTTTGGCTTCCGCGCGCTGGCCCAGCTAACCCCCGAACAGCAGAAACAGGTGGATGCGGCGATGAAGAAGGCGAACGCACAACTCGAACAGATGAAGAAAAGCCATCCGGAGCTCGCCGGCTATTCGATGCCTGAGATCAACAAGAACCCGAGTATGCCCAATCTCGACTCGATCAACCAGCAGATCAGGAAGAGCACACAGACGATGAAGAGTTATAACACGATGATGACCCAGGGTCTGCCGAAGGCCGATCCGCTACATCGGGCCGGGAAGCTGCAAAGGCTGACGGCGGCGGCGATACAAACCATGGCGCAGAATGTGTTGAGACAGGTGACGCCGCAGATCAGCGTTACAAAGCTACCCGCGCTTAAGACAATTCTCGACAGCTGTCATAACCTCGCGGGCATGGGGGCCTTCCTGCTGGCCAATAATGCCTCGCTCAACGAGACGATGTTTCTCGTATGTCATGCGCTGGTGAAGAATCCGCGGGACCTATGGTCGGTGAATAACCTCGGGGTATATTACCGGGGACAAACGCAATACGAACCCGCCCTGCAATGCTTCTTTTATGCACAGGCACTGGACTCGGGGAAGTCGGCGGTGCTGGCAACGAATATCGGTTGGGCGTCGCTGTATTATGGTGATTTCGACGGCGCCGCAAAATATTTTAACGATGCTTCTTCCATCGACCCGGATTTTCTCAGCCCGCTCGAGGGACAGGCGCTGCTGGCTTATCAAAAAGGTGACATCCAGGCGCTTTTTAAGTGTTTGGCCAAGGAGCTGCAGGCAACGATGAAGGCGGGCGGGGGTGGCGCAGGTGGTGGCGGGGGTGCTCCGCAGCAGGGTTCGGGCGAGGAGGCCTCCGACGCGTTCGTGGATCAGGCGGCAAGCGATTATGTCCAAAGCGTGAAGACACTCGACGATCAGCCGGACCCCACGCAGGATCATAGTCTCGATGGTCTCGCCGAGGACGGACCTGACCAGGACAATCCGCCGGGTGCGGACGTGGTAGATGTCACTTATCCCGAATACCGGCCGATATTCGTAGGTCGCGCCGAAGATCTGCAGCGGGCGAAAAGTGATGCGGTGAAGTTCATGCTAAAGTCATCGGATAAGCTGATAACCCTCCAGAAAAATGTGCAGCAGGAGCTGTCTTCGCTGCACCCGCTTGTGACGGGCACCAGCGCCGATGGAACGGGTACGCTGACCGTCAGCAAGAGTTTCCGCAAGTTCGTCGACCTGATGGCGGAAGCCAACCGGCTCTTCGAGCGAAGGGTATATTGGTGGGTCAAGAAATACGATGACGACTACAAGCCCTGGCCGGACCGGATGTTTACCCATAACCAGGGCAATCTGAACGGGTTCCTCAACGATGGAAAGGCGTGTCCCAATCCCGACCCGGATAATAAGTGCAGCAACAGGGTGCTCTGTAAATGGATACCGCTGATGACCACCAGCTGTAACTCGGATATTGAGAGCATGACGCGGCTTTGGAATCCATACTGGGACCATATCTCGGAGACGATCCAATGGTATATCGATGTCACGGGCCCGTTGATCAGCCGCGTACACGATGTAGGCTGGAACCAATATCTGAACGATGTCAGGATCTTTTATATCACCCAGGCCGTGCTGCAGGCGTATAATCGATGGGCCACCTGCGTGGTCGCCATTCCGGTGCCGTCGCTTGTAGGCGCGACGATGCCAACCTGCATCATCGATATCAATGGCATGGACCCGCCCGATCCTTTTTCGAAAAAGCCCAAAAAGATCAAGCAGTTCCAGGGGCCGTGTTATGACCACGATTGGCCGATAGGTCCGCTGAGCATCGAAGAGACCTGCAATACTACGAAGTATACGCTCGGGTATAAGAATATCGGCCTGTTCTGGGAGACGGCCAAAGACCCGGTGTATGCGCAGAACAATTTTACCAACCGGATCGGCGCCAATTTCAAGGTCGACTATTCGCTCGGGGTAGAGGATGTGGCGATCGGCAAAACGAAACTGACGTATAACGCAGGGATAGACGTGAAAGCCGCGGCCAGCATCTGGGGCGACTGGAATACGCAGGGACAGTTCACGGGCGGCGGTTCGGACGTAAATGCGGGCGTGACAGCAACCGGCGAAATCTCCGCGGGCGGCCCGTTGAAGGTTGGCGGGAGCACGGGTGTGGGTGTCGATGCGAGCAATACCTACGTGGTTGTGGCGGGCCAGCTGCAAACCGGGCCACCGACGATCAAGGTGACACGCTGAGCCCTTTTCCTACGATTTGTCTTTTTCAAAAGGGCTTTCCGACATCTTGAGGAAGCTGGGCTCATAGCCGCCATCGTCGACGATCACCTTTAGCAAAACGATACCTGGGTCCAGCGGATGCAGCACTAAAGTATGCAGGTTATCGGGTTCTGAAGGCAGGGGCAGGGTTACGGTTGTCTCGATGATCCTGGCCGCGGCGGCGGGATACATCTTTGAATAATTGTTCTGCCAGGTGAGCTGATCGTTGATGTTCCAGGTGGTGGGGGCGCCGCCGCCGAAGGCGGCGGCAATGCTTTGGCCGCCTTTTTTGAACGGCAGAGTGCTGTTGAAGATCATATGAACGCGGATACTATCGGGTCGGCCGTTGAGCTTCATGCGGTAGGAGATCGCGGCCCCGGCAGTGGGTGCGGTATAGGGCATGAGTGCGACGCCGGAGAGCGTCCGGCCGAGGTCGGGGATAACTGCCCAATGCGTGGCGGGCGATGGTTTGGCTTCGAAATAATGTTCGGCTTCCATGACCACAACGCCATGGTCTTCGGTGAATACGCAGCCGCCGGCTTTTGCTTCGCCTGGCTGCAGGCGGGTGACAGCAGGCTTGACATTACCGCCCCGGGGCTCGTCCCAGCTGCGGTAGCCGATATGGGTCTGGTCCATCATGTGATCCCATTTCCCGCCGGCTATATTGTGATTGTAGTCCCTGGAATAGGCTGCATCGCGGGCAAAACAGCTGTCGGCATAATCCGCCCAATAATTCGCCCGCATGTCCTTTTCCCTGGCGAGTTTTTTGTTCATCGCAGCGGCATAATACATGTCGTACAGATTCGCCATGGCTCTCACGGGATGGAGTACGAGCTCTTTATAACCGTCCTTGTGTTCATCCGGCAAGGTGAGATATTGGTTTAAGGCTCGTGCCTCGAGTGCCAGGAAGGCGTCCCTTACCTGCTCAAACTCGCCGCTTTGCAGATTGTATGTTCTGTCGTTCAGCATCTCTCCCGTGACACGGCCGGAGTATTTGCAATAGGTGCTGAGGATATCGGCGGCCTCGGGACCGGCGGCTTTGCCGAATTGTTCCCCGCAAAACTGCTGTGCATATGCGTCGAGATTGTGTTCGTTATAGGAGGTGGGATTCCAGGCCATATGGAGGAAGAAGTCAAGCGGGTATTCATTGGGTTTCAGGTCACCGACGTTTAGTATCCATATCTTGTCGACTCCATAGCTGTACGTAAGCTGTAACTGTTCCCACATATGCGGAATGGCGGTGTTGTTCAACCATTGGTACGATCTGGGCGCGCCGTGGAGATCGACATGATAATACATTCCATAACCACCGGGGTGGCGCGGAGCGTTGAGCTCGGGAAGCCTGCGGACGTCGCCCCAGTTGTCATCGCAAAGCAGGATGGTCATATCGTCGGGAACATGCATCCCCTGATCGTAGTAATCCAGCACCTCGCTGTATAAGGCCCAGAGCTGGGGCGTTTGCGATGCCGGTTTGTGGGTCACCTCCGTGATGATCTTTCGCTGGTCGGTCATGATATTCTCCAGCACCCGGAAATTCGCCTGGGCGCTACCAGCGTCGGGCATGGCCATGTCGCCGTCGCCGCGCATGCCCATGGTGAGGATGCTTTCGTAGTCCTTATTCCGTTCAAGCCCCTGGCGCCAGAAATCCTGCAAGCCCTGTTTATTAGTAACATAGTTCCACTCGCCATTGCCAAATTCCATGTGGTGCTTTTTCCATTCTCTTTGAGCGCGGAGCATGGGTTCGTGGTGGGAAGTGCCCATTACGATCCCGTATTCGTCGGCGAGGCGGGGGTTTTCGGGGTCGTCCTCATTGAAGGCATTGCCCCACATCGCGGGCCAAAGGAAATTGGCGTGCAGACGAAGCAGCAGCTCGAACATATGCGTATACATCTTACTATTGAAACCACCGAACTTCTCCCTTGTCCAGCCGGAAAAGCAAGGCGCCTCGTCGTTGATGAAGATGCCCCGGTATTTCACTTTTGGTTCGCCGGAAGCATACCTGCCTTTGAGTATATAGGCCGCGGGGCGTTTGCGGGAAGGCACATCGGCCCACCAATACCAGGGAGAGACGCCCAGCTGTTCCGACAGTTCGTATATGCCGTAGATCGTCCCGCGCTTGTCGCTGCCGGCGATTACCAGCAGTGGGCGGTTGTGATCTTTGGGGTCGTTGGTTGTTGTGATCACAAAGCTTTCCCACCTTCCTTTGAGGTCTTTTGTGTTGAGTTTGTGCGATGCTGCGAGGCGGTCGATGGTGTTGTTTTTGCCGAGGGTGCCGATGACGATGGCATAACCCTGCGTTTTGCGGGGATCGGTGGCTTGCAAGGTTGGCTTTGTGCCGGTGACGCTGTCGATGTCGTTTTGCAGATCGCCGATGGCACGGATCACGCCGGGGAAATCGGCGGTATCGTAGTAGATGGGCGTCGCGGCGGCGCCAGCTGCGATGGGGAAATTATTGTTGCTGTCGGGGCTTTCGCTGATGAGGCCGGTTGTGAGTACACCCCGGGATTGGGCAGTGGCGCAGAGGGCGGCGAGGATGCCGGTTAAGACAATAATAAAGTGCTTCATATAATTAATACGTTATGACCTGTTCGGTCCAGGTGGGACCGCAGATGTGAAAGAGTCCGTTCCCGAAGTACACCGGTTCGATGCCTAGCTGTGGCGTTTTCTCCCAGTCCTCGAAGGTCTGGCTGTAAGGATACGGCCGTTTTGCATACATTAGGTAATGACACGAGCTCCACAGTTTACCATCGGGTCCTTCGAATAAGGCATTGTGCCCGGTCTCGCAGTAGGGATCTTCGCTGTCCTGAAATTGCAGATTGGCATAACCGCCGGCGGCTGCCAGTTCGGGGCGATAGCCTTTCTTTCGGGTTCCGAAGATGGGATCTTTCGACGCTAATTCCCAGGGGCCGAGGGGTGAGGGGGATTTCAGCAACCCCACTTCGTATCCCCGAGTCCAGGTAGAGAAGAACATGTAATAGACGCCTTCGTGCTTGATGACGAACGGCCCTTCGATGCCACCAAACATCCATTCCGGGTTGCCCGGTGATCGCTTGTCGAGGAATTTTTGGATGGGTGTGATCAGCTTGCCGGTGGGGAGATCGATCTTCGCCTGAAATAGTCCGTTGCCACTGCAATAAAGATAGGTCTGGCCGTCATCATCCTCGAAGAGCGTCGCATCGTTGTTGTATTGCGGGGTGAGCGGGCCGTTCACCAGCTTATACGGTCCCGTTACGCTGTCTGCGAAAAACAACCAAATGCTATGCGTCTTCATGCCTTTGGGGTCTTCCGGCGTGACCTTTCCGCTGTTGATCGTTAGCCAGTATTTATGTTTGATATAGTGTATCTCCGGCGCCCAAAACCGACCGTTGTACGGACAGTCGGCTGAGAGTTTACTTGCATCTATGAGCCACCCCTGCTGTTTCCAGTGGAGGAGGTCGGGAGATACCAGGAGGCGGACGCCGGGGTTGTGGCCCGTCCATACGGGGTTCGAGGTACCGACGCAATACCATTTGGGGCCGACCCGGATAATGAAATGGTCGCGCATCGAGATGGCGGTGTCACGGGTGATGGGATTGGTATATTTGAATATATGCGATGGGTGGTCCTGGGCAGAGAGCCGGGTAGCATAGATTAACATCAAGAATAGAAACGTGGTAGGGAGCCTCATGGCAGGGCTGAATTTATTGTTTGAGCTCTAACTGTAGGACGGTATTGCGGCTGCGATAGCGGGAATGTTTTTGAGATCCATCGGGTATAATCTTTTGTTACTTTATGAATTGTAGTGACCGGATCATGACCTGGCCGGGATCACCGGTGGCGTATTTGATAAAAATGTCGTGATGGCCTTTGAATGGTTTGGTTGAAGCAGCAATGCTTTTCCACTGGCCACCGGTGGGTTGTACCGGCACGCTGGCGAGCAGTTTGCCTTGCTGCAAGTCATCCAGCCAGATCTCGAGGTTGGCGGGGGATTTGGCGTCGACGGTGAGTTCGATTGCTTTGGCTTTCCGGTCGCCTGTCTCGACGCCAGAGATCATGAACCAGCCGCCATTGGCCGATGTATTGGTTACGATCTTTTCGCCAGTCTCGCTTACGGTTGTGACGCCATAGTGATTGGCATAGCCCGTTGCGGTGAGCGGTGAAAAAGCATCTTTGCAGATGAAGAAGTCGAAGTCGGCGGGGCGGCCTTCGGCGAAGAGGCCGAGACTGGTGCCAACCCAGGAGTTGAAATTGGGTTGCGTTTTGTCGAGGTCGACGGAACTGATGGGTGCGCCGGTTGTGATCCAGTGATTGCCATCGCGGCTATAGTAGCCGGTGAGGGCATGGCCGTTCCGTTGAAGTTTTAGCCAGACATTTTTTCCTGCGTTATTGGGGATGGTGCGGGTGGCTGTGTCGAGCTGAAAGACGATCTGCGAAACATTGGCGAAGAGCCGTGCGGTGACGTGCTGGTTGCCGTTTGTGAGATAGATGCCGGCTTTGGCCGAAGTATCGTTGGCGCCGGCCGCGAGTTCGAGCCGGGTTACGGCTGTGTAATAGTGATCGGTCTCTTTTTGTACGACGTGGGTGCGGTTACTGTCCGGTGTGAGGCGCAGCCAGCCTTTGCGGTCCGTTAAGGAATAATTGCGGGTGGCTTTCCGGTTGAGGAAATGCCATTGGAGACCTATTGTGGGTTTGTTGAAATCGTCGCCTTGTGCGCTTGTCCAGGGAATGCCGCTTTGCGGAAGATGCGGTTTTAAGATGGGCTGGGTGGTTGGCGCGAGACCCCAGGGGCGGTCCGCTTCCCAGATCACGGGGTAGAGAGATGTCTGGCGGCCCGCGCCGGACCAATCGTCGTCGGGGTATTTCTCGTAGCTCTGGCCGAGTGTCCACCAGGTGCCGTCGGCGAGTTCTACGGGAGCGGAGATATGATTGGGGCGGCGAAAGCCTTCGTTGGGATCGGTGATGGGTTGGAAAAAATCGCCCAGGCGTTCCCAATACGTCGAATCGCTGGTGAGTTTTTTTGTGCGGAGGACATATTGGCCGCCGGATACGTCGCCCGCCGGGAAATAGTAGTAGTAACCATGGCGTTTGCACATTACCGGGCCCTCGGCCCAGCTGTATTGCAGGTGGGCGTTAATCCAGTCCAGGTTGATAACGGTGTCTGTGAGCTGGCCGTCACGACCCAGGGCCTGGATGCGATTGATCTTTTGACCGTTCTTGATCAACATATAGGGTTTGCCGTCATCGTCGACGAAGATGGAGTTGTCGTAACCGAGGTTGCCTGTTTGCGGGTTCGTGTTGACGCGGATGGGTGGCGACCAGGGGCCGGATGGCGTGGCTGCTTTTGAGAACCATTGGCCGTTTGCAGAGAAATAGATCCAGTAGGAGCCATAGAAGTACGTGATGGCGCCCTGCCAGATGCCGCCGGAGGGACGGTCGGAGACGAATGCGTTTGCGTCGGTGGGGGCTACTACCCTACTGATGACTTCCCAGTGCACGAGGTCTTTCGAATGATAAACTGGCATATAGGGTGTGAAATGAAAGGATGAGCCGCAGTGGTAGAAATCGTCGCCAACTTTTAGGAGCGTGGGATCGGGATGGTCGCCGGGCAGCACGGGGTTGGTGTAGGTCTCTACGGTGTTGTAATATTCGGGGGCGTCCGCGGTGGCGATGACGCTGTAAAATGCTTTTTTCGGCGCATAGTTGCGGTCGAACAGCAGAGGATAGTTGGTTCGTCCGCGCATGGGCCAGTCGTTGAGCCAGCTGGCGCCGTCGTCCACGCCCCAGAAGGTGATGCGGCCAATTTGTTGCCGGTGTTGCAGAAAGAGCTTGAACAGGGCGGCGTAGTCGGCTGCGAGTTGGGTCTGGACCGAGTCGGGGAGGCCGTCGGGCCAGGGGTTGGCATTTGCGGTTGGGGCATCGCCTGCGTTTCGGATGCCGGTGGGTGGGCCACTCCGGGGCAGGGCCGCGTTTACATCCGCGGTGTTGCTGCGAAGGGGATTCGGGAGCACGGAAATGTCGAGCTCTGTAATATTGACCTTGATGCCTAGCTGTGCGAAGGCGTCGATGCTTTCGGCCAGGTCTTTAAAAGGTACTTTACCGAGATGCCAGTGTCCCTGGATGCCGATGGCATCGATCCTGACGCCGGCAGCCTGGATCGCTTTGATGATAGCGATGGCGCCGGCGCGCTTTCTGGGGCTCTCGATGTTATAGTCGTTGTAATACAACTGGGTGTGAGGGGCTGCTTTTTGTGCCAGACGGAAGGCTTCAACGATATAGCCGGGGCCCAGTTTCTGCAGGAAGATCGAATTGCGAAGCGTCCCATCTTCGTTGAGTGCTTCATTGACGACATCCCAGGAATATACTTTCCCGTCATATCTGCCAGCGACCGTGGTGATCTGGTTTTCGAAATACTCTTTTACGCTGTCCGCGTCGTGCATGCGTCTTACGAAGCCTGGCAACTGACTGTGCCAGATCAGGGTATGGGCATTGATGCGGATATTGTTCTTTTGCGCGAGAGCCACTAGTTTATCAGCGGGTTCGAACCGGTAAGTATTCCAGGCCGGATGGATCCATGCAGCCTTCATAACGTTCTCCGGTGTAACCGCGCTGAACTGTTCCTCGATGAGCGAGTCGCCGCGGGTGTCCGCGCCTTCGATCTGCGGTACGTTGATGGCGGTTCCTATTAGAAAATCGTTTTGGAAGGTTTCCTTGAGCGATGGTATGGGCGCAGGGCCGGGCTCACGGGCGTGCTCAGGCCTGAATCCGGCAAGTAAGATGACAAGGGTCAGCGCGCTAATCCATATGGAACCAGTCAAAATCGACGTAGCCCCCTGTTTCCTTTGTTGCATAGTTGAAAAGGCAGAATTTGTTGCCGGTAAATATTTTCAGGTTGAATCGCATGGACAGCTCGTTGCCTAGCGGAGTGAACGTTTTGTTGTCGAAGCTGTATTCGAAAACCGCTTTCTTGCTGGCGTTGGAAGCTTCCGCGCGTAAGTATACGGTGGACTGTTGGAGGGGAATGGAATCGACCGTTGTGCCGTTGTTGACCATTACAAGGTATTTGGCACCGGCGTCTTGTCTTACGGCGATATAGGCGTAAGGATCTTGAAAGACGGCAAGTCCGGCCACGTCGCCTGCTTTCATGTGAGTGGCGTCGATGCAGGTGGTGCCGATAGTGGGTATCGATTGGTCGTATTTCGCGATGGGTCGTTGGGTCAGGGTATTGCGGGCCCATAGGAGGTCGCTTACGGGCGCGACGGTGGACAGGCGCAGCCGGCCGGGCCGGGCCGACAGGGACCATTTTGTGGGGTCGGGATTATGGTTCCAGCTCCATTGCATGCCTAATGTATCGGCATCGAATTCGTCGGAGGTGGGTAAGTTGGATATTGGATAGATGGCGCCGACATCGGGTTTTTTGTATTGAGTGACGGCTCTGTGGTCGATGCCGGCAACGGGCCAGCCGTCCTCCCAGCGCACGGGTTGGAGGGATGGAAAGCGGCCGAAGGGGCCCATATCGATAAACAGCATGGTCCACCACTCCCCTGCCTGCGTTTGGATGAGTGCTCCCTGGTGAATGCCGAAATTGACATTCGCCCTGTCCGTCTCTTTTAGCACGATCTTTTCTTCATAGGGGCCCCAAATGTTTTTAGATCGCAAGGCGACCTGGAATCCGGCTCCCCCGCCATACGTGCAGTAGAGATAATAATAGCCGTTGAGCTGGTAGACATGTGTTCCTTCGAGGCCGGGACGAATGTCGGCTGTGAATACGAGTGAGTCTTTGGTTATTGGATTAAAAGTGGGATCGAGTTCGGTCATGTAGATCTTGTTATACCCGGAGGCAACATAGATCTTGCCGTTATCGTCGAAGAGCAGGCCACAATCATGGAAGCCGCGGCCGAGGCGTTTGATCTTCCATTCGCCGGTGGGGTCGGCTGCCGTGCATAAGAAGGCGCCTTCGTTGAGGGTGTTGAAGAGGACATAGAAGAGACCGTTGTGGTATCTCAGGCTCCCGGCCCATTGGCCATGTCCATACCGGTTGCAGCTGTCGAGGTTATAACAGGGGCCGGCGTCCATGTGTTTGACTATGTTCGTGCAATAGCTCCAGTTCACGAGGTCATGGGATTGGAGGAGGGGTACGCCGGGGAATGTAAACATCGTCGTGGCGAGCATGTAGTAGGTGTCTTTCACGCGGATGACATCGACATCCGGAAAATCGGCCATGATCACGGGGTTGGTGAAGGTACCATCGCCATTGTCCGCGTGCACGGGCCAGGGTGTAGGGGGGTTGGGTGTGGCGGGGGCAGACGTCGCAGCAGAGGCGGACGGCCTGCTACCCGGGCGATAGGGCATATCATTCCGGATCATTTCATCCAGGTCGTGAACGGGCCGTTCGATGTCGGATGGAATGGGGAGCCGGCTGAACTGCTGAAAATAAAGGAGGCAGGCGTCTTTCCAGAGCTGTGCGTTTTGCATCTGGCTACGCAGCTTGCTTTGCACGAGGTCGAAGCGATCGGCATCTACATACTGCTGGACCTTGTCCCAGGTCGTTTGAAAATCGCGAACCTGTTTCACCCCTTCGTCGTAGTGATAGCAAAGTTCTTCCCATAAGGTGCGGCCGGTGCGCATTTTATAGCTCCAGGGCAGATGGTGGAACCACAGGAGGTAGATGTCCGGGCATGTTTCGAGATCGTTGAATTCAGTACGTAGTGGGTCGCGGTATTGGCTTACGGCGTCGGAACCCTTTTCCGTGCGGTCGAAACCGATGCCTGCGGAGTCCGCTTTGTGATAGTAGGGCGGAGTCCAGTCCTGCCGGACGCGTTTTGGCGCCCACCAGGGGCCAGGGCCATAGTGTCCATTCGCGGAGAAAAGGTGGTGCAGCCCGAGCGGCATCATGTAGTTTACGGCGGCTTCCCGGCTTTGGAGCATCATGGCTTCGACGGGTCTGAGGAAGTTAGCCACCCAATCCGCGTCATTGACGTTTGTGGGGTTGGAGGTAGATGGCATACCCGTTCCAGGCTCCTGCCTGGCATGCGGCCGCAACGGATAAAACGTCAAGCGCAGCCATTCTTCCGCGATCCGGCTGCTTGTCAACTGGTCATTCCAGGCGAGGCGGCCGAAGGCATACCAATTCGCCTGGGCGAAGGGATGCCCGCACCAATTGTTATCGAGACCGATATTGGCCACACCAGCGATGGCGGAATGCTGCTGCGGGTAGAGGCTGCCGTCCGTGCATCGGGCGACGGTGCTTCCGGCGCCTTCCTCGTAGGTGTCGCTTTGCAGACATTCTTCCCAGGTGGGTGCGAGGAAAACGAGATGAATGGCCTGCCCGAGGTATTCCTGGGTGATCTCGAATTCGGGCGCTATCGCTGTTTTCTTCATGGCGCCGAAAAGCGGGCTGAAGGGTTCGCGGGGTTGGAAGTCCACCGGGCCGTTCTTTACCTGGATGATGACGTTGTCATGGAACTTCCCGTCGAGGGGTGTGAATTCCGTGTACGCTTGCGTCGCGCGGTCCTTGCCGGAAGCGTTGTAGACGAATGCCCGCCATAGGATGATGCCGCCGTATGGTTTGACGATATCGGCCAGCATGTTAGCGCCATCGGCATGGGTGCGCCCGTAGTCCTGCGGTCCCGGCTGGCCTTCGCTATTCGCCTTTACGAGGAAGCCGCCGAAATCGGGGATCAGCCGGTAGATCTCTTTTACTTTATTCTGCCACCAGGCGATCACGGCGGGGTCCAATGGGTCGGCGGTTTTGAGCTTGTCGATTTGCACGGGTGACGAAAAGCGCACGGAGAGGTAGGTCCTTACGCCATAGGGGCGCAGCGCATCGGCGATGGCTTTTGCTCTTTGCAGATAGTCCGCGGAGAGCATGAGGACCGAGGCATTGACGTTGTTCAGCACCGCGCCGTTGATGCCGATCGAGGCGTCGGCGCGTGCATACTCCTGCCAGCGCATGCGATCGCTATCCGTGACGACGAAGGGATCGTTCTTCCGCCAGAAGATCGAAAGGCCCCCATAGCCGTGCTCGATGGACCCGTCGGGATTATCCCAATGATCGAGAATTCGCCGCTCGTAGGACGGATTGGAAATGGCTTCGTGTACGGGTTCGCCGGTTTGCTGGCGGCGGAGCAGTTCATAAACGCCGTAGAGGATACCTGATGCCGTTCGGGCTTCGATATTGCCCGCTTCGAGTTTAAACCCGTCGTCCTTGATGGTTTTGTCTTTTGACAGGGACAGGGTGATGACGCTATTGGGTTTCCCCTGCCAGCCTTGCTGAAGTTCCCGGAGGGCTATGTCAATAGTGGGTGAGTGGAGATTGCAGATGACTTTTACGGGCCGTGGCGCTCGTGGGCGGAGCCAGAGCTGATGGCCGTTTTCGGCCTGCAGCCCTAGCATGGTACCTAATGCGATCAGCGTGCTAACAATCGTTTTCATGACACAGAGGTTTATTCAAAACGCAGCCAATCTATTTCGACAGGTTGGGTGGTTTTTGATCTTATGAACAAGTGGTGTATGCCCGGCAGAAAGTGCGCCAAAGGCGTTGTTATGATCCGCCAGCCTTCGCCCGCGGGGATGCGGATCTCCGCGAGTACCGGTCCGTCGAGGGAATCGGCGTGAATTTCCAATGTGGCGTCGCTGGTTGACGAGATGCGTGCGAGGGTATGGTCTAGTGGATGGTTTCCGAAGTCGACGCTATTGTATTGCACCCATGCGTTGTCGCCGGCGAAGATGGTCTTCCAGCCGCGATATGGCCGGAGTGAATCGAGAAAGTCGATGGAAACGTCCGTGTTGCTGATCCGGCTGTATCTATCCGGCTCGATATAGTCAGTGGCTCGGGTGATGCCTACGCCGCGGAGGGTCGGCGTGACTTTTTGGATGCTGCCGTCGGCGTTGAAGAACAGGCTGTCGATCCGCACCGACCGGGCCTTATCGAAATGGGGCGAGAGGTCGTCGTGGTGGTAGAAGAGGTACCATTGATCGTTGTATTGGACGATGGATTGATGATTGGTCCAGCAGGTGGGGGATTCGTCCATGATGATGCCGCGGGTGGTAAAAGGCCCCAGGGGGCTTGTGCCCGTGGCGTATTCGAGACATTCTGTGCGGTTACGTACATGTGGGTAGGTGAGATAGTAGATGCCGTTGCGTTCGAACAAAAATGGTCCTTCCTTCAATCCTTTGGCCGGCAGGTTCTGTACGATCACGGGTTCAGACGCGAGCTCCAGCATGTTTGCTTTTAGTTTGGCTACATAGATGTTGCCCTCGGCATAGTAAAGATAGGCCTGGCCGTCTTTATCGATAAAAACATTCGGATCGATGCCGTGGACGCCTTTGATGGGTTCGTCTTGTGGGATGAAGGGTCCCGCCGGGTTGTCGGCTATGGCTACGCCGATGGTAAATCCTCTTCCATGGCTGCTGTCGCGGGGTGTGGACGGGAAATAGAAATAGTATTTCCCGTTTCGGTCGACACACTCGGGCGCCCACATGCTATAGCTATCCGGTTTTACCCAAGGTGTTTTATCCTGGCTTACGATCACACCATGATCGGACCAGTGGACGAGGTCCGATGTAGAGAAGACGTGATAATCTTCCATGCAAAACCAGCCTGGCCGGCCATGGCCCGGTGTTGCCAGGATATCGTGAGAGGGATAGAGATAGATCTTTCCGTTAAATACCCGCGCCGTAGGGTCGGCGGTATATTGGCTCGTGATGATCGGATTTTGGGCAGCAAGGTGGGTGGCGATCTGGAGGAGTGTGATGAGGGCGATGCTTCTCATGGGTAGCTATTTAAAAATAAGGGTTGCGAATTGCCGGAGCGAGCGGCGCCAGGTGAGCCATTCGTGGGCCGTGCCGGGTGATTCGTAGTATATGTTGCGGATGCCGGCTTTATCGAGGGCTTCGTGCAGGCCTTTGATGCCGGTGTACATCCTTGCGGGTTCGGCGGTGCCGACGCTAAGGTATAATACCTTGACCTTTTCGTTGAAGGCTTTGGGATCGGCCCAGGCGCCGTCATAGAGTTTGGCGATGTCGGCACCGGGTTGTAAGAAGGTCGCGCCGCTAAAGCCGCCAATGTAGGCGAATTTATCGAGGTTGGTCATCGTCGTTTGAAACGTTTGGAAGCCGCCCATGGAGAGGCCGGCCATGGCGCGGTGGTCGCGGTCAGGGATAGTACGGAAGGCGCTGTCGGTCATGGGGATGATCTCTTTTACGAGGACTTCGGGGAAGATATTTTTATTTCCGGGGCCGGTGGCATAGCCGCGGTCCATGACGACGAGCATGGGCGTTGCCTTGTCTTCCGCAATGAGATTGTCGAGGATGAAGTCCATTTTACCCTGGGTGCTCCAGCCGGTTTCGTCCTCGCCGGCGCCGTGTTGGAGGTAGAGTACGGGATAGCGTTTATCCGCGTTATTGTCATAGCCGGGGGGCGTATAGACATAGGCCTGGCGCCAGGCACGGGTGAGGCGCGAATAATAGTTGATGCGCCGGACCTGTCCATGCGGAACGGGTTGGGCGGCGTAGAAATCCTGATCCGTTGCCGGAATGTCGATGCCGCTGGCCATCCGGCCCATGCCGTAGAAGGTCTGGCTGGAAGGATCTACGACGGGAACGCCGTCAATGAGCAGCGAATAATAATGGAATCCTTCGACGACGGGTTCGGTAGTGACCACCCAGTAGCCGCCGGTATCGCGGATCATCTCGTATTTCTTCGCGAGATCGATCTGGAGTCGTTGGGCGTCGGGGGCTTTGACGCGGAAGGCTACCCGGTTATCGGGCAGGATCTGCGGGTATTGGGCACCGGGGATGTTCGTGGATGCGGGGATGCCGGTAGACGCCTGGAGGTACGCTGCGAAGGTGGAGGTATCCACGGGTTTGAAGAGCAGTTGGGAGAACATGTAAAGGCCATTCTTCCATACTTTGAAATCGTGAACACCGGGTTGAATGTAGTAGATATGCGGTACGTGTTTTTCTTCGAGATAGTCATGGGTGCGGCGGCTAAACCCGATGAGTCCGTCGTGGTCGCCGCAGGTAATGAATAAAAGCTTAAGGGCGTTTCGGGCTTTTTCGGGGTCGGGGAGCAGTTCTTCGGGTTTTTTCGTGTTGGGCGCTGCCGAGAAGGCGCCTATCCAGGCGAATTGATCCAGGTTGCCGAGACCGAAGTTCAGCGATTGGCCGCCACCCATGGAGAGTCCGGCGATGGCGCGGTGATCGCGATCCGTGTAGACGGGGTAATGTTTTTGGATATAGGGGATGAGGTCGCCCAGCAGGTCTTTTTCGAAGGTGGCGAACGCCTGTACTTTATCCGGAGCCATGCTATTGCCGGTGGCGCGGTCGTCTTTCATTGCGCGGCCGTTGGGCAGGACGACGATCATGGGTTGTAGTTTGTGTTCGGCGTAGAGGTTATCGAGGATGACTTGCGGATGGCCGCCGTTGAGCCATTCCTTTTCATCACCGCCGATGCCGTGGAGGAGGTATAATACGGGGTATTTCTTTTTCCCCGAGTAACCGGGCGGGGTATAGATCAATGCGCGACGGGTGGCGCCTACTGTCGTGGAGTGGTAGCTGATGGTGTCGATGCGCCCGTGCGGGATGCCTGTCCGCGGCGAATCATAGCCGGTAGGCATGTCTTTTACGGGCGATAGCAGCGGGAGCATTTGCGCGGCATAGCGGCGGCCGAGCTCGCGGTAGCCGGCAGCGGTGAAATGCAGGTGATCGGGGCCGGCGAGGCAGCCTGCGGATGATGCCACATGCGCGGTGGGGATAGTCCGGGGTAGCTCGTCGATGATGGTGTTCATGCTGGCACATTTGCCCTGCTGATCGACGCCTACTACCTCGCCGGCGATCAAGGGCACGGAATCGGCATTCAAATGGAGATCGGCGAGCAAGTTATCGTATACTAATTTTACCTTCCCGGGCCAGGTGGTGTCGCCGGTATTGGATTCACCCTGGTGGAGGAGGATGCCTTTGATGACGCCGTCTTTTTGTGCGCGTTTCGCGATCTCGAGGAGGCGGGCATAGGGGTTGCCCCCGTATTCTTTTATCATCCCTTTCATCCAGGATGGTGCGTCGGCTGCGAAACTTTGAAAATGATCCTTGTCGAAGAGTTCGATCTTGCAGCCGGCGACGGCGACGTTGATCACGCCGACTTTGACGTCGGAGGGCAGACGCGCGACCAGGGTCCGGCCGAAATAGTCTGCCGGTGTCAGGCCTGTATGGCAGCGGCATAGCGGCGGGACGGCTGTATACCATTTACCTTTGACGCGTTGCAGATCGGGGCAGTCGACGGCTTCCATGACCTCGAAACGGGGATCGACGGTACTGTCCTCGGGTTGTGCCTTGGCGGCGCCTTCCATGTTGGACTGGCCGAGAGCCAGGAAGATATAGAATTTCGGGTCCTGTGAAGAAACGGTTTGTGGTGGTATGAGCTGGTATTTTCCACTTAAGTGCAGGAGTGAGAAGAGGTAGAGCAATCCATCGTAATAGGGATCGAAATAGCCGTCGGCATAAGGCTCCAGCTTTGCATTCCACAGTGCGTGGACGAATTCAAAGGAGTGATCGCGGTTGTAGATGAGGGTTGTCGTCGCGGCCGTGGCGATGAGTCCGAGTGAATGTCGCAGTTTACGGTAGCCGCCCGCCTGCAGGATGTAGCCGGGTTTGGAGCCGTCGACATTGTATTGGTCTGCGAAGGAGTCGATACCTTGTGACAAGAGGAAGGTCTGAAAATGTTTGGCGTAGTCGCGTTGCCAGGCGGTATCCGCGTGAAACCAGTTGTAATCCATGGCGATGTTCATGGGTACGCGCCAGGAATCGTATCTAAAAGCTGCGGGCATCCAGGGGGTGCTATGGGGAGCGCCGGAAAATTCGGTATAGTCGGTGGTGAGCCCGGTGGTGGGATCGCAGGCGCGGTGCAGGAAGGCACGGGCCGAATCCGCGCAGTCTTTGTAGAATTGATCGTGTCCATCGTGGGCATATAAGGCCCAGGTCTCGAGGAATGCGGGTAGTTGATAGGACGGGTCGGTCCAGTTGTAGTTATTTCCTTCGGGGGTGAAGGTGATGATCTTGTGTTGGGTATTGATCAGGTTGTAGATGCCGCCGGCGCCATCCTTTTTCCACATGGCGTCCAGGATGCGCCTGGCTTCCGCGTAATAATCGATGTCGGAGTCGATGCCGGTGTGGCTGCCCCAGCGGTTGGCGGCGAAGAGGAGGTCCGTGATGAAATAGAGCTCGCCGTCGGAGGCAGTGCCTTCGGAATTCTTTTTCATCGTCGCGGGGTTGATGCTCCACGCGAAATAGCCGGCGCGGTCGCCATCCTGGTGTTGGAGATATTTTTTAGACCAGCGCCAGATGCGGTCGAAGACGTCTTTTTTATTTAGCTGCACGGCGATCATCATTCCGTATGACAGTCCTTCCGTGCGGGCATCGTGGTTTTTAAGATCGGAGACATAGGCCATGGAGTCGCCCACTTCGAAATAGATCCTGTGGGGGCCTTCGAAGAGGTCATGGTAGGCGTTGTTTACTTTGGCCTCGATGGCGGCGTTGGTGTAGCCTGCTTCGGAAAAAACATTCCGGTATTGAGCGGCGGCCGGCAGGCTGAAGAGGATGAGGAGGAGGGATGCAACCGATTTCATTTGACCAATTTACTCAAAAATTGGGGGATGAATAGTCATCCCCCGTTGTGACTGCTTGATTTGCGGTATAAAAAAAAACTTAGTAAGGCTTTGGGCAGGCGCGCCGGAGGCGCGCTAGTAACCGGGATTTTGGTAGGCGGCTTTTGCCGCCGGTGAAATATCCATCGCGTCGATCTGTCCCTGTGGAATCGGCTGCAGGTAAAGCTGCGGCGTAATGGTACGCGTGTTGACTATCGGCGTATGATTACCATAGGCTATGCCGCCGATGGTATAGGTGCCGTAATTGTAGCCTTCCTGGTTATCCATGCCGAATCGCTGGGTGCGGACGAGATCAAAGAACCGGTAGCCTTCGCCATAGTATTCGCGGGAGCGTTCGGCGAGGACATAGCCCACGGTGATCGTAGCCGGCGTTGCCGCGACCATTTGGGCGCTGAAGTCGGCGACATAGGGCTGGTTCTCTGCGTTGCTGAATTTCCATTTGCCGGCGCGGGCGCGGATCACGTTGATCAGCCCTGCGGCCGTCCCGTCGTTGGCATAGGCGCCCGTCACGGCCGTGGTCGTCGCTCCTTTCACGGCTGCCTCGGCTGCTATGAAGAACAGCTCTGAGAATTTGGCGCCGGTATAGGGCCGGGTGCTGCCTGCGTTGGGATTGCCGAGGCCACCGTTGTTATCGGTGCGGTAGGGGCCCAGTTTCCAAATACCCGGATAGACGATGCGGTTGATAGCGCTGGGTTCGATGACATAATCGGCCCGGCCCGAAAGGACGCCGGCGCCGACGCCGCTTTTATAGACGGAGTTCGAGTAATCGACGCCCGTGGTGTCGTTGTTCAGGAAGGTGAGCACAGCGCTGCCTTCGCCGATGGGCATGTCGTTGGCGTTGTACAGCTGTGCATATTTCAAACCGGCCTCTTTCATATTACAACGGTAAACCGTGGTAAACGTGCCATCGTAGCGTGAATCGTCGGTTTTATCCGCAAAGGTTTTGGTGAATACTTCGATGGGCGGTGCATTACGTACCCAGGGCCGGCCGCCCCATTGCGCAGATTCGCGTTGAACGGAGTTGACGCCGCTCCAGGAACTTGCGGAGCTGGAACTGGCGATCGTAGGATAGGACCAGGTCTGGAACCAACCAGACCAGTTATCCGGTGTTCCGCCTGCGCCATACGTGAAGCTGCTGACATTGTATTGTGCGCTTTGTTGCGTATGATCCGAGTACAGCATACACTCGTTGTTATAGTCGTTGGTAGCAACGTTCACATCGTAATAAGTGGGTTGTAACCCAAACGGGCCGGGATTCTCGATGGCGTTGGTGGCGATATTGTATGCCTGCTGGAAATAGTAAGCGGCATCGTGGCCGTCGGGGTCTGTGCGCGGGCTCCCCGACTCTACCGGATAGGATGGGATATTATTGGGATTTTGCAGCCACCACGCATAGGTAAGGTAGGCTTTGGCGAGGAACAGCTGGGCGGTTTGTTTGGTAATCGCGCCTGTGACCCGTTGGGTAGAAGGTAGATTAGCAACGGCCGTGTCGAGGTCGGGGAAGATGCATTTCGTATAGACGATGGATACCGAATCCCGCACCGAACCACGGGCGGTCGAGGTGTTGAATTTGAGGCGACCCGAGCCCAGGTCCAGGGGAACGCCGCCGAAGGTTTGGACGAGCAGGAAGTAGTCGTGTGCGCGGAAAAAATGCGCCTCTGCGAGCAGCGCGGATGAAACACCTGCTGCGAGCCCATATTGAATAACGCCGCTGGCGGTGTTGATATAGGGAAAGGTATTGCCCCAAAGCTGACCGGCATCGCTCAAGGTCGGGATGGGATGGACACCAGGTACTGAATAATCCTGTGCCTGGAAGTTGCTGCCGCTGCCACCGCTTTGTCCCCAGGTGGTCTCGTCAGTCCCGCATTGACAAAAATCCCAATAATAAGCATTTCCATAGATGTTACGCAGGTGTGCGTACAGGGCCGTGAGGCCGCCGACGACGCCGTTTTGGGTCTGAAAGTATTCGGGGGTAAAAGTAGCCCGGGGCGTCTCTTTAAGAACTTTCGTGCATCCGCTCATGAGCAGTAAGCCAAGGGACCCCGCGCCCATGCATATATTGATCAGTATTCGCTTCATTTGTTTTCTTTTTAGAATGTTACGTTTAAGCCAAGAACATAATTTCGCGTAGAAGGCGTATTGGTGCCGATGGTAAGGATACGGTGCAGGGCAGCCGGCAGCGTTACCGCAGCGTTTTGGTCACCATAGGAGTTCGTTTCGGGATCCATATGTGAGAATTTCTCGTAAGGGGAGAAGAATACGAATGGATTCTCCAACGTGCAGTAGATGCGCATGCCGCCGATGCCGCTGCGTTTGAGCCATTTTTGATCGAAGTTGTAACCCAACGTCACTGTACGGATCTTGAGATAGGAGGCGCTGAAATAACCCATGGTGTTGCCATAGGCGGGATTGTCACCTCCGACGCCGCCGGGCCTCGGACCGAAGGTATTGAAATCGCTGGCGTGGTTATTCGTAGGAGTCCAATAAGGAATATTTACGTTGTTGCCCGACCTTGTATTCATGCTATTGAGATAGCCGTTTCCCGAGTAGAGTGTGCTCACCAGCGTACCGCCGCTCGTGAAAATGCCCGTGATCGTCAGATCCAATGATTTATAGCCCACACGGGTGTTGAAGCCGCCTTCGAAATTCGGCTGCATATTGTAGATCTGGCGATCGTCATTATCCAATGTTGTTCCGGCCTGGTTCTTCCGATTAGGCACGCCGTTGGTAAAATGAAGCGAGGTGTCGTTCTTGTTGTAGGCGACCTTGATCATTCCCACGTTGCCGCCGGGATATGCCGCCTTTAGGTAGCCGCTGGCGCTATCGGCGTAGCTCATCAGACCGACACGTTTGTAATCGTACATATTGTTGATGGGATGGCCCGGGAACCATTGGTTGTATTTGTCATAGAGGTCGCCCGAGTAAAGGCGGACGAGCTTATTGCGGTTAGCGTAGATATTCACGCCGACGTCCCAGCTCCATCCATTGTGATTATCCAGGATGGTGCCGTTGAGGGAGAATTCAACGCCTTTGTTTTGCGTGGCGCCGATATTGGCGGTGTAGCTGCTGACACCCGAGGTCGTCGGAAGGCCCACGCTGAGCAGCACATTGCTGGTGTTGACCGTGTAATATTCGGCCGAACCGCTGAGGCGATTGTTAAAGAGCGCGAAGTCGAGGCCATAGTTCCAGGTCTTGGAGAACTCCCAACCAAGGGCCGGGTTGGGGAGTTGGGTAACATAATAGCCCATGGCATAGCCGGTGGGGCCAAAGTTGTCGGGACTCGTGGTCAGCGCACCCAGTGTTTGATAAGGGCTGATGGCCTGGTTCGACGTTTCGCCGTAACCGACCCGCAGTTTGAGTTCGTTCACGAATGACGCATTCGTCATAAAGTTTTCGTTCTTGATGTTCCAACCTACCGAGAGGGCCGGATAGGAGTGCCATTGGTGCCCGGTCGCCAGCACGGAGGAGGCGTCGTCGCGCCAGGCGGCGCTTAGGATATAGCGATCGTTGTAGGTATAGATCAGGCGGCCCATATAGGACAACAAGCCGTATTGTGCGTAGGTACCATTGCTCACAGCCGAAGCTCCGCCCTGGTCCGCCAGTACATAGGCCAAATTGTAGAACTGGAAGGCGTCGGACGGTAAATGGGTCGCGGATTCGCCGGAGCTCCATTTCGTGTTCTGTTCGACCGAATACAGGCCAACAAAGCTGATCTTGTGTTTGCTTGCAAATGTACGGTCGTAGGTCACCAGGTTCTCGAGTGTATAGTCGGTTTGCTTCGTATTGGAAATGTTTGCACTCGAAGGTGAGCTCGTGGTTCCGCTGAAGACGCCCGTACCCGTATAGCTGCCATAATCGTCCTGGTGGAAATATAAGCCCAGATTCGCGCGGTATTTCAAGCCCTGCACACCCGGAATGTTGATCTCGCCGAACACGGAGTTATTGGTGGTGAAGCCGCGGTCGAGGTCGATATAGGAATCGCCCAGCCCCTTTAAGGCATGCGCGGTATACGCCCAATTAGGCCCGGAAGTATTCAGGTTTACTGTTGTCTTCCAGGAGCCGTCGGGGTTACGCGGATTGATGATCGGCGAAAGATTGAGGGTTGCATACGGCCCGAGGTTCATATCATGGGCGTTGGTATAAAAGTTATTGGTGGTGAGCCCAATTCTGAACAGGTTGCCGAGGCGCTGCTCAAGCGCAGTGCGGAGGCTGTAGCGTTCGTAATACTGGAGCGGGATGACGCCCTGGTCTTTGAAGTAATTGAAGCCGATGCTGTAATTCCCCCTTTCGGTACCGCCGGAGACGCCGAGGTCCTGGTTAGTGACATAGCCGTTTTGGAACAGCAGTTTTTGCCAGTCTGTATTTACGCTATCGTTCTCGTCGAGCGTATTGGTGTGGATGGAGGCTCCGGGAGTCGCGTTGTTCGCCTTGCGAAGGGCGACGAATTCCGGACCGTTCATCATGGGATATTCGCCCCAGATCTTTTTTAGACCGGCATAGCCGTTGTAGGTGAGCCGTGGTTTTTGACCGGCGGTTCCTTTGTTCGTAGTAATGAGGACGACGCCATTGGCGCCACGGGAACCATAGATGGCTGTAGAAGAAGCATCTTTTAATACATCGACGCTTTTGATCTCGGCGGGGCTGATGTCGCTAAGGTTGCCGATGTACGGGATACCGTCAAGGACGATGAGCGGGTCGTTCGTGGCATTGAGCGAACGCGTGCCACGAATGCGGATCTGCATGCCGGCGCCGGGTTTGGAGGAGGTTTGCTGCATTTCGACACCCGGGAGGCGTCCTTGCAGCGCTCGCGAGATATCGACGGCGGGCACCTGGTTCATTACATCGCCGCTGATGGAGGCGACGGAGCCGGTGACGTCTTTTTTTCGTGCCGTACCGTAACCGATGACCACAACCTGGTCTAGGCTGTTTTCGCCGGGTTTGAGCGTGACGTCCAGAAAACCCGTTCGGGCCTTGATCTCTGTGGACGCATAGCCAACGGAAGATATGATCAGGGTGGCTTTAGCGGGCACCGAAATGGAAAAGTTGCCGCTTGAATCGGTGGTCACGCCTCCTTTGAGGTCTTTTGCTACGACGGTAGCTCCCGGTACCGGGGCATTTTTTTCGTTGGAGACGCGGCCTCGTACAGTGATCCTGTTTTGGGCCACTAACGCAGTGGGACTTAATAACATCAAGAGCGGGATGAGCCAGGTCCCTGCTTTTTTCTTACTGAGAAAACTTCTCATGGTAGTTGCAATCGTCATAAGCGGTAGTTTTTAGTTTTTACCGGTTCAAAACTAATTGCAACCGATTTAAAAGCGTTGCCCCAATTAAGCAAATGCTAGCACAAATTCGTCAAGCACGACTCGTTATTCTATCATGATCCATTAATCTTCAATAAGTTGAGTTGATGCGCGGATAACCAGGTCGCTTCTTAGGACAATAGTGTCGATCCTTTTTGCGGCGGCGCCGCCGTGCAGGTGGTTTATCAGCTGACGGACGGCTGTTTCGCCGGTCTGCCGACCGGGATAATGCATCGAGGTTAGTGGCGGGTCGGTTGCGAGGCCTACGGGGTCGTTATCGAAGCCGGCGATGGCTATGTCCATGGGGACGCGCAATCCTTTTTTTTGAAGTCTGGTAAGGCAGGCCACTGCGCAATGATCGCCGGCGGCAAAGATGGCGTCCGGTTTTTGTTTCCAGCGGTAGATCGTTTCAGCGGCCGCGATCCCATCTTCGGGGCTAAGCCCGCATCTGATAATATAGGGTTCCTTTAGCTGCAGGTGTGCCTCGCCCAGGGCCATTTTGTACCCTTCGTAGCGTTGGGTATAGGCCGGCAGTGCTGTGTCGGAGGTGAGATGAACGATCCTTTTCGCGCCTTGTGCCAATAAGTGGCGGGTCATTTCATAGCCGGCGGCCCGGTTGTCGACACACAGGTTGATAAAGCCGGGCTCATTGGCGTAGCGATCGAGCAGGACCACCGGGATATTTTTTCTGACAAATGGCTGTAAATGATGAAGATCGTAAGCGCCTTTGGCTGGGACGACCAGCAGGCCGTCAATCCGCCTGTTGAACAGCCAGGCGGCGCAATCGGCTTCCTGGTCATGGGAATTGTCGGATTGCATAACAACGATGCTGTAATCTTCACGGCGGGCGGTGCGTTCGATGCCGGAAACAATGGTCGAATAGATATAGTTGTCGAGGCTGGGAACAATGCAGCCGAGGGTATTGCTCCGTCCATTCCTTAGCTGCTTTGCGTACGCGTTGGCCTGGTAGCCGAGCTTTTCCGCCAGGTCAAAAACCCGTTTCCGGGTCTTTTTGTTTACCTGGGGATCGCTGTTCAATGCACGGCTTATCGTGGCCGAAGATAGGCCAAGCATAACCGCCAGGTCGCGAATCGTCAGGTCTTTTTGAATATTGTTGGGTGGGGGCACCCTTAAATATGCGTAGGATGCGGGTTAGGGGCTGGTACATTTTGATAAATTGCTGTCACAAATCTTTCAGCCTGCCTGTTTCCGTTTCAGTGACATGTACTCGGATGGAGAAATATTGAATTTTGCCCTAAAGGCGCGGGTGAAGTAGTTGGGTGTCGTGAATCCCACGGCATAGCCTATTTCCGAGATCTTCAAATCGCTTGTGGCGAGCAAGTCAGCGGCCTTGTTCAATTTGACCGAACGGATAAACTCCACCGGCGTTTCGCCGGTGAGGTCTACGATCTTCCTGTACAGGGAGGCATGGCTCATGTAGACGTGTTTGCTTAGCTCCTCGACGGATAGGTTGGCGCTGTCCAAATTCGATTCGATGTATTGGGTAACTTTTAGCATCAATTTCTCGTCTTCGGATTGCACGGCTGTTATGGGAGTCTCCACGCTGAGGCGGCGGGAGTAGGTTTCGCGCAGCCGCTGGTTAAGGAGGACAAGGTTTCGGATCTTAATGTTGAGGATCTCGAAGGGAAAGGGTTTGGTGAGGTAGTCGCTGGCGCCAGTCTCCAAGCCCTGGAGCTGGTAAGCATTCTCCGTGAGGGCCGTGAGCAGGATGACCGGGATATGGCTTACGCGTTTGTCGCTTTTTATCTTTCGGCTGAGCTCGATGCCGTCCATATTTGGCATGCTGATGTCGCTCACGATGACGTCCGGATGACGGGAGATCGCTTTCTGCCAGCCGTCTTTGCCGTCGACTGCCTCGATGATCTTATAGTAAACGTTCAAATTGTCCCTCAGATATGTTCGGAAGTCATCGTTGTCTTCGACGAGCAATATGGTAAGCTGATCCAAAACGCGAGTGACAGACGGATTTGCTTTCGCGGGGGGAGTAGGTGCTTCGTGGCCGTTATGGGGTTTGGCTATTGAAAGTGCAAGGGGCTGAACCCGTTCCAGCGGCAGGCAAACTGTAAAGATGCTGCCTTTGCCAGGTTCACTTTCCACCTTTATCGTTCCGCCGTGTAGCCGCACGAATTCTTTGGTGATCGACAAGCCGATGCCGCTGCCCTGGTTCATAATGCTGATATTGCCATTACCCTGGAAAAAGCGATCGAAGATGCGGCGTTGTTCTTCGGGGGACAAGCCGATGCCGGTGTCCGAAACGAGGATATAGATATCGCCCGAGGGATCGGGTTGTGTGATCGTGAGTGATACCTCACCATCTTTCCCGGTAAACTTGAACGCGTTACCCAGGAGGTTGAACACTACCCGCTCGATCTTATCACGGTCGAACATCGTATGGAAATGTTCGAGCTCGCTTTTGAAGGTGAAGCGGATCTGCTTGCGCTCCGCGATATCCCGGAAGGATTCACCGGTTTCCTTCAGGAAGGCGACGATATCGGTTTCGCTGCAGTTGAGTTTTAACTCCTGTTCTTCGAGCTTTCGAAAATCGAGGAGCTGATTCACGAGATTGAGTAGTCTGCGGGCGTTGCGTTTCACCATGGTGAGCTGGCGTTGTTTGTCGGGGTCCGCTTCTTTTTCCCCCAGGTTGTCCAGGGGACCCATGATCAGGGACACAGGTGTTCTGAACTCGTGGCTAAGATTCGTGAGGAATTTGATCTTGAGCTGATCGAACTCGTGCAGCCGCTCCGCCTCGCGGCGTTCCTGTTCCATGAGCTGTTTCATCTTCTCGCGTTCCTGTTCAAGCGCGAATTTATTTTTGAGCTTGCGGACACCGCGGTAGCGGACACCCCATAGGATCAGGCCCAGGAGCAGCGCATAAAATGTGTAGGCATAGCCCGTGAGGTAGAAAGGAGGCTTTACGATGATCTTTATTGTGGCGGGGAGGGTGACCCAGGCGTCGTTACAATTTTTGGCTCTTACCTGCAGCCTGTAGGTACCGGGATAGAGGTTGGTAAATGACGCGGTCCTGGACTGACCCAGCTGGTTCCAGGATGCGTCCAGGCCATCGAGCCGGTACATGTACCGGTTCTCGTTTGGCGTGGTGTAGTCCAATGCGGCAAAGTCCACGGAGAAATTTTGCTTATAGGCTACACTGATCTCCCTTGCCACCGAAATATTCTCTTTTATCGCCGCGTCCTGGCCTGGTGTTACGGTATGCCCCCCGATACGCAGATCGGTAAACACAATTGCCGGGATATTCTTGTTATCGTTGAGTGTCGCCGGCAGGAAATAATTGAAGCCTTCGATCCCGCCGAAGAACAGTTCGCCTGCATTCGTTCTTAAGCCGGCACCGAGAATAAAAGAGCTCGGCTGTAGGCCATTTCCGGAACTGTAGTTCTTAAAGGTCGAGCTGACTGGGTCGAAGCAACTGACTCCTTTGTTCGTACTGACCCACAATTTGCCGGCATCGTCCGGGAGGATCTTGTAGATCACGGCATTGGCCAATCCCTGGCGTTCCGAATAATTGGCAAAATGTTTATTAGCATAATCGAGACGGCACAAACCGCCGCTGGGGGTACCGGCCCAAATGATGCCATTCTTTTCCACATAGAGTGATATGGCTTCATCCAGCGGCAGCCCGGTAGTGGCCCGGTTGAAAATCCGACAGGTATTGTGTACCGGATCGAAGAGTGCGACGCCGTTGCCCACCGTTCCGATGACCATGTTTCCGGCGTTATCCTGCTCGATGGCGCGAATAAAGCCTGCGAACAATAATTTGGTGGGGATGCCGTCGGTCGTCACCCGTTCAAAACGGCGAAACGTCCCTGATGCCGCGTCGTACATGCAGATACCTTTGCCATTCGTTCCAAGCCAGACGTGCCCGCTTTTGTCTTCTTTGATGCAAAAAATGTCATCGCTCGGCAGGTCGCGGAGCCCGTCGCCTTTGGTATAGTGCCGGATATGGTTGTTCCGCATGTCGAGTATGTACAGCCCATGTGAGTAGGTTGCGATCCAGAGTTCATCTTCCACTCTTTCGAGCGCGAGAACAGCGAGGTCATTGTCCTTACTGATGCGCAAGTGTTCGAAAAGGCCTGTTTTCCGATTCAGCAGGTTGACGCCGCCGCCATCCGTGCCGACATAGATGTCGCCATTGCGGGCCTCCGCAAACGAGGTGATCTTCGAAGAGGTGAGGCCGAATGGATCGAAGGGATTGTACTGCACCAGGTTAAAGAACCCCAGATTCTTATCATATTTGTTAACGCCACCCTCTACCGTACCGACCCAATAGATACCCGTCTTATCGATAAAGATGCTGCGGGCCGCTCGTCCCCTGAGGCTGTACCTGATCCGATCGTTGCCGATGACCCGGCGTACTTTAGCCGTATACGGGTCGAAGATATTCAAGCCTTCTTCGGTACCGAGCCAGAGCTCGCCGTTGCTGTCCGGCTTAATGCTGTAGATACGGTTGCTGGCAAGCGATTCCCGGTAGGCTTTATTGCTTTTAAATCTGCGGAAGTGCAGGCCGTCGGGGAGCAGCAGATCGAGGCCGCCATCGTTTGTGCCAAACCATAGGTGGCCGCTGCCATCTTCGGCGATCGTTTTGACCACATTGTCGCTGATGGAGGCCGAATCAGCCGGGTTGGTTGAAAAGCGTTGGAAGTCGTCGGTTGCCGGTCGGTATAGATATAGTCCGGTGTTGCCGCCGACCCAGAGGCGGTCCCGGCTATCCTTGAATACGGAGATGACGGTATTGGACAACAGGTGGCCGGGTTTGGTGGAATCTACCGTGTAGTATTTCGCGGTCCGGTGCAGGGGATCGTAGAAGATAAGACCGGCGTAGCTGCCGATCCAGAGATGGCCGGCGCCGTCCGAACAAATGGCCCTTATCGCCGTTCCATTAGCTATGTTGAAATTGTGGAAGCAGTCCTTTTGCCGGTCGTATAAGGACAGGGTGCGATTGGTGCCGACCCAAAGGTTGCCTTGCGGATCTTCGTATAAGGTTTGAAGCTGGTTGGTGGCGAGGCTGTTGCTGTCGAGCTCGTTGTGGTTATAAACGGTGAAATTGATGCCGTCGAATTTGTTCAAACCGTCTTCGGTGGCGAACCACATGTATCCGTAGCGATCTTTGATAATGGAATTGACGTTGTTGGAGGAAAGGCCATTGTTACTGCTGAAGTTTATAAAGTTAAACTCGTTTTGTTGCGCATGGGTGATTGAATACAACGCGCACAGGCAGGATAGCAAGATAGTCTTTCGCACAATCGTTAGTTTAGTTGCGGCCTTAAGCCCTTGGTAAGTTACTAAACAAAGCTAAAAAATAATTTTGCAATCGGTTGAAATATCAGGTATTTTTTCTAATTTTAAATTGTCCATATGACATTTAACTCATGAAACAGCTCTTTTTGCTGGCAGGTCTCTTTTGCTCCTGCCGGATATTCGCACAGGATTATACCCGTATCCCATTTGGCTTTCGGTCGGTGAACAATGGGATCGGCACCGAGATAACCTGCTACGGCGCCGCTACGGTCCGGGTGCTGAAATACCCGGTGGGCGATTCGGTCCGTCGTCAAAGTCTCTCCGTCATCCGCAAACCTGGAGGCCCCGAGCCGGATATCCGGGCAAATGGGACTCATATCCTGCTCAAAACCGCCGATATCCTCGCCGACTTCGACGCTGCCAATAACATGATCCGGTTCACCGACCCCAATACGGGGGACGTATTGCTGGAGGAAAAGCCAGGGGGCACACAATTTACCGCGGTGGAAGACGCCGGGAGCCCCGCCTTTATCGTCCGGCAGGCCTTTAAGCTCGATACGGCCGAAGCCATCTATGGTTTGGGGCAGCAGCAAAATGGCCGGCTCAACCAGCGTTTTCAACACAATCTGCTGGTGCAGGGAAACACCAAGGTGTCTATTCCCTATTTTCTGTCCATCAAAGGCTACGCCCTTTTCTGGGACAATTACTCCCCTACCCTGTTCAACGACAACAAATGGGAAACTTCGCTGGAGTCGCAGGTAGGCCATACGGTAGACTATTATTTCCTACGCGGCCGCTCCGCGGACAGCGTCCTCGGCCAGATGCGGGCGCTAACCGGCACGGCCCCGATGATGCCGCTCTGGACATACGGCTACAATCAATCAAAAGAAAGATACAAGTCACAGTTCGAGCTGGTAGATGTCGTCAGGCGATACAGAGCGCTCAAGATACCGCTGGATGGGATCGTACAGGACTGGCAATATTGGGGTAAGGACAGCAACTGGAACGCCATGAGCTTCGACCCCGTCCACTACCCGAGACCCGCCGACATGATCGACAGCATCCACCGGATGAACGCCCACCTTTTTATTGTCGCCTGGCCTGGTTTCGGCCCACAGACTGCGCAGTACCGCGAACTGAATGCCGCCCATATGCTGCTCCATTTTGCAACCTGGCCTCCGAATAGCGGAACGCTTCCCTATGATGTGTATAACCCGGTAGCGAGGGACATCTATTGGCGGTATCTCAACAAAGGCATCTTCTCCCTTGGGGCCGACGCCTGGTGGCTGGATTCTTCGGAGCCCGACCATCTGGACGAAAAGGAAAGCGATTTCGATCTGGCCACCTATCACGGCTCGTACAGGAGCGTGCGGAATGCTTTCCCGCTGGCTCATGTCAGCGGCGTCTATGACCATCAGCGGGCCACCACCGCTACCAAACGGGTTTCCATCCTCACCCGCTCCGCTTTTGCGGGCCAGCAAAGATATGGCGCCAACACCTGGAGCGGCGATATTCGATCGAGCTGGGCCTCCTTCAGAAGGCAGATCCCTGCCGGTCTTAATTTTTCCCTAACGGGCATTCCTTACTGGAATACCGATATCGGGGGCTTTTTTGCCTCGGATTTCGTGCATAAGGGAGGGATAACCAACCCGGAGTTCCGCGAGCTCTATTGCCGCTGGCTGGAGTTCGGCGCCTTTATGCCGCTTATGCGTTCACATGGCACCGATATCCCCCGGGAGATCTACAATTTCGGCCATCCCGGGGATACGGCTTTCGACGCCATTGCGCGGTTCATCCGCCTGCGTTACCGCCTTCTTCCCTATGTCTATTCCACCGCCCACGATGTTACCGTGTCAGCAGGCTCGATCATGCGAGCCTTGTTCATGGACTTCCCCAACGACGCGCATGTCTGGAACAATGGCGAGGAATATCTTTTTGGCAAGTCACTCCTGATCACACCCGTGACGCATATGGGCCAGCGGACAACTTCCGTCTATCTTCCGGCTGGCGCTTCCTGGTACGATTTCTGGACCGGAGCAGTCTCTGTAGGCGGAGACAGTGTGCGATGCCCGACGCCCATCGACCGGATGCCGATCTATGTCAAGGCGGGAACGATCCTTCCGTGGGGGCCAGACGTCCAGTTCGCCGCTGAAAAAAAATGGACCGATCTCGAAATACGCATCTATCGAGGCGCCGACGCGCACTTTACGCTCTATGAAGACCAGGGTGACGGCTATGATTACGAAAACGGCGCTTCCAGCGAGATCGGCATGAATTGGAATGACGCCAGCCACACACTCACGATAGCTGCACGCAAGGGATCCTTTCCGGGGATGCCGGTTAAGCGCCGTTTCCGGGTTGTGCTGGTGGACGCGCAGAAAGGAATAGGCGACCAGCCTTCCGCTCATTATGACAAAATGCTCAACTACTCGGGCAGGGTTCTTAGCGTGCGGTTTTAGTTTAACATTTCTAACCCGTGAGCCATATGATGAAACTTCTATACCTGCTTTGCGTAATATCCTGGTTTGACGCGACCGCTCAGGAAAGGCTTTATCCCAACGAATTTCCGCTGGGTGATGTCGTGCTGCTGGCAGGCCCCTTCAAACAGGCGAGAGACCTCAACATTAAAACGTTGTTACAGTACAAAGTCGATCGTTTGCTGGCGCCTTACCGCAAAGAAGCTGGTTTAACGGCCAAAGACTCGAGCTATCCGAACTGGGCTGGGCTGGATGGCCATATCGGCGGGCACTATCTGACGGCAATGGCTATCAATGCTGCCACCGGCAGTGCCGCCTGCCGGGCACGGCTGAACTATATGATCGCGGAATTAAAGCTCTGTCAGGAGGCCAATACATTGCATCATGCCTACTGGGGGGCGGGCTATGTTGGCGGCGTACCTGACAGCAGGGCCGTTTGGCTTTCCGTAAAGCAGGGTGATCTCAAAGCATTTCATGCGGCATGGGTACCCTGGTACAATGTGCATAAAATGTATGCCGGCTTAAGGGACGCATGGGTGTATGCCGGTAATGAGGACGCCAAAAAGATCTTTCTTAGGTTTTGCGACTGGGCTTTGACCATCACGGCCGGTTTAACCGAGGATCAGATGCAGGCGATGCTCGATACGGAGCAGGGCGGGATGAATGAAATACTGGCAGATGCCTACCAGCTTAGTGGTGACAACAGATACCTGGAAGCTGCTAAACGGTTTTCGCATAAAATGTTGCTTGATCCGATGTCTCGCGGGGTTGATAATCTCGACAACAAACATGCCAATACGCAGGTGCCGAAAGCGGTAGGGTTTGCGCGGATCGGGGAGTTAAGCGGTGACCCGGTATATCAGCGTGCCGCCGGTTTTTTCTGGCAAACCGTTACGACCAACCGAACGCTTGCTTTCGGCGGCAACAGCAGGCGGGAGTTCTTTCCCAGCGCAGGCGCCTGTATGGATTTTATCAACGACGTGGAGGGGCCGGAATCCTGCAACTCCAATAATATGCTCAAACTTACGGAGGATCTGTTCCGGGTGCGGCCCGAAGCCAGGTATGCGGATTATTACGAACGGACCATGCTGAATCACATTCTCTCCACCCAGAACCCGCAGACAGGCGGTTATGTATATTTTACGCCGGTGCGTCCACGCAGCTACCGGGTGTATTCGACGCCGAATGAAGGGATGTGGTGTTGCGTGGGGACAGGTATGGAGAACCATGGCAAGTACAATGAATTTATCTATACGCACTCGCATGATTCGCTGTATTTAAACCTTTTTGTCGCGTCTACGCTCAGCTGGAAAGAAAAAGGCATACAGCTTAGGCAGGAAACAACCTTTCCCTATGAGGAGCGAACCAGGTTAAGGGTTACCGGCGGCACCTCGTCCTTTCAACTGATGATACGGTATCCGTGGTGGGTAGCAGCGGGTGCATTGACAATTACGGTGAACGGCCAGCCTGTTCGCTTCGAGGCGCAGCCATCCTCGTATGTAGCCATCAGGCGCCGATGGAAGAAGGGGGATGTGGTCGAGATTGGGCTGCCCATGCACAATACCATTGCACATTTGCCGAATGTGCCTGCCTATATTGCCATCATGCATGGGCCTGTTTTGTTGGGTGCTGTTACCGGCACCGAAGACCTCAAAGGACTATTTGCGGATGACAGCCGTTGGGGGCATATCCCCAGCGGCAAAAAGCTGCCCATCGATAAAGCGCCCATTCTTATAGAAGACAATCTCTCCTCCATCGCCGATGGCCTTGTTACCGTTAAAGATGCGCCGTTGCATTTTACCATGCCGGGGGTAAAAATGATCAATGCGGCCAACCTCCAATTGCAGCCTTTTTACCAGATACATGATGCGCGTTATATGCTCTACTGGATGGAGTTATCCGAAAAGCAATACCAGACTTACCTGGATTCGCTATCCGCGGTGGAAAAAGACAGGTTGGCGCTTGACAATCGTACGGTAAGCTTTGTTGCGACAGGTGAACAGCAGCCCGAAGCCGATCATGCGATGCAAAGCGAGAGGTCGAGGAAAGGTGTTGCGCAAGACCAGTTCTATCGCGAGGCAACTGATGAAGGGTATTTCAGCTATAGCCTTGCCACGAACGGTGAAACAAACCTCAGCTTACGGGTTCGTTACTGGGGTGCGGAATGGGGTAACCGAAACTTCGAAATTTATATCGATGACCAAAAGCTTGCTACGGAGAATAACACTGGCAGGTGGAATCAATCAAGGTTCTTCGATATCGAATACCGCATTCCCGTGGGTATGTTGAAAGACAAAGACCGTATACGGGTAAAATTCAAGGCTTTGAAAGACGCGTCGACCTCGGCCGTGTATTATATCCGGCTGACACGGAACGCGATGTAACCCACTGGTCTTTCTCAAACAGACATACGGCACGTACATCATCGATAAGACTGGAAAGATCGTCTATGCCCAGCTCGATAAAGACTACATGCACCGCGCGACCGTTGCGGAGATCCTCTCGGCGGCTTCACGCCCGATGGGAAGGTCGTGCAATCTATCTATAGAACGGTCTGCTCATTTGAATAAGAGTTGGGCAAAATGATATAGGTCGTTGCGCCATACGGGCCAGGTGTGACCGCCCGGATATTCGTAATAGCTGTGGCGGATGTGCAGTTCGTCGAGGCGGCCGAGCATCTTTTGGCCATTGGTGTACGCGATATCCTCTTTGCCGCCTTGCGAGAACCAAAAGACTTTAACACTATCGTTGAAGGCAGCGGCGTGCTGCTGCAAAAAGGCATATTGTGCGTCGGCGATGGATTGCTGCCGGGGTACGATCCAGCCGGAGCTGAAGACGCCGAGATAGCCGAAGTCCGCATAGTTGCGTACGCCGGTGTATAAGGTATGGATGCCGCCCATCGAGAGGCCGGCCATGGCCCTGGAGGCGGCATCGGTGCCGGTGTGGAAATTATGCTCGATAAAGGGAATGATCGCCTGCTTCATTTCCGACTCGAATGCTTTCAATCCTGTTTCGTCAAAAGCGGGCGCGCTCATGTTGGCATCCGGCATGACCACCAGCATGGGTACGGCCTTTTTTTCTGCGATCAGGTTGTCGAGTATAAAGTTGGCCCGACCCTGGGAGGCCCAGCCCGTTTCGTCTTCACCGCCGCCGTGGAGGATGTACAGCACGGGGAGGCGTTCGGATGCGGTGGAGTCATATCCCGGCGGGGTATAGACGTAAAGCTGCCGCCAGGAGCGCGTCACGGGGGAAAAGTAGGTTCTGATGCGCAGGTCACCGTGGGGGACATTCTTCCCGGCATAATAGTCGCCGCCCGCAAAAGGTATCTCGATACCGCTGGCCATGCGGCCCATGCCGTAGAAGGTTTCGCTTGCAGGATCGCAGACCGCTACCCCATCGATGAGCAGGGAATAGTAATGAAAGCCTTCGCTCACCGAGTCCGTGGTACATTTCCAATAGCCGCCCGTGTCGCGTACCAGATCGTATTTGCGCACGAGGTCGACCTGGATACGCCCGGCGTCCGGTGCTTTTATCCGGAATACCACGCGGTGGTCGGGCAGGATCTGCGGGTATCTGGCATTGCGGACATTCGTCGATGCCGGCAGCCCCAGTGGGCTGTAATGTGGGAACAGCGAGGCATCTACGGGCTTGAAGAGCAATTGGGAGAACATCCACAAGTCGTTCTTCCAAACGTTGAAATCATGGATGCCTGGTTCGATATAGAAAATATGGGGTACGCCGTGGGCGAGCAGGTACTCGTGGGTCCGGCTGGAATAGGTCATGAGCCCATCGTTATCGCCGCAGGAGATCCATAGGAGTTTAAGCATCTCTTTTGCGCGCTCCGGATCGGGGAGCAGGGCCTCCGGTGTTTTTGTATTCGGCGCGGACGAGAATCCGCCAATCCAGGCGAATTTGTCGAGGTTGCCGAGACCGAAGTTCAGGGATTGGCCTCCACCCATGGAGAGACCGGCGATGGCGCGGTGCTCGCGATCGGTATACACGGGGTAATGCTTTTGGATATAGGGGATGAGATCCTTCAGCAGGTCCTGTTCGAAGGTGGCAAAGGCCTGCACCTTGTCGGGGGCCATGATATTACCGGTAGCACGGTCATCCTTCATGGCCCGGCCGTTGGGCATTACGACGATCATGGGCTGTAGTTTTCCTGCCGCGTAGAGGTTATCAAGGATCACCTGCGGATGTCCGCCGTTGAGCCATTCCTTTTCGTCGCCGCCGATGCCGTGGAGGAGGTACAGTACCGGATATTTGTTTTTGCGCGAGTAGCCGGGCGGGGAGTAGATCAATGCGCGGCGGGTGGTACCTACTGTGACGGAGGGGTAGCCGATGGTGTCTATGCGTCCGTGTGGGATGTCCGGGCGCAGGGAATCGAAACCGGCGGGTGAATGTTGTACGGGGTCCTGCGCCCGGACGGTGGCAGCCGAGAAGAGGCATGCTGCGAGTAAAAGCGGTTTGTAATTCATATGGTTAAGTTTATTTTATACTTCTTACCTGCGAACACTTTGAAAAGGTAGAGATCTTTTTCGATGTGCCTGAAGGGCACCTTCTTCCCGTCCAGTACTATGTTTACCGCCTTTTTAGTTCGTAAATGGCAAACCTGGGTTATCCCGGAGATCAGCGTAGCATGGCTTAATTGTTGGTTTTCCCATTGTATGTCGACCGTATAATCGCCACGACCTCGTAGACCGGTAACCCGGCCTTGTGGCCATTCGGCCGGCAGAGCAGGCAGCAACGAAATTTCTCCCGAGTGGCTTTGCAGCAACATTTCGGCGATACCCGCGGTAACGCCTTGTATACCCTGGTTGCCTTCAAAGGATGGGGTGATCCGGCTATCTTCGGCACGGGGATGTATGCTTACATCGGTGAGCATCGGACGCAGAATTTTATATGCGGGTTCGGGTTCTTCCAACCGCGCATACTCGTTGATCTTCCAGGCGCCGGACCAGCCTTTATTGATGTCTCCCCGGCGTTGTAACACGATCTTTACCGCCCGCGCCAGTTCGGGGGTCTTACGTATAGTTATAGCGTCATCCGGATAGGCGGCAAACAAAGGGGAGAGATGGCGATGTTCCGGGTCGACTTCTTTGACATCCTCCATCCATTCCTGCAGCTGGCCGAATCTTCCGATCTTCAAAGGCGGTAGTCTTTTGTATACGCTATCCAGGTCCCTGCGCAGACCGGCGTCTTTCCCCAATATCTTCGCAGCCGAAATGGTGTGGCTAAAAAGGTTTCGTAATAATTCATTGTCCATAGTCGAGCCCATGGTAACGGCGGCTATTTTCCCACTATCCGTTAAATAATCATTTTCCGGGCTGGTAGAGGGGCAGGTCACCAGGAAACCCGTGGCCGGGTCGGTAATCAGATAATCCAAGAAGAATTGAGCTGCACCTTTTAATAAGGGGTAAATGTCTTCCAGGTATTTTTTATCTAGATTGTATTGATAATGATCATAAAGTTGTTGCATTAGCCAGGCGCCGCCCATGGGCCAGATGGAGGCCTCGCGGTTACGATCGGTGGGGGCGGTATTGAACCATACATCCGTACCATGATGAGCCACCCAGCCGCGGCAATTGTACAATTCTTTAGCAGTCCGGCTTCCTGCCTGCGCCAGCTGCCGGACAAACAACAATAATGACTGATTGAGCCGTGCGAGATTTGTGCTTTCAACCGGCCAGTAACACTCTTCCAGATTAATATTCAATGTCCATCTGCCTTGCCACCGTCCTTCCCTATTATCGAGCCACATATTGTGGTTATTGAAAGCCAAAGTTTTCTCACGGGCGCCGGCCAGCATTAAATATCTGCCGTATTGAAAGTATTGAGCAATATAGAGCGGATCGGCCTGGCCGGCCCTGATCTTTTCCATGCGCCGGGTAGTGCTGAACAAGCCGGCAGCATACCCGCCGAGATCCAGCTTACAGCCGGCAAAAAGCGGCATGTAATCATCGAGATGGCGTTGTTTCAGGACGCTATATTTATAGCGGCCGGCTTTTGCAATGTAGTTATTACACCGCTCTTTTTCATCGGCCGAAACATCGTTCCAGCTTTTCCAACTGGTGGCGCCGGCCAATAGGAGCGTGACCGAATTGGCTTTGTTAATTGCTATGGCATTGCCGGCGTACCTAATATGCCCCCCATCCGCTTTTATCTTTAAGTGAGCCGACCATTTTAGCGCGGCCGGGACCGGGGCGGCCGAGTATGCTCCTCCGGTGAGGGTTGTGTTGGTCCCGTTCATCACCAGGTCGCCGTTGATTATCTTCGTTTCTGCCGAAGGCTGCAGACTGCTCAATCCTGCTTTTATATCGATGCTGCCGGGTTTATCGGCTGTAAGATGTATAGCTATTACCTGATCGGGATAGCTCGCGAATATCTCGCGTTTGTAGTCGACGCCGTGTTCGGAGTAAGTAATCGTTACCATGGCGCTATCCATGCTCAGTTTTCTTTTGTAATGGGTAACCGCTCCGGGTTCATCACCCATAAAAGAGACATTCAATATGCCCATGGGTTGATAGTGCTGCACATTCGGGGGCACGCTGCTCAATTGCATAGCTTCTTCATCCGCCGCGACGTAATTTCTTTCAAGGATCAGTTTTCTTACCTTTTCCAGGATTTTAGGGCCATTTGGGTTATTGGGATCATACGGGCCGCCGGACCATAAGGTTTCATCGTTAAAGACAATTTCTTCTTCTGCGGTTTTCCCGGCTATCATGGCTGCAAACCGGCCGGTTGCAATGGGTAGACCTTCCCAATATTTTGTAGCGGGTTGATCATACCACCAACACATTTCATTGCTGTCCGGCCGCTGGTGCTGGGCATAGCTACATGTCGCGTAGAGTATAAATAGCCCTATCAGAAAGAAATGCTTCATGGTTTGCGACGGTGCTTTCACATGGCGATGAGGTTGGCACCCAGGCTAATGGTACTATCCGGGGTAATGGTAAACGTTGCCGTTCTATCGAGATAACGTATTTTAAAAGTTCTTCCACCGGTGCTGTGGATCTGTGCGGATTGCAGTTTGCCGTCTTTCCATTGTATGCTTACTTCGTAGCCGCCACGCGCGCGCAAACCAGCGACCGACCCATCTTTCCATAGGGCGGGCAAGGCGGGCAATAAGTTTATTTCATCATCCTGGCTCTGTAGCAAGGATTCTGCAACAGCGGCCGTAAAACCAAAATTCGCGTCGGACTGGTTGGATCTTTTGTTATGCAGATTTGGGGCAAGATAGTTATCGCTCAAAAATCTATCTATCACGGCCGAAACGCTATCCCCCTGCTCCAGACGCGCCCATACCGCTATATCCCAAGACATGGGGAAGCCACCGGGTGCTGGATGAACATCCATCCATTTATGAATAGCTTCCGCCAAACGGGGGTCACGACGTAGCCTGATGGAATTACCCGGATAGATCGTAAACAGCGGCGATACATTATGCCCGGCCGGGGCCTGTTTCCAATCTTTGATCCATTCCTGTAAGTAGCCCGACTTTCCTATTTGATAAGATGGTAATTTTCCCAGCGCCGTCCCGAGCCTTTTTTGAAAATCTGCATCGATCCCCAGTTCTTTGGCGGCTGCGATACAATGCGGGAACAATTCCCGGATAATCGCAATATCCATGGTTGGCGAGGGAGACAAGAAGGACAATTTTCCGCTGCTGTCATAGTAACCGTGTTCGGGCGACATGGAAAAAGGGGTAACCAGCCAGTCGTGTTGGGGATCGACAACCATTAGCTCAAGCAGGAATTGCGCTGCGCCGCGCATCACCGGATAATATTTCTTTAAAAAATCCCTGTCGCCCGTAAATGCATAATGTTCCCAGATATCCTGACAAAGCCATGCGCCGCCCATGGGCCACATGCCGAACCGGGCCGCATCTACCGGTGCGGTGCCGAGCCAAAGGTCGGTATTATGATGTGCTACCCAGCCGCCATGATTGTAGTATTCTTTAGCCGTTTCGGCGCCATTCACCGAAAGGTCCGTTAAAAGGTCAAACAGGGGCTGATGGCATTCCGACAGATTACAGACTTCGGTGGGCCAGTAGTTCATTTCGAGGTTAATGTTGATGGTGTATTTGCTGCCCCAGTTTGGATAGATCTCTTCATCCCATATCCCCTGAAGATTCGCCGGTTGTCCGCCTGCCCGGCTACTGGATGCGAGCAGATAGCGGCCAAACTGAAAGGCCAGCGCCTCCAAATTCGCATCGGGAACCGAAGTAGACGTTGCCGCAAGGCGTTCGTCCGTCGGCTTCCTGTTCAGGGAATTATCGCCGATATTCAAATGCACCCTTCCCATCAAGCCGCTAAAGTCTGTTATATGTCTTTGGCGTAATGCCGCGTAACTTTTACCGGCTACCGCCGCTAATATTCGGGCGCATTTGGCGGCGGGATCGCCGTCGATGTTCTTATAATTGACATAGCTGGTCGCTATCGTAACTATAAAGGTGACCTCGTTTGCGCCTCGAATGGTTAGAGTCGAATCGGTAACGGTGGTCTTGCCGCCATCCGCCCGGGATTGCAATGCCGATCGAAAATGCATGCCCGGGCCTTCGACCGTGGCGATGAGCCAGTTCTTTTTGTTTCCCGGCTTCCAGGTTCCATCCATCACCAGGTTGCCAGGAGCTGTGGTTATTTTATCGACATAAGGACCACCAAATTTTGCCTCCACTGAAATGCTGCCCGGTTTATTTGACGTGAGATGCACCACCATCACGTGGTCGGGGTAGGACATAAAAACCTCCCGCGAAAAAGTAACGTCGCCTACGCGATAATTGATCTTAACCAGACCGGTTTGCATATCGAGCTCACGGCGGTAATCTTCCGCCTTTTCCTGCCCATTGAACGATAAGGACAGGTCACCGATGGGCTGATAGGCCTGCTGCGCAGCGGGGATGCCAAGGAAATGCGTATCCACCAGATCTTCGGCCTCCTGGAATTTCTCTTCGACAACGAGGCGGCGAATGTCTGCGAAATAATGGTTGGCATTCGAGTCATTGTAGTCATGGGGGCGGCCCGACCAAAAAGTGGATTCGTTCAAGGCGATCCGTTCGTGTTCGGTACCGCCAAACACCATGGCGCCCATATAGCCATTACCAATGGGCAACGCTTCCAGCCATCTTTTCGCCGGCTGCCGGTACCAGATCACCATGCTATCTTGCCGCGGGTGCGACGACGTTTGGGACCAGCAACTACCGGGTAAGGAAAAGCCGATAAATGCGGCGACAATGAAACTTCCCCGAAGGGTGCCATATGGGTTATCCATCATTATATTATTTATTCCGGAAGAGCAGCGGCGCCAGCTGGTACAAGCTACGTCTCCAGGTAAGAAATTCATGTGCTGTGTTCTCAGAAACAAAACCAGTGGCGTTATAGCCGGCCTGTTTTAGCGAGTCTACGGCCTGCCTGACCCGTTCCGGATTTTCCCGGCTACCGCAACTTATAAAGATCAATTGCGGTTTGGGCTTATCTTTCAACTCTTCCGGGGTATATAGGCCGCCGCTGAGCAGCGCATACCGGGAGAAGATCTCCGGTTTATTCAAGGTTATCACGTGTGTTTCCATGCCACCCATCGAAAGTCCCGCCATCGCCCTGTTTTCGCGGTTGGCTATGGTGCGGAAATGCGTATCGATATAAGGGATCAGCTCTTCGGTCAGGACCGTTTGAAACGTATCGATCTTAAATTCCCTCATATGACCGAATCTCAGTGTATTCGTCATCCCATAGGTCATGACAATGATGAACGGTTTAGTCTTTCCTTCGGCGATAAGGTTATCCATGATCAGGTTAGCATGTCCCTGATTGCTCCATGCCGTTTCATCCTCGCCCCAGCCATGCTGCAGGTATAGGACAGGATACCGCTTATTTTCATCTTTATTGTAACCCGGGGGCGTATAGACAAATGCCCGGCGCGCCGTATTTGTTGTTTTGGAGGGGAACAGTACCTGTACCACGTCTCCATGCGGCACGTCTTTCAACGCATAAAAATCCTGGTCGTGTGCAGGTATTTCAATGCCGCTTTCCCAGCGTGTCGAGCCATAGAAGTTGAGCGTACCGGGGTCGTTGAATATACCGCCGTCGATACTGACATGGTAGTAGTGAAAGCCTTCATCCATCGGGCCTTCGGTAGTGCCGGTAAAAAAACCGTCAGATTCCTTTTTAAGCAGCGTGCCGCCCCTGCCTCCTAACCCCAAACTTACTTTGACGCTGTCCGCCCGCGGCGCATGTATCCGGAACCGGGCATAGCCCTGTGAGTTTACCTGCGGGTATTCCTGGCCGGGCTGGTTTAGAACGGAGGGTTTGAAATCTTCTTTGATATCCTGGGCCATGCAGCTATGGCTTGCCACGATGAGCATCGAAAAGAAAAAGATTTGATTCAGCTTCATTGGATGTAGTTTTTAATTTATTCTTATTGATTGTTATTGTCAGGGGTGGGTCCCATTGGCGTCAGCCTCGCGGCAAAGCCTCCCCGTCGCAGCATCTTCACTTCTATTTCGCTGGCACTGTCGACCACCTGGTAGCTAGTCGTCAGCGCCTTATCGTGCTCGCCGTCCGCGATGAGGGTTAGTTTATATTTTATGCCGGCGGGCAGGAAACCGAAGCCGAGCTTTTCGGTTTTTTCGCGTAGTGTTCCGTTGATGGCGCCCAGCCACCAGCCTTGTCCTTTCCTGCGCGCCATCACGACCTCGCGGCCCGGATATCCTGCGAGCAGCTTCGTATCGTCCCAGGCGTTGGGTACGGTCATCAGGAATTGTCTGGCGGCGGCAGGTAAGTCATCGTACCCTTGGGGCCGGTCGGCAAAATGTTGCAGCCCGGATTCGAATACCACGCTGAGGGCCAGCTCATGGCCGTAAGAAGTGACGTGCGGGAACTGTGAGTTGGTGAAGGTCACGGGGGTATAGTCCATGGGGCCCACGACGTTACGGGTAAACGGCAGGGTGCAGTTGTGTTCCGGTGCGGTGAGGGTGAAGTCGGGTCCGTTGTTATACCATTCCGCGCCGCGTACCGCCTCGCAGGTCATGAGGTTGGGCCAGGTGCGCGACCATCCCCTGGGCACCAGGCAACCGTGGAAATAGACCATCAGGTGTGCCGCTGCCGCATCTTGCAGGATATCGAGATAATAACGGATCATGTCCTGTTTCTCACTCTCGAAGAAATCGATCTTTACGCCGGCAAAACCCAGCTGTTTTAGTTTACTGAATTCCACCATTCGGTTCTCGTGCGTCAGCATCCGGTCGCGGGGTGTGGCCATCACGTAGGTATGCGGTCCGCCCGAGTTGTACCAGATCAGCGGGCGTACGCCTTTTGACAGCGCGTATTTCGCCGCATCTTCCAGGCTACCGCCATTGCCCATGGCGTCCCATTCCCAGTCGAACAGCGTATAGGGCCAGTTCATGCGTGCGGCGAGGTCGGTGAAGGCGCACACGACCTGGTAGTCCTTTGTGCCATGGTTATGCGACCAGTAGTTCCAGGAGGCGACGCCGGGTTTTATCCAGTCCGTGTTAGGAAGCACCGAAGGCGGTGAGACATCTTCGACCAGTGTAGACCCGACGATATCGGCGAGTTTTCCCGCGATGATCACGCGCCAGGGTGATTGCCAGGGGAGCAGGATCGAGGGCGTCGATGCACCCAGGCCCCGGCCATCCTTTTGGTCGGGGAAGGCGAGCTTGTAAGTCGAAGCGTCCGCGATATTGCTCAGTTTGGTGCCGCAATAGGTGCTGTCGAGGGCAGCTTCGTGGATAAGGAACCATTTATCCGTGCCGGGAATATTGAAGAGTGCGGGATAGCACCAGTCCTGGCGCACGCTATCGCTGGTCATGGCGTGGTACAATCCTTCGTTGGCCGTGTTCCATTTTTCCAGCCAGCGGGCGGTGGTCGGTGCGATATTATAGGCGGTTAGCTCGTCTTTTATCACGAGCGAGTCGTCCTTCGACGGCGAGCCACTGCCCCCCGACGAGCCGCGTCCTGCCGGCGAGCCGCCGGCAGCCGGAAAACGATAGCGGAAGGCGAGCCCGTCGTCATAAGCACGGATGATGAGTTCGAGCTTCGAGCGCTGCGTGTTCTCGAACAGCACGGTGATCTCATAGGCTTTGTTGGTGCAATGGGAGCGTTTGCCATGGACGGTAGTATAATTTTCGTCGATGGGCGCCGGTTTCGACGCTTTGATAAATTTCAGGTCTCGCGAAAAATCCTGGTCGCTGCGTAGGAGCCCGAGCGAGATATGCGGGATCATGTCTTTGAGGTCGAGGTACCACTCGCCCTGGTCGCCCCCTTGGGTGCAATACAGTCCTGCAGTGATGCGTCCGTCGGGCGAGGTGATGGTTATACGCTGTGCCGTTGCTTTGCGGGTAGCGAGGATGAGAAGAAATAGGACTATTGCGGATCTCATAGGATCGTGAGCTTTATAGATTTAAGATCTTTATCGGCCGAGCTGCTGCCATACAGGATTTCGTATTCGCCGGGGCGGGTGGTCATCTTCATGATGTCCCGGTCGAAGAACTGGAAGGTATCGGCATCCAGCTTCAGGGTTACGTCGGTGTGCTGGCCTGGTTCGAGCGTCACCCGGCGGAAGTTCCGCAAGGTTTTCAGGGGGCCGTCGCTGTCGTTTATTTTTCGTACATAGACCTGCAGGATCTCGGTTCCTTTGCGCCGGCCGGTGTTGGCGACGGGTACCGTGAGTTCGGTGTTGCCGTTGTGCTGCATTTGGGCGCTCGATAGTTGTGCGTCGCCGATGGAGAACGTGGTGTAGCTGAGGCCAAAGCCGAAGGGGAAGAGCGGGTCGGACATAAAACGATAGGTGCGTCCTTTCATGGAATAGTCTTCAAAGCCCGGTACCTGGCCGATGTTCTTATAGAAGGTTATGGGCAGCTTTCCGGAAGGGTTGTAGTCACCCCAGAGAACGTCCGCTACGGCCTCGCCGCCATTTTCGCCGCTGTACCAGGCCTGCAGGATCGCGTCGCAGGTTTCCGTTTCGGGTACGAGCCCGATGGCGGAGCCGGAGCAATCGACAAAGATGATCTTTTTGCCGGCCTGTTTGAGCGCCTTGAGACAGTTACGTTGAATGGCGGGCAGTTCGATATCGGTGCGGTCGCCGCCTTTGAAACCGGGAAGGTCGACGGGCATCTCTTCGCCCTCGAGGCGGGACGAAATGCCACCGGCGAAGACGACGAGGTCTACGTCCTTGAGCTTCTGGATGAGCCCATCAAAACTCACAGGGACTTCCCAGCCATAATCCAGTTTCAGGTTAGCTCCCCAGTTCTGTCGTTGCGTATAGTCAAGCTCGATCCGGTATTCTTTTCCCTCTTCCACCGCCAGTGTCACCCGGTTGGGATTAGCTCTCCATGAGCCGAATCGTTTTAATGACACACCGTTTACTTTTAGTTCATTACCCCCTGTTCCTTCAAACCGGAATACGAGTTGTCCACTTTTTGTCGCCTTGTACACCGTCTCATATTTCGCGGAAAAACCTTCCAAAGGAACGCCGGTCGCAAAAGGATGTTGCCCCGCCGTCGTCAATGCCAGCGGCGCAGTGATCTCGTCCGTCGCGACAGGCTGCCCTTCCATGGTTTTGTTGTTCCAGTAGGTAGCCTTGATTCCCGGCTTACCATCCATCAGCGACTGGGCGATCACGCTTTCGATAAAGACCTGGTCCGTCAGGTCACAGGCACGGTCATATAGGATGTCGGCCTTCGGCAACTTTGCTTTGATACCTGCCAGGATCGTTACAGTATGCACCGGCGTTCCATTATAGTTGCCCCACATCATAGGCTCGTTATCCGCATTGGGCCCGATCACCGCGATCCTCCGGATATTCCTTGCCAGCGGCAATACCGATCCTTTGTTTTGAAGCAGCGTCATCGACTCCCGCGCCATCTCCAACGCCAGCCGCTGATGCTCCGGCGAATTGACCACCGACATCGGGAGCTTCGACCAGGACACCAGCGAATCGGGGTCCATCTCGCCGAGCTCGAACCGGCCGGACAATGCTCTTGTGAGATGCAGATCGATCTCCTTTTCGGTAATGAGGCCGCGGTGGACTGCATCGGGCAGACTTTTGAAGGCGTAGTTGTACCCGCATTCCACATCTGTCCCCGCCAGGGAGGCCTTTGCCGCCGCATGGGTGGCGTCGGAGGAGACCTTATGACTCTGCCAGAAGTCCGAAACGGCTCCGCAATCCGACACCACCATATATTTAAAACCCCATTGCTTGCGCAAAATTTGCTGCAAAAGCCGGTTGCTGCCGCAGCAAGGCTCATCATCGAGACGCTGATAGGCGCACATGACCTCGCGGACATCGGCTTTTGTCACCAGGGCCTTGAAGGCGGGCAGATAGGTCTCCCACAGATCGCGAGGGTCGACCTGGTACAGGTTCATCGTATGCCGATCCGGTTCGGGGCCGGAGTGTACGGCGAAGTGTTTGGCGCAGGCATACAGTTTCCGGTATTTGCTGTCTTCAGGCCCTTGCAGGCCGCGGACAACGGACATGCCCATCCGTGAAGTGAGATAGGGATCTTCACCGTAGGTCTCCTGTCCCCTACCCCACCGCGGATCGCGAAAAATATTGATATTGGGGGTCCACACAGAAAGACTTAGAAAGCGCTTGTTCTCCAGGCCCCGTCGCCGGGCGTCGTTGTATTTGGCGCGAACTTCGTCCGAGACGGCGTCGAAGATGTGGAAGAGCAGGCTGTCGTCGAAGGAGGCCGCCATGCCGATGGGTTCGGGGAAGACGGTGACGTCGCCATTGTTGGCCAGGCCGTGGAGCGCTTCGCTCCACCAATTGAATCGTTTGATGCCCAGTTCGGGGATGGCGGCGGACTCATCGAGCATCAGGGATGCTTTTTGGTCGAGGGTGAGCCGGTTCACCAGGTCTTCGGCGCGTTCCAGCGGGGTGAGCGAGGGGTCCTGGTAGGGCAGTTTCTGAGCGGAGGCCGGCAGGCTTGTGGCGATGAGCGTTCCGGCAAGGGCTGTGTAGAGAAGGCGATGGAAGTTCATATTCAGGATTGATGATTAGTTGGATAAAAAAGTATAGGTTTTTCCGGGTTGTGTAGGGATGTCGTAAAGCAAAGTAGGTTTGAGGGGTATGGGCGTCAGTGTGGCTTCGGGGGAAACCACCGGTGCGGGTGTCTGTTCCGTTTGATAGAAGGGGTTGGGGTTGGCGCCGGAGGCTTGTTTGAGGCCGCTGCCGCTGCCGGATCTCGAGGCGCTGCCGTTCAGCGAGTGCAGGGCATTGGGCGCGCGGAGCCGCAGGTTGCCGCCGAGACGGGAAAGGATCACGAGCTTTGTAAGTCTTCCGTCCCGCCATTCCATGTCGGTGACCTCGAAGCCGCCTCTTGCGCGGAGGCCGCGGATACTCCCCTGTGGCCAGGCGTCGGGCAGGGCGGGGAGCAGGAAGAGGGCGCCGTCTGCGCTTTGCATGAGCATCTCCGTTATGCCGGACGTACAGCCGAAGTTGCCGTCGATCTGGAAGGGCGGATGTGCGTCGAAGAGGTTGGTGTAGGTTCCGCCGCCACCCGGGTTGGTGCCGAGCGGCGAAAGCTGGGTCTGGATGAGTTTGTAGGCATGGTTACCGTCCAGCATCCGCGCCCACCAGTTGACCTTCCAGCCCATGCTCCAGCCTGTAGAGACGTCGCCGCGTTCGATGAGCGTAGTCTTTGCAGCGGAGTAAAGCTCCGGGGTACGGTAGGGTGAGATCTGGTTGGAAGGGAAAAGGCCATAGAGGTGTGAGATGTGCCGGTGATGATCGTTTGGATCGTCCACGTCATCCAGCCATTCCTGCAACTGGCCGTATTTGCCGATATGCATGGGTGGCAGCCTGCTGCGGAGCATGCTCAGGGTATCGATAAACGCGTCATGCAAATGGAGTACATCGGCGGCCCGGATCACGGTGCTGAAGATGTCGAACACCAGCTGGTTATCCATGGTGGCGCCTGCGGCAAGCGATGATCCGCCATGGGCGCGCGGTGCATTCTCCGGTGAGGTGCCGGGGTTGATCACCAGCCAGTGGTTGTTCGGGTCTTCGACGAGGTCGTCGACATAGAACAGTGCGGCGCCTTTGAGTACCGGGAAAACGGAAGCGAGGTATTGTTTGTCGCCGTTGTACAGGTAGTGTTCCCAGAGATGCTGGCTTGTCCATGCGCCGCCTTCGCTCCAGATGCCCCAGAAGATGCCGTCGACGGGACCGGTGCTGCGCCAGATGTCCGTGTTGTGGTGGGCCATCCAGCCCCTGGCGCCATACATGACGCGGGCCGTCTCGCGGCCGGTGACAGCCAACTCGCGGACCATTTGGAGAAAAGGTTCATGGATCTCGGCAAGGTTGGTCTTTTCCGCCGGCCAGTAGTTCATCTCGGCATTGATGTTGAGGGTGTACTTGCTGTCCCATGGCGGGAAGAGCTTATCGTTCCAGATGCCCTGCAGGTTGGCGGGTTGGCCGCCGGGCTGTGAGGACGAGATCAGCAGGTACCGGCCGTATTGGTAATACAGGGTGACAAAGGAGGGGTCGTCCGTGCTGCGGAAGTTCTTTAGCCGTTCATCGGTGGGGAAGTTGTCCTGGCCGGAACGGCCGAGATCGAGCTTTACGCGGTCGAAATAGTGCCGGAAGGCGGCGATATGGGCCTGCTCGATGCTTTCAAAGGATTTCGGCCAGGCTTTCGCGAGATACGCTTGCGCCCGCTGGTGGGCATCTCCGCCGAGGTCGTGGTAATTGATAAAGTTGGTGGCGATCGAGATATAGATGGTTGCCGCGTCGGCGCGGTTGATCGTGAGCGAGGTGTCGTTGTGGTCGAGGGTGCCCCCTTGTAGTTTGATCCTGGCGATGCCTTCATAGCGAACCATTCCCTGGACGCCTTCATGGTCCATGGTGGTGCCGCTGATCACGAGTTCGCCGTTCGACGCAGCCCTGAGGGTTGGGCTCTTTTCCGGGGTAGTATAAAAGGCGCGGAACGAGATACTGCCGGGCTTGTCTGCTGTGAGCCGAATGACGATCACGCGGTCGGGCAGCGAGGCCAGCACCTGGCGGGTATAGCGAATGCCGTCCACCGTATAGGTGGTAGTAGCGATTGCCTGGCCGATGTCGAGTTCGCGGCGGTAGTCGGTGTAATTGTCCTGGCCGTCGAAAGCCAGTTTAAGACTGCCTACCGGTTCGAACATTTGTCCGCTGGATTTGGTTAGTTTCACTGCGCCTTCGAGGTATTTCTGGGCTTCGGCCTGGTGGCCTTCGAAGATCAGGCGTCTTGCTTCCGGCAGGGCATCGAGCATTTCCGGGTAGTCGTTCCTGTTAGGGCTGCCGCTCCATATGGTCGCTTCGTTAAGTGCAATGTTTTCCAGGGGCACGTTCCCGAAGACCATGGCTCCCAGGCGGCCATTTCCGATGGGCAGGGCGTTCTCCCAGCGTGTTCCGGCGGGTTGCCGGTACCAAAGTTTAAGGGGGGCCTGGCTTTGTGCCTGTGCGGCCTGCGCCATGCCAAGCAAGGCAGCGTAGAGGAAATTTTTTATCGGCATGATGCTAGTTTGATTACGGATTCAACGTCGAAATCGATGAGTCCCCGGTCGCCGAGTGCGCGCCAGAAATCTTCGGGCAGCGGCGTGGCGGCAAGTTCCAGGTTTTGTTTAACTCTCGCCGGATCGGATGACTGCAGGGCGATGCTGCTGACGCCGGGGGCATTGAGGGCAAATTGTATGCAGGCCGCCGCGGGTCTCACGCGAAACTGTTCACATACGGCGAAGAACTCCTCCCGCCAGCGGAACAGGGGGTCGCTGCCCGGATCGCCGCGTTGCATGCGACGGTAGTCGTAATAGTCCGAACCGACGAGGAACCCGGAATGAAAGACGGCGGAATTGATCACTGTGACACCTTTATGGGCGAGATCTTCCATGAGGTCCGTGAGTTCTTTGGGGTGACTTTTCACCGTCATGCTGCCCGCAAACATCACCCAGTCCAGCTGCACGTCCGCGACGATCCTGGCGATCGTTCGCCAGTCCTTGGCGCCAACGCCTACGGCCGTTACCCGTCCTTCCCGTTTGAGATCGAACAAGGCTTCGTACGCATCGAGGATATCGGCATAGCGGCTTTCTTCGAGGTCGCGGCGGCCGGCGGCGGGAGCGAGGTATTCGTCGGGGTCATGTACGGAGATCATTTGGGGTATATAGCCCCCGAGAAGTTCGTTGCCCTGTTCGAAGCATTCCATCATCCCCTCGTAACCGATGCGTTGAACAGCGTCGTGGCGAAGGTCTTTCCATACGCCGGGCTCGAACGTGGGCTCTTCTCCTTTGAGCGGGCTCCGGACCCAGCCCAGCTTATTGCTGATGATGACGTCGGCGGGCGCAATCTCTAATTGGCGGAGACAACGCCCCAGCACTTCCAGTGCGAGGCCGGCGCCGTATTTACCCGCGCAATCGAACACCACGGGGCCGCGGGACGAGCGGATGCAGGCATCCACGATGGACAATTTAACGTCGTCATCGAGGGTGACGAATAGATTTCCGAGGGCACTGGTGCCGAATACTACTGGCGGCAAGCTTATTTCCATGGTACATTGTCTTTATTGTTCCCGATTAATTGTAAATTTCATCTTTTTGTTACACATGAACACCCGAAAACGAGCGACGATCTATGACCTGGCCAAAGAGCTGGGCATCTCCCCGTCCTATGTTTCCAAAGCGCTCAACAACCATGAGTCGGTAAGCGAAGTTACCCGGCAACGGGTGAAAGAAAAGGCAGAACAGCTAAATTATAGACATAATTCGCGCGCTGCCAATCTCCGCCGCGGTCAGTCGAAGACCATCGGCGTCGTCGTCCCTCACATCAATCAAAACTTCTTTTCGGATGTCATCTCGGGCATCGAGGAAGTTTGTTTTGCGAATAACCACAGTCTTGTCATCTGTCAGTCCCACGAGTCGTACGAAAAAGAGGGAAAGGCGATCGAAACGCTTATCCAGCAAAATGTCGATTGCATCCTTATCTCCAATGCCGAAGAGACCAGCGGTTCGGATCATCTCCGGCAGATCGTCCGGAACAAAATTCCGGTGATCCAGTTCGACCGGTGTCTGGAATCGTTTCACAGTTTCAAGGTCGTCAACGATAACAAAGAGGCCTCCTATAACGCCGTCAGGAGCCTGATCAACGAAGGCTACCGACATATCGCCTTTTTGGGCGGACCGGTAACCGTGAACGCCTTCCGGGAGCGCAAAGAAGGCTTCATAGCGGCGATAGCCGAAGCCGATCTCCCTATCCCCTATAATTTTATCGTCGACAACGCCCTCACGCGGGAAAGAGGAAAGACCGCGGCTTTGTCTTTACTCCAGCTTTCCAACAGGCCCGATGCCATCTTTACCGTCAGCGATCACCAGAGCTTAGGCGTGCTGGATGCCGCCGCCGTTCTAAACATCCGCATTCCCGATGAGCTCGGCGTGTTCGGGTTTGCCGACGAGAGCTTCACGCAGCTTGTCACTCCTTCGCTTTCCACGATCGATCAGCACAGCCTAGATATCGGGCGAAAGGCAGCCGAACTTTACTTCGAGCGTATCTACCAGCAAAGTTCGGCGCCTGCCACCGAGACAATCGTCATCGCTTCCGATCTCCGCGTTCGTCAAAGCTCCAAGCGGCAATAATATTATTGCCAGCCCGGAGACTGAGTCAACTTGGGGTTGCGATGAATCTCCGCCCGTTCGATCGGCAAGAAGTTCATCGCGCTGGTGTAGGGAATCTTTTGTAACCAGACCACGGGCGTGTACGTCGTAACGCCGGTTTGCAGGTTCTTGATGACCTGCATTCCTCTCATAGGCCTGTTCTCGATGTCACCCGCGATCAGCCATCTTCTTTCGTCAAAGAACCGGTGTCCTTCGAATGCCAGCTCGATCCGGCGTTCGTTGTATAGTCTCGCTCTTAACGCATCGCCGGTGTAAGAGGCGGGGATCGGTGGCATGCCTACCCGCGCCCTGATCATCGAAAGATATTGCCGGCAGACCGCTTCATTACCCAGATTGAATTGTGCTTCCGCGTAATTGAGATAGATCTCCGCCAAGCGGAAGAAAGGCCATGGGGTCGTATAGGTTGTTTGCCAGTTTATCGGCTGGTTATCCGGCATGAACTTTTTGAGAATATAACCGCCCTCGGGATTGTCACTGCTCTGCTTGTACGAGTCATAGCCCCAGGAGTTGCCGTCCGAGGCGATCCATTCGAAGCAGGTATCCCCGTGATAAACGCCCGAGTCGTGCAGGATCGTGGCGTCGAAGCGTGGATCGCGGTTCCAATAGGGATGATTGGGATCATAGCCCGAAGCCGGATTGGGGTGTTGGGTGGCCGCCGTCATAGCGCCGGGGCCGCCGCCTGTCCAGGTAAAGGGCGGTTCGCCGGTGGTCGCCATATCGTAGTCGTCGACGAGGTTCTGCGACGGCCCATTGCTGGCCCACCAGCCACCGTAGGCGCCGTAACGCCGGCCGAGATTGTTCATCGGATATTCCGTGCCGTTAGCAGATGTAAACTGCCGGGCGAAGATGTACTCTCCTTCCGCGCTGCCGCTCGGCTGGTTGAAGAGGGTGCGGTAATCCGGATACAAGGTGTAGCTGCTGTTCAGCAGGGAGTCGGCGGCGTCCGATGCGGCTTGCCATTTCGACATATCGTTGGTGGTGTTGTAGAGTGGGGAGGCGGCATAGAGTGTTACCCTGGACCAAAGGGCGAGGCAGGCGTCGCGGGTTGCCCGGCCGAAGTGGGGGTCGCTGGAAAGGTAGCTTTGGGCCAGGTTAGGTTTGGCTGAATCGAGGTCTGCTTTAATGGCCGCCACGCATTCATCGAACGTGTTGCGTACAAAATTGGTGCTATCGCCCAGCTGATAGACGGTGTTGACGATGGGTACGCCGCCATAGCGTTCGATGAGGTTGAAATAGATGAAGGCTCTTAAAAAGTGAACTTCACCTACCAGTTGCTGTTTGGTGTTGAACTGGATCGATTTAGGGTCCGCCATTTTTTGGAGGAACAAGTTGGTTTCGCGAAGATATTGATAGCCCATGGTCCAATAGTACATATAGCCGCCCCAATAGTCGCCGCTGTTTACCTGGGTGATGTTATCGGGGTTGTAGGTATTCTGTGCAAAAAGGTTGGCTCCGCAGCAGGGGGCGGTGTTGATCGCCTCGTCGCTGTACTTGGAGTACATATGGATATAGAATCCATGCGGGATCGCGTTGTAAAGGTTATTCTCATATGCGGCGACGAGGTTCTGGTCCGTCCAGACGACGTTTTCCGCTATCCTGTCCTGTGGTGGGATGTCCAGGACGTTTCTTCTGCAAGATAGCAGGAAACAAAAGGGAAGAACGATTGCAAATATTTTCGATTTCATTTTCTAATTTTTAAAACTTGAGTGTTGCACCGAAATTGATGATCCGTTGCGGCGGATACGCCGTGGAATTGCCTTGAATCTCCGGGTCCGCGTATTTGATCGATTTGGCCCAGGTGAGCAGGTTGAAACCGCTGACATAGAAGCGGACATCGGTAAAGGTCTTCGTCCGGTTCATGAGCGACGCCGGCAGACTGTACCCGATCTCGGCCGTTTTAAGCCTGATGAACGTCGCATCTTTCAAATACAATGTCGTCGCGCCCGGCGTCCATTCGCTGGCCCTGGGAAGGGTACCGTTGGGATTGCTGGGCGACCAGCGGTTGGCCGCACGCGCTACCATAGCATTCGAGAAATCCGAGCTGCCCAGGTTGGCAAAGACGGCATCATAGGCGTTAGTCGAATTTTGGTTGTATGCCTTTGTTTGACCATAGAAGAAGACCGTGAGATCGAAGGCCTTGTATTTGAAATTCGTCGTCAGGCCAAAGACCTCCTCGGGCGTCGCGCTGAGATCGAAACGATACTGGTCGTTGGCCGTGATCTGCTTGCCGCCGCTCAGATTTTTGATCTTTTGGTCGCCCACCTGGGTGCCGCTTCCGGCTTCGTTGGCGTTTCTTGCCAGGTCGGCAGAATCGCGGAAGATGCCTATCGATTTATAATAGAGTGCGGACCCCAGCGGGTGTCCCGTTGCGTTCTGCCAGGGTTCCGCTTGCGGCACTTCATCCATATAGATGATCTTGCTTTTTGCGTAGGTGAAATTGGCCGAGATGGAATAGGAGAAGTCCCTGAAGGTCTGGCGGTGGGTCAATACGAGTTCGAAACCATGGTTGTTGACGCGGCCGATGTTCTCGCTGGGGAGGCTTGGGAAACCGTAGACGTTGCTTACGGAGAGATTAGGTTGTACGAGTATCTTCGATCGTTTTTCGAAGAACTCGGTAAAGTCGATCCCCAGCAGTCCTTTCCATAAGGTGGCGACCACGCCGAGATCCGTTTTCTTGCTCACTTCCCAAGTGATATTGGGATTGGGCACCGTGTTGGGATAAATGCCGGGTACATCGTTCATGCCGAACACATAGTTATTGCCAAAGGAGTAGGATTGCAGGTATTGGTAGGGGTTTACCCGGTCGTTCCCCAGTTCGCCGTAGGAGGCCCGGAGTTTGAGATAGCTGACGACGGGAAGCGCGTTCTCCATGAACTTTTCTTCGGACAGGACCCAGCCTGCGGAGACGCCGGGAAAAAAGCCATAGCGTTTGTTCTGCGGGAAGATCTGCGAGCCGTTATAGCGGAACAGGAATTCGACGAGGTATTTGGAGGCGAAATCGTAGTTGAGGCGGCCGAAGTAGTTGTTATAGGCGCCGGTGGAATCGCTGCCGCCGGTTCCCTGGTCTGCTGCGGCAGTGCTGCCCACGTTGATCTGTGGCACGGCGGTGCTTACGAAATTCTTGCGGTAGGCGTAGGCATAGGAATGTGTCCCATACTGCTGTTCGGCGCCGATCATCGCGGCCACATGGTGGTTGCCACCGAATATCCTGTCATAACTAAGTCGGATATTCGACAACTGGGTCGTCCATTTGCTATAGGTGTCCTGTAAATAGGGAACCGAATTCTGCAGTAGCTTGTTATAGCCACCCGTCGACACGTCGTACTGATAAAAATAGGCGGGGATATTCCATTCCTTGTTCTCCTGGTTCGTAAAGTCATAGTTGTAGGAGACGTCTGCCCGCAAGCCTTTTAGAAACGGCGCTTTGTAGGCGGCCGTAAACGTGGAATACACCGCGGAAGTGTTGATGTTATTGAATCCCTGCTGGTCCAGCAACAAGGGGTTCTGGTTCAGCCTACCGGGTGCGATATCCCCGTTCGGATAGACAGCCGGGATGGTGGGATTTGCCTGCAGTATGTTGACGAAATTGACCGAGCTGCCGGCCCCAACCTGGCCGGTGATAGATGAATAGTTCGCGTCGCTCATGATGGTGGAGATATTGGCTCCGACGGTGAGGTTTTTGACGAGGTCAGCGTCGAGGCGTAAGCGGGCGTTGTACTGTTTGTAGAGGTCGGGGATATGCCGGAAATCGCCGTCCTGGGTCGTGGTGCCGAAGCTCAGCAGGTAGCGTACGGTTTCCGATCCGCCGCTGGCCTGCAGGCCGACCCTTTGGACATAGGAGGATTTGATGACGGCTTTTACCCAATTCGTATTCGGATAATTGATGGGATCGGAGCCGTTGCGGAATTTCTGTATGGCCGAGTCCGAATAGAAGGGGGTGTAATTGGCGGGACGGCCTTCCCGATAGTATACTCCTTCGTTGTAGACCTGGGCGAAGGTGGCGGCATCCAGCATCTTTGGGATCTGCGTGACGTTCTGGACGGCATAGTTGTAATTGAAATCGAAGACGGTTTTGCCTTTATGTCCTTGTTTGGTCGTTACGAGGATGACGCCGTTTGCGGCGCGGGCGCCATAGATCGCCGCAGAGGCGTCCTTGAGTACGGAAAAGCTTTCTATATCGTCGGGGTCGAGGCGGGTGAGGCCGGTGCGTTCGACGCCATCGATGATGATAAGGGGCGCCGAATTGCCCAATGTGGAGGCGCCGCGGATAAGGATGTTGGGGTCGTCCAGGCCTGGCTCGGCGGACGGCTGGTTGACGATCAAACCGGGGAGTTTACCTGCAAGCGACGCACCGACGTTGGGTGAGGGGCTAACAGCGATCTCCGAGCCGGCGACGGTCGAGACGGAGCCGGTGAGGGTGGCTTTCTTTTGGGTGCCATAGCCGACGACGATCACTTCGTTTTGTTGCGATGCAATCGGTTTCATTGTTACCGATAAAAAATCGCTTCCGTTTGATTTTACTTCTTCGGCGGCGTAGCCGACGTAGGTGATGATCAGGGTTGCGCCTCGGGGAGCTTCGATGGAAAACTTACCGTCGGCATCGGTTTGTACGGCGGTGGATCGGCCTTTTACGGTGACTGTGGCGCCGGCGATGGCCGTGTCGCCTGCGGTTACGCGTCCTGTGATGGGCGGCCGTTGTTGGGCGAAGCCATGGATGGTCAGGAAAACGGCGATGGTCAGGCACAGTAGCCGTAGGAAAGAGAGATGACGCGTGGAGCGGCGCGTAGGGGACCAGAAGGTTTCCCCTTTGAACAAGCATCGTTTCATTAGCAGCGTTTTAAGTGTGTGAATAATTTTTGTTCACGTTTGATCTCGTTTTCTTCAGGCCGATTGCGGGTCTGTTTTGGTTCTTTTTACCGGTCATTCAATCGATTGAATTAAACATTCCATAGGTAATAAATGCAAAATCAAGAAATAAATTCAATCGATTGAATTTTTTGACACAACCTGGCTCGGCGAATCGGATGAAGGTGGAATCGATGACCCAAATTAATATTCCCGGTCTTAGATTCCAGCTATTTTGCCGAAAACCGGTAATAATTGAGAAAGTGGGAATCGTGGTGAGACGATAGGAACCGTTATCGGGTAGTTTTTTGTTGTTGTTCGCGGGTGTGGGCTGCGTATTCGGAGGGTGAAGTTTTGTATTTGGCTTTGAAGGCGCGGGTGAAATAGTTTGGTGTCGAGAATCCGACCTCGTAGGCGATCTCTGAAATCGTGAGGTGGCTTTTTGTGAGGAGAATGGCAGCCTTTTCCAGGCGGAACGTACGGATGTATTCACCGGGGCTTTCGCCGGTGAGCTCGAGCATTTTGGCATAAAGCGAGCTGCGGCTCATGCCCATTTCCCTGCTGAGGTATTTCACCGAGAGTTCGGGGTCCTGCAGGTGAGCTTCGATGCATGCCGTGAGGTGTTGCATGAGCTTTTCGTTTGCCGATCCGGTCCGAGGTTCGATCCCGGGTTCGGTTGCCGGTTCTGTGGTGGAGATGGTGACCTGTTTGGCATAGGTCGTCTTCATGGTGCTACTCCATTCCAGCAGGCCTTTTATCCGGGCATTGAGCAGTTCGAAGTTGAAAGGTTTGGTGATATAATCGTTGGCTCCCGTGCCGAGGCCTTCGAGTTGTTGTGCTTCCCGGGTTAGCGCGGTGAGCAGGATCACGGGAATATTTCTTGTGCGCTTGTCGGCCTTGAGCTTCCTGGTGAGGACGATGCCGTCCATGTAAGGCATGCTGACGTCGCTGACGATGAGCCGCGGATGGCGTGACAATGCCAGCTGCCACCCTTCGTTGCCGTTAGCGGCTTCCAGTACTTCGTATTCACCGCGCAGATTATCCTTGAGATAAAAGCGGAAGTCCTCGTTGTCTTCCACCAGCAGGATGACGGGCCGCGGTGAATTTGTTTGCGGTTGAGCCGTCTTACGGGGTCTCGGTTCCTCCGGGGCTGCCGGTGTGTACACTGCAGTCGGTGTATACGCTGCTGCCGGTGTTTCCGCATCCTGCATGGTGGCGAGTTTCATCGGTTCGGTGGCTGGGCTTTCGACCGCGAGGGTGAGCGGGAGGTCCACGGTAAAAACGCTTCCTCCGCCTGGCCGGCTGTCTGCCGTGATGGCTCCGCCGTGGAGGAGGACGAATTCCCTGGTGATAGAAAGTCCTATGCCTGCGCCCTGGTTGAGGATTGCGCCGCCCGAGGGATGCTGAAAGAACCGTTCGAAGATCTTTTCGCGTCTATCCGCAGGGATGCCGATCCCAGAATCTATGACCATTATCCGAACCGGCTGCCGTCCGGCGCCGGCGTCTCTTTCGCCTGCGGCGAGGCTAAGGATAATGTTTCCGCCCTCTGGCGTAAACTTGAATGCGTTGGAGAGCAAATTGAAAAGGATGCGTTCCAGCTTGTCACGGTCAAAAAGCAAATATAGTGTCGTGCCGTTTGTTTCAAAGTCGAACCTGATGTGTTTGCGTTCCCCCAGATCGGTGAATGTTTGCCAGATCTCTCTGACAAAGCCGACGAGTTCGCCGGGCGAGGCCTGTAATTTCAGTTCCTGTTCCTCCATCTTGCGAAAATCGAGCAATTGATTGACGAGGTTGAGCAGTCTTCGGGCATTCCTGCGGACCATTTGGAGCTTATCGTGGGCAGGGCCGGTGCGTTGATCGGTGAGCAACTGTTCGACGGGTCCGGTGATCAGGGAGATCGGCGTCCGGAATTCGTGGCTGAGGTTGGTGAGGAATTTCAGCTTCAGGCGGTCCAGCTCCTGGGCCCGCCGGTTCTCGAGGCGTTCCTGCTGCAGGGCGAATTTCCGTTGCATCCGCTGCACTCCGCGGTGCCGGCTGTACCAAAGGATGGCGCCTGCGAGCAGCACATAAAGAATGTAGGCAACGGGGGTTCGCCATAAGGGCGGGCGGACGTGGATGCGAATGGAAGTATCGCTGGTACTCCAGACGCCATCGTTGTTGCTGGCCTTGACGCGGAATAGATAATCGCCGGGTTCCAGGTTCATGTAATAGGCGGTATTCTGACCACCGGCGTAGTTCCAATCTTTATCATAGCCTTCGAGCTTATAGGCATAGCGGTTTTGATCGGGAAGCGTGTAGTTAAGCGCGACGAAGGTGAGTGCAAAATTCTGTTTGTAATCCAGCCGGACCTCGCTTGCAACGCCTATGGGTTCCCGGATGGGAGATGCGGGCCCCGGCGCTATGAGCTTATTGGCAACACGGAGACCGGTGAGAGCAATGGCAGGTACGTTCCTGTTGATGGTCAATGCGGCCGGATAAAAATAATTGAATCCCTGCTGGCCGCCGAAGAATAGCTCGCCGTCGCGGGTCTTCAACGCCGACGCATGTACGAAATTATTGTTTTGCAGGCCGTTATATGGGGTAAAATTACGGAAGGCATTCGTCCGTGTGTCAAAGCTGCTAACCCCGCTATTCGTGCTCACCCATATCCTTCCGGCGTCGTCTTCGACGACCGAATAGACGTTGGTATTCTGGAGGCCGTCCTTCTCGGTATAGGAGAGAAAGGCATCGCGGGTCTTATCATATAAGCAAAGCCCGCCTCCGTAGGTGCCGAGCCACATGCGGCCTCTGCTGTCCAGCAGGAAGGCCTGCACTTTGTTGCTGGGAAGAGCGCTGTTCTCCTGGTTATAGACCTTGAACCGGCGTTTACCCGGATCGTATACGGCCACACCGCCGCCATGGGAAGCGATCCAGATATTTCCATCGGCGTCCTGGGCTATTGCCCGGATGAAACCGTTGACGGGCAGGGCGATATCGGTGGGAAGCGTCGGATGTGGCAAAAGCCGGAACAGCGGCCTGCCGTCCTTGAATACGCTCACCCCCGACCCGTTAGTTCCTGTCCAGATGCGTCCCTGCGCATCTTCCCAGACACAGAAGATGCAATTAGCATTGAAATCGTCTGCATTTGGGCTTGTAGGCAGCTGTTGTGTCCGGCCGGATGCGGGATCGAGCAGGATGAGTCCTTTGCCATAGGTGCCAATGTATAATTTATTTTCACGGGTGTGCTGCAGGGTGAGTATGGACAGAGGGAGTGTGGGTTTGCCATCGCAGTAGACGGGGTGGCGCCGGAGCCGGCCCGATGGCCGGTCGAATTCGAACAGTCCGCCGCCATCGGTACCCAGCCAGAGGTTACCATCCGGGCGTTCTGCAAAGGAGGTAACGACGGTGCAGTTCGGGCCGCCTTCATGAAAATTCTCGCTCAATTTGAGGTCGAAGAGATTCAGGTTCTTATCGTATTTATCGACTCCGCCTTTGAAGGTGCCCACCCAGTAAATGCCATCCCGGTCGATATAGATAGATGCGATCGCTGTGCCGGTGAGGCTGTGTGGATTAGCGTCGTCCGGCCGGTAGGTCACCGATCTTCCGGTCCGGGGATCGATCACGACGAGGCCGTCTCCTGTTCCCGCCCATAGCATGCCGTCCTTATCGATGGCGATGGCGTTGATCTGCCCGCCTGCCGCGGGTACGCCACCCGGGGATTGTTCGCGGAAAACGGTAAAGCGGCCGGAATCCTTAAGCAAGCGGCCGAGTCCTTTGCCCGTGCCGATCCAGAGATGGCCTTGATGGTCTTCGGCAATAGCATGGACATGGTCATCAGGGATACTGGAGGTGTCTCCGGACCTATGCTGAAAATGGCGAAACGACCGGGTAGCCGGGAGATACTGAAACAAGCCGTTGTCCGTGCCTATCCATATTTGTCCGCGAGGGTCGCCGTAGATGCAATTGAGCGTCAGCTTTTGGGCTGGGTTCGGGGTGTAGCGCGAGAGTTCGATCCTTGAAATATGGCCGGTAGCGGGGTCGAGTACATAGGGGGCCGAGAACTGGGCTATCCAGATGTGGCCCTGCGGGTCCGAACAAACGCCGCGGACGAGGTCGGAAGGCAAAAGCGGGCCGGCGGCGCTTCTCCCGGGATAGTTGATAAAACAGTCCCTGGTCCGATCGTACATGCTCAATGCGCCGCCGCTGGTCCCTACCCAGAGGTTGCCCGTCTTATCTTCGTGCAATGCGAGGATCTCATTGGACCGCAGGCTGGTGGAGTCACCTGCACGGCGCCGGTAAACGGTAAAATTCGTACCGTCGAACTTGTCCAGGCCATCATTGGTGGCGAACCACATGAACCCATACCGGTCCTTGATGATCGCATTCACGGAATTGGAAAGCAGCCCATCGTGGGTGCTCAGGGAAGTAAAGTTCAGGTGGGCGGGCTGGGCGACAACGTTGAGGCCTCCCAGCAGGCAAAGGAGTGGAAGTGAAAACCGCGGTATCATCCGGAGCAAGCGCATTCGTTGAAATTACCCGAAATTATAAACATTTGTGCTATAAATTTGGACAAAACTAACAGTGCTAAGTACCTGGCAAATATAGCTTTGCATTTAACGGCCGCTTTTCGGGCCGTCTACTGCCAAGATGATTGCCAGCCAGCCATACAATACCGCCGCTCCCTGCCGGAGCGCCCGCCCCGATGAGGCGATCCGGCGGCCACGTGCCCTGTTGCTGGCATCGGGGCTTGCGGAATGCGGTATCCTCGCTACCGGGTTAAAGGAGATCGTGGACGTTATGGCCATAAAAGATACCACGGAGGCTATGCGGTTGCTGCAGGCCCGGATCGTCCATCTGGTCATCGTCGAGGATTGTGACAATAATTACGAGTTTTGTTCGCGTGTCAGGCGATTTTCCCAATATGCGTATATCCCAGTACTCGTGCTGATCCCGCGAGACTCCCTTTCCGCACGGCTGCGTTGGCTGCGGGCGGGAGCGGATGCCTGTCTGGAAATGCCGGTCTCCCGGCCTTATTTATTAGCGCAGGTAGATAACCTGCTGGTCAACCGCGCCCGGCTGTGGGCCCCATTCTACACGGCGGATCCTTCCGGGCTGGAAACCGGCGAGCCTGGTCCCGGCGCCGACGGAATCTTATGGGAGCGACTGAACCAGGCGATCATGCAGCAGTTGCCCAATGCCGCATTGAACGTCTCGCAGCTTGCACGGGAGCTGCATATGAGCCGCCCTACCCTTTACCGGAAGATCACGGAGATCTCGAAGATGACGCCGGCCGCCCTGATCACGCGTGTCCGGCTCGACAGAGCGGCGTCGCTGCTCGCAGCAACCGGCTATCCCGTTACCGAAATTTCGCGTATGGTAGGGTTTTGTACGCGCAATGGTTTTGGCAAGGCCTTTACCAAGCGTTTTGGGCTGTCGCCGAGTGAATACCGGCGGAAAGTCGTACTTTAACTTTCTTTTTCATGCGTAGCCTTGTCCCCGTTCATCGCCGGATCTTTTTGGTAACAGGCGCCCTCCTCGCCGGCGTCTTGCTCTTTACCCGTTGTTTCCATGAGGCGCCGGCGGAGAACCCGCTTATCGTGCATCCCGATGGTCAGCGTTACGCGGGGGACGCGGCCTGCAAAAGTTGTCACCGGGCGATCTGCGATAGTTTTCCCTCTACGGCGCATTATCTAACCTCCCGGGTGGCCGAAAAGAAATATATCAAGGGGAGCTTTGCGTACGGTGAGAATGAATTTGTCTTTGACGCGCATCGGAAAGTCGTTATGGAAGAGCAGGGTGACGGTTTGTTCCAGACCGCCTTCGAGGATGGCCAGCGCGGGGAATCAGAACGTTTCGATATCGTGATGGGTTCCGGTAAAAAGGGACAGACCTATCTTTACTGGAAGGACAAGGAACTATACCAATTACCCATCTCCTATTTTACCAACCGGCATTCCTGGGCCAACAGCCCCGGTTTTGCGGCCGACAAGCCTTCCTTTCAACGGCATATCGAGGTTCGTTGTATGGAATGTCATATGACCTTTGCGCGGCGGCTGTCTTCTTATGAATATGATCCGGACAGGATCATCTACGGCGTGAGCTGCGAGCGTTGTCATGGGCCTGCCGGCAAACATGTGGAATACCAGGAGCAGCACCCCGATGAAAGGAGGGGGAGGTTCATCGTCAATCCGGCCGCGTTGACGAGACAGCAGCAGCTCGATGTCTGTGCGCTTTGTCATTCGGGTGTCATGAAGAGCAATAGCCCTGCATGGTCCTTTCTTCCCGGCGATACGTTATCGCATTTCTTTTTGCGCAACGCGTCGCATATCGATTCGGTCGATCTTGACGTGCATGCCAATCAGTATGGTTTGTTAACGGCCAGCAAATGTTTCCGGACGAGCGCGACGATGACATGCTCTACCTGTCACAATACGCATGAAAAGGAAAAAGGGGATATGGCGGTATATGGCCGGAAATGCATGAGTTGTCACCAGCCCGCGAGCCATGACTTCTGCCGCTTCACGCCGCCGCGGGGTTTTTCCATGGAGGCCAATTGCGTCAATTGCCATATGCCGGTGCGGGCATCGAAAATTCTCACCTTGCAGCTATCCGGGCAGCATGGTCCGGCACCCGAAATGGTGCGTTCCCACCTGATCGCTGTTTACCGGGATATGACGACAATCGTTACCGGGAAGAAACAGTAACCGCCTATCGCCCGCCCTGCAACGAGCCCGCCGCCGCCGCAAGAAAGATATAGTTGGCGCAAATGCCAACCGTCACCTCATTTTCACCCCAAAAGAATGGCCAGTCCTCTTTGTTTTCGGGGAAGTCCGGTTTTAGGATCAGGATACCGGGAACGACGCCGCCTGCTATATAGCTGAAATCCGCCCGATTGTTGCCATATGTCACCTTTTTGGATCGCGTCCCGACGGCCGAGACAAAAGAAATATTCGAATACGGATGGCAGCCGAAAAGATAATCGAGTCCCCGGTAGACGTCCTCCAGGCCCACAAGGTCGGGAAAGACCTGATTGGCATAGTAGTTTGTGATCGCCCAGCTCACGATGCCGCTGTTGCCGCCCCAGCCACCGGCAGCCATTGGCACCCCATAAGGATCCTGGTGCGCATACCCGTCGCTGATAGTTTTGTATTTCACCACATAAGGTTTTAGCCGCTGCTTGTATGCATCATCCATGTACGCACAAGCCTGCAAGGCCGTTGTCATGCCGTATTGTACGGACCTGTCGAGTGTCTGCCAGATACCGTCTCGGAATGCCTGTGCGTAGCGCTCGTCCCGGGTGGTTATATACAATTGCAACGCGGCGGTCGTTTTGAGATTTCTCCGGAACATGACGGCAAACCGCGAGGAATCGTTCCTGGCAAGGGTATCGTTCTCCCGCCATAGTTTTTCCGCGCAGGAAAGGCTTCGTGCGGCAAGGCTGTCGTCGAATCCCCGCAAGGCACGGCTGGCCGCGGCGAGCGCCGCCGAGGTATAATAATCCAGGAAAGAGGTCCTTTCCGTAAAAGCCCACCGGTCGTCCATCGTGCCGCTGGATCTTCCATCCGTTTCGTACGGTTTTAATGCAGGATTGTAAGGAAGGTTATCCGTTTCCATTGAACCGTCCCCGAGATGATGGTATTGATGAAGATTTGGGACCACGATCCCGCGCACCGGATGACCGATGTTTTCGACTTGCGCGACCATGTTCAACGTTCCATGCTTGATCTGCTGTAAGATATCGGGTTTTCCGTCCGGCCGGTGAATGTCGACATAATGAGAGGGATAGTCGACAAAGGTCTCGTCCCGGCTTAGGTGGAATTTCTCCCAGGCGTCTACTAGCGCCAGCACGGCATCGCAATGGGAGCCGGTTTGGATATCGAAGTCGCCGGCATCGAACCATCCGCCTACCGCCAGGCCCGGGATACGCTCCAGGGGTTTATATTTTGTTTGGGTGGACGCTCCCATGCTATAGCCATCAAAATGCTGATGGTTCACCGGCGCCTGCAAAGCATCGTCCATAAAGGGAACACCGTGCCAAACGCGGTAGGCTTCATTGACCTCCATGTGATCCATTTGCACCGGCAACCAGATGTCAAGGGTGGGATGCCAGATGTCGTCGTACACATCCGGGCTGATCGGGAAAGCATTCGTCCTCTCCTCTCCGTATTGAATATAATACAACCCCGGGTCCTTAACGGAGCTGAAATCGAATTTCGCATAAGCATACCGCAAGTATCTTCCCCAGGAATGGACGCTGCTTTTCCATTTTTCCACCGCTTTGCCGTCGGCCATCACCTGGAATAAAGAGGCGGTTGGCAATGGAGTGTCGTTCCGGTCAAGTTCGATCACCGCCGTCTTTTCCTGACCCGGACGATAGCCTGCCTGTGAGAAGCCGATCACCGGCTTGCGCAGCCACCCGGGGATCGCGTGGGGCTCCACGTACCAGGTCAATACCCTGCCAGTCCTTTTTGCGGGGAGCAGGCTCCGCACGATATACCATCCGTTCTGCGCCAGGTTACGGCCGTCGAACAGCAGGAGATCGGCGTCCTGTGACCGGATCGTTACTTCATTTGCAGGATCTTCCGGCGCCAGCACCATCGATCTTGCCGTTGCGAGCGGCAGCGGGACGATAAACTCGTTCCTGCCTCTATCGTCGAAGGTAGTATGACCGGCGAACTGGGGGATCTTTTGCGACAAGGGCTCCATTTTAGTTTGCCCCGCGGGATACAAGGGGAAGGTTCCCGGCCGGCCATCCGCAAGATAATTCTTCTCAAAATAGGCCGCGGGCAGGAATTCCAGATTGAAGCCCGCTTTCCCTTCCAGTTTTTCAGGCACGGGCTGATCCAGGTAAACGCTGATCTCCACGCCGCTGTCTTTTGCGGAGACGCGGATCCGGGAGAAGAAATCGTACGCCTTATATTTCAGGACGACCTCGATGCTGTTGTTTGCCTTATCCACCTTGCGGCTTATCATTTCCGGGATGAGGTCCCATTGCTCCGGTGTATTTTGGAGCCGGATGGCGCCGCCGGTGCAGGTCCGAACGCCATGGTGGATCAATTCGATGCCCGCCGTCTTCTCGTCGTAGAACATTCCGTTATACTGGTTATTAAAGACAAGAACGTTGACCCCGCGTTTTTCAAAATAGCCCGAGTCGTTGATCGTCAGGGCCTGGCCCCGCAGTAACGGCGACCAGCAAACCGAAAGGTAAATAAAGAGGTATGTTCTCCTGAACCGATGATTATTCATATGAAGGCTTTTATGAAATTTTATGGGGTGCGGGTGTGCAATCGACGCTGTTCATTTGCATCTCCCGCTCTTTATAGGGAAATGCCTTGAGAGGTATGGTCGTTAGCTTGTCTTCCCCTTCCCTGATCCGGATAAACTGGCGCGGGGCCAGATGCGTAAAGAACTGGACCTTCCCTGGAGTGGGCCATGTTATCTTCATGGTATCGATCGTGGTCGCTTTGCCGATGCCGATCTGTTGTCTGAGCGGCGAGGCGCCGAAGCTCCCGCCGGAGGTAACATCGCGAAAAACGGTTCGGCTGATGCCGTTCTCCCTAAAGGTGACCGCGATATGGGCGCCGATTGCCGACCGGTTCGAGACGACACCTTCGAGCTTTATCGTTATCCAGTTGTTGTCGTTTTGGCCGGGATTGCAATAAAGGGAATTGTAGAAAGCATCCCCTTTGTAAGCGCCGCCCGTCTCGACGAAGATATCCTCGTAACCGTCGTTGTTGAGATCGGCGATAGCCACACCGTGTCCTTTCTGCAGGTTGCCCACCCTGGCGGAGCCGGTAACATCGGCAAAATGTGTCCCTGCCATGTTCTTGAACAACCGGTTAGGCGTCAACGATTGAAAATCGGGATTACCCGTCCCAAGGTACATATCCAGCCAGCCGTCGTTATCGATATCCCCGAAATTGGCCCCCATTGCAAACACGGCCTTGTCCAATCCCGTGCTCCTGGTCACATTGCTGAACGTACCGTCGTGGTTGTTCCGGTATAGGTACATGGTGCCGGCGGAAGGTTCGGGAATGTGAAGGGCCTCCGCCGCCTGGTCTTTAGCGAGGGAGCCTTTGAACGTATATCCGCAAACGAAGATATCCGGCCAGCCGTCATTATCATAATCCCAAAACCAGGTCGGGAAGGTGTAGGTGGTATCCTTGTCGAGTCCCGCCTGATGCGTAACGTCCTCGAATTGCGGTATGCCCGAATGTATGCCTTTGTTCCGGAGCAGGATCTTACGGCCATCCCGCAGCGAGAGAAAAATATCCGGCCGGCGGTCTTTGTCATAATCGGCGGAAGCCACCCCCTTTATGAACCCCGTGAGATCGCATCCGGCCTGCCGGGCCACTTCCCTGAAGGTGCCATCTTTGTTGTTGAGCCACAATTCGCAGCGATGCGGATCATCGAAGGTGGTGGTCTCCTGGCCGATGAAGACGTCCGGCCAGCCGTCGTTGTTGAAATCTGCCCAGACGGCGGTTTGTGTAGGATGCAGGGAAACGAGGCCGCTCTCGACCGTAACGTCCGTAAAGGTGCCGTCGCCGTTGTTGCGCAACAGGGTCTTTGGCATTTTACCATATTCACCCCGCCAACCGCCGCGCAGCACGAAGATATCGGTGAATCCATCGTTATTGTAATCGACCTGCAGGAGATTGAAGGCGCCTTTGATGGTACTCAAGCCGCTCGCCACGGAAACATCGGTAAAGCTGCCATCGGCATTGTTCCGAAAAAAATGCATTCCGTTGTCGGGGTCCCAGTCCGAAGTGACCAGGTCCAGATAACCGTCGTTATCGAAATCATCCACGATCGTCCCGCCTGCTTCGTTCCGGGTGGACGTGAGTCCGAGCCCGCCGGCGATATCCCGGAAAGCTTTGACTTTGACTGTGCCGCTGTCCTTATCCAGACCGGGTATCAACCATGCCGGCGGTACGGCGGAGGGATAACTTCCGATGGTCATATAGCCGAGGTTCAATAACCACCGGGACGCGAGATCATCCGGGTCGTCCGCGAGGATTTGCTGGTAAAGATCGATCCCATTTTTTGTGGCGGAAGGGTCGGAATAGATGCCGTCACCTTCTATGGGGAAGATACAGGAGCCGGCGGAATGCATCGCGATGCAGTTGCTCCGTTCCCCGCGGCGAAGCCAGGCCATGGCGAGGAGTTTCCGGGGATCTTCCCCGGGCGACTGTCCGGGAAAAAGCTTTAGCCTTAGCACCACATCCTTGAGCAATTCGATGGCCTGCTGTTCGTCGCCCAATTGCAGCAGGGCCTCTGCCTTTCCATATTCAGCGGCCATGATCTGCCGCGCCGTATTTTGCGGTTGTTTTAAAAGCGAGTCATTGTAACGCACCCGGGCTTCCGGGTAAAAGACATTGTCCTTATTGTCTACAGGCTGCATGCCTGCCTCATAGTAAGCCCTCGTCTCCCGAAGTACCCATTGCTTATGCCCAAAAGAATATAGCAGCCAGCCATTCAACACGACGGCGGCCAGGACCAACGGCAGAAGCATCTTCAGCATTCGTCTATTTCTAAACATAACCCTCATTTTATATCGAATACCCGTAGTGAATCATCGTTGGCCGCGGCAAGCAAAAGTGTATGCGCGCCGGCGGACCGGATGAGCGCCATGCTCTTTATATCGCCCAGCAACCGCAAGCCCGTAATTCTTCCCGGGATAGCCGTAAATCTTTGATCGTTTCCGGGCCGGGAAGGGGAAGCCGGCATTCCTTTTAAGAAACAGCCATTAGAAGCGTCGTATCGTCCGCGCATCACTTCCGCCTGGTATTCATTGCCGGCAAGGACAAGATCCGGGACGCCATCGTGATCGAGATCCGCGCATACGATGCTATTCACCGGGGCAAATTGCGCTTCCACCGGAAGGACATGCTTTACGAACTTACCATGGCCCAGGTTCTCGAACCAGCAACTGCGGGTCTCGTTGCAAGTCAAATGCAATAGGCTGTCCCCGGGAGCGGCCTGGTAGATATCGCTAAAGGTGGTCTGCGCATAGTCGCGGTTAAGCGGATACCTCTTTTGATCAGGGGTACCTGTTGCGCTAGTTCATTGCGGTTGACGGCGGGATAGGAACGCTTGACGCCATCCTCATCTTTGATATAGTAGCAGATCACCGGGTCGATGCTCCCATTATGATCCAGGTCCGTGGCAAATAATTCCATGGGTTGTTGTTCGCTGACCTGGTAGTCGTTGTTCGAGCCCAGGTTTCCCGCTATGAGATCGAGATCGCCGTCGCCGTCCACGTCCGCGACGGCAAGGGATCGCCACAGTCCATTGTTTCCGGTGAGCCCGGTGGAATCGGTGACCTCCGATAAGCGTCCATTGTGGTTCTTAAAGAAGCGGATGGGCATCCATTCCCCGGCGATAACGAGGTCGGTTTGTCCGTCGTTGTCGAAATCCATCCACCGGGCGGAGGTGAGCATTCCCGCGCGGCTGATCGCCGGACAAACCGCAGCCGTGACGTCCGTGAATCGTCCTTTATTGTTCCGGAGGATAAAGCTGCGGGGAGGAAGCGGGTATCTTTGCGAGACCCTGCCGCCGATAAAAATATCCGGCTGGCCGTCACCGTCGAGATCGCCGATGCTGACACAACCTGCAATCGTGGAGACGCCGGAAGGGACCGCATCTCTGGCCAGGGTAAAATGCCCTTTCCCATCGTTGAGATAGAGTCGCGGGATGTAGTACTGGGAATTCTCTTCGTACAACCGGTCGCCGCAGGTGACCAGCAGATCCAGATCACCGTCGCCGTCGGCGTCGAATAATGCGCAGTCCATATCTTCCTGCCAATGCGTCGAGTCGCCCAGGTTTTGGGAGACAAAGCGGCCGCCCGGTTGCCGGATAAAGATCTTCCCTGAAGAATTAAAGGCGCCACCGACGAAAAAGTCCGTGAGCCCGTCCCCGTTGAGGTCTCCGGCGGCGATAAAAGGTCCGAGCTGTGAGTATTTTTGCGGCAATAACGGCTGTGAGGCAAAATCGTTATAGACGTTTTCTTTGTGCCGGTAAAGGATATTGGTCGCCCGGGAAGCTTCGGTGAAGAGACGAGTGCCCGGCCCGATTTTTTGCTGCGGAGAATTGGAAGCATCCTTTTGCCATAAGGTGAGCGTAGTGTCTGCGCGAAGGTGATAAATGGTCTGCTGGCGATGGTCCGGCCAGTGGATGGTCAGGGAGTCGATCGAAGCGCTTGCGCCAAGGCCGAAAAATACTGTTTGATCCACGGACGAAAGATACCCCCTCACGGGGCTTTGCTCCAGCATTTGCTGCTGGCCGCCGGCGGTCAGGCATAATTTGGCGCCAAAACCGGCCGTATTGGGCGGGTCACCTTTTAGCCGGATGCGTAAGTAATGCCGTGTGACCGTCCGGTCCTTTTGAATCGTATTGTTGATAAAGACAAAGGGTTCTTTATCGATGTTATTCACCACGAGATCGAGGTCACCGTCGTTATCCAGGTCAACGTAGGCAGCGCCCGAGGATAGGGAAGGTAGGTCGATGCCCGACGTGGCGGACGCGTCGTCAAAGTGATCATTTTTCCCGTTAAGGTAAAGGTAGTTGGCAAGGTCGATATGGTCCAGCCGCGACAGTTCGTCCTTGATCAATCGCCGTTGTTCTTCTTTGGTCCTGGTGCCGGAAAAAACGGTCTTGCTGAAATCCAGGAAATCGGAATTGATGAAATCCCTGCCAATGCCATTGGTGATATGAATGTCTTTCCACCCATCGTTGTCAAAGTCGGCCAGGAGAACGCTCCAGCTCCAGTCCGTGGCGGAAATGCCGGCCAGCTGACCGATCTCGCTGAAATAGGGAATCAGCGTATCTCCGCTTTGATAGCTGCCGTTGTTCATTTGCAACATATTCCGCATGAATTGTGGCTGGTAGCCCATGGAACGCTCCAGCTGGTAACGGTCGTAGTTCATAGGCGAGAAGCTCATTTTCTTTCGCCGGTTGTATTCCGGGAGCATATCGAGGGTGACGACGTCCGGAAGTCCATCGTTATTAAGGTCCGCCGCATCGACACCCATACTGGAGTAGCTTGTATGACCGGTGGCCGAATGCAGGTGATCGCTAAAGGTCCCGTTGCGGTTATTGAGCCACAGGAGGTCGTCGGAGATAAAATCGTCGGAGACATAGAGATCCGGCCAGCCGTCATCATTGAGGTCGCTGGCTACTATTCCCAGGCCGTAACCGCAATCCCTGATATTTGCCTGTGCGGTCACATCGGTAAAAACGGGATGCCCGAGTCCTCGGACATCACCGTCGTTGCGATACAATTTGTCATTGGCAAGGGAATGTCCGCTGAGGTCTTTCGGGTAAACGGTATTAGCATTGGGGCCGTTTAGGAGATAACGGGTGAGATAGCAGTCCAGATCGCCGTCCCCATCGTAGTCAAAAAATACAGCCTGGGTGTTGTAGCCAATATCCGCCAGGCCGTATTCCGCCGCTTCTTCTTTGAAGGTAAGGTTATGCTGGTTAATGAATAACAGATTTTTTGCGGGGTGCAACAGGTCTTTACCGAGTACGCAGATGTAAATATCATCGTACCCGTCGCCGTTGATATCCACGATGCTGACGCCTGTTGCCCATACAGCAGTCGACAGTCCGGCCTTTGCCGTGATATCCTCGAAAGTGTTGCCGCCTTTATTGATATAAAGGCGGCAACTGGTTTGATTGCCGGTAAAGAGGATATCTTCAAGTCCATCGTTATTGAAATCACCGATGCCTACGCCGCCGCCCATGTACCCGAACTCGTCGATAAAGGAACTGGTGGAATCGTCCTCCGTGATATCGTTCCGGAAATGGATCCCGGACCGTTCGGATGTCAATAAACTGAACAGGGTGTCCTTTTTTTTCTCTTTACAGGACGCGAACCATAGCAAGGATAAGCACAGCAAGCCTGCTCGTTGATACATCTCAATAGCCGGGGTTTTGTGCGGGGATCCCGCCGGATCCCAGTTTTGGATTGTTATCGATCTCGGACTGGGGAATGGGTAATACCTCATCCCTGCCTGCCTTGAAATAAGAGAAAGGCTCGGTTTTGAGATACCCTTTGGCACGCCAGCGAAGGATATCGATATTGCGTACCTCTTCGTCGGACATCTCGACCCGCTTTTCATGGATGAGCGCCTGGGTGATCTGGTCTTTGGTACCTACGGGGAATTGCGCCGTGGGATACGGCGGCATATTGACGCTGGGTCTGGCCCTGACCTGGTTGAGATAGGCGATGGCGTTGGCGGAATTGCCCAACTCATTTTCGCATTCCGCGAGCATTAGCAAGACCTCTGCATAACGGATCACCCGCATGTTATTCCCGCCGGGATAGAAGGATGCCTGGCTCGCGCTCTGCTTATAAATAAGGGTATATTTTCGGTAGCTGATCTTCTGGGTCACGCCCAGGTAGGTCGACGTATTGCCATTTTGTTCAGCGTCCGTGAGGGTTGCCGTGCCATTATCGAAGGTGTCGCCTGTCCGGTAGAACACGAAACCGAAGCGGGGGTCGGTCTTAGACGCCCCGGTAGCGGTATTTTCGAATTCGGCGAGGAGCCCATCGGAAGGAATGAGGTTACGCCAGGCCACGGGGCAATACTCCTGGTTACGAACAGTCGTTTGATCGGCCGTGGGTCCGTCTCCGGTGCTATTGCCGCCCCAGTTGAAATTCTGATCGCCTTTGTCAAAAAAAACGATCTCGAAAATGGATTCATTGTTGAATTCCGTTTCTTCCAGGAAATTGTCATTGTAATTGCTTACCAGGGAGTAGCCGTCGGGTCCGCTGCTGGGGATCTTCAATAAGGCTGTCTTGGCATCGGCATAGTCGCCCTGCTGCATATAGGCTCGCCCAAGGAGGGCGTAGGCGGCGGAGGCGGTGGCGCGGCCGAGGTCTGTCGTGCCGTAGGCGGATTTGCCGGGTAACGCGGCGGCGGCATCGCTAAGATCCTGGATGACCTGTTTGTACACGTCGGCGACTGCGGCGCGGGGTTGGAAATCGGTAGGCGTGAGAACCGGCTTTGTATAGAGCGGCACGGGTCCCCACATCGTGACCAGGTCATAATAGGCCCAGGCACGCAGGAATTTTGCCTCCCCCACGCATCTGTCGCGCAGAGACGTATTATCCGTTACTGTCGGACCGGCATTGATCACCGTATTGGCACGGAGAATGATCGTATAGTAGTTCTCCCATACGGCATTCATCACCGAATTGCTGGGTGTAGTGCCGCCGTTAAGGATCTGGGCCCTTGGAACTTCGAGCTGGCCGCCGCCGGAGGCGACGTCGTCGCTGCGCAGGTCATGGATAAAGAACCATTCCCGGCCAGCCATATTCAGGCTATGCAACACGGCATAGATAGCATTCGTTCCCTGTAGCAGCTCTGCGCTGGTATTGAAATAGCCCGTGACGGGTAGTGCATTGGGGTTGGTCTTATTGAGATTTTTGGTGCAGGAGAAGACGCCAACGATCGCCAGGGAAGCAACGATGACGGACCCGACAAGTATATTTTTATTTTTCATTTCGATTATATTTTATTCTACATAGAAACAAGCCTGCGAAGATCGCTTAGAACCCGGCCTGGAGTCCTATCTGGAAAGACCGGGCCTGCGGATACTGGCCATAGTCGACGCCATTGGTAAGGGTACCATTCTTGGAGCCTATTTCCGGGTCCCATCCTTTGTAACCCGTGATCGTCAGCAGGTTTTGCGAGGACACGTAGATCCTAAAGCGGCTTACAGCGTTGTGCGTCAGTGTCTGCAGGACGTGACCGGGCAGGGTATAGCCGATCATCAGGTTTTTGAGGCGCAGGTACGATCCGTCTTCGATCCATCGGGTGGACGGACGCAGGTTATTATTGGGATCGCCACTGATAGCCCGCGGAATATCCGTATGGGTATTGCTGGGAGTCCAGGCATTCAGCACGCGGGTGTCGGAATTGAACAGACGCGCCATGCCCTCCATGATGATCCTTTCCGCGTCGAAGATCTTATTGCCCTCGACGCCCTGAAAAAAGACGGCAGCGTCAAAATTCTTATAGCTGGCGTTGTAATTCAGCGAATAGGTGAATTTTGGCAGAAAGCTGCCGATATAGGTGCGGTCGTTCGCATCGACCACGTTGTCCGGTTTGCCGGCGGGACCATTGATATCGGCGAATTTGAGATCACCTGGAGAAGTTTTTGGCAATTGTGTGGGGCTGCTGGAGACTTCGCTCGCGCTCTGAAAGATGCCTTTGACGACATATCCGTAAAAGGAGTTGATGGGTCTTCCCGCAGTGGTGCTCGTCAGCGGATCTCCGCCGCCAAAGTCGGCGTCACCGCCAGCAGTGATCGCGGCATTCGCGGTATTCAGGCTAAGGACTTTATTGCGGATAACGGAGACGAGGCCGGTGACATCCCATTTGAAGTCACCCTGCATTTGGTGATACCCTACCTGGGCCTCGAAACCATTGTTTTGCATCGCGGCGGCGTTTGCTATCGTCCCGGTCGTCCCAAAGCCCTGCGAGGGCGCCAGCGGCACGTTGATGATCAGGTTGTCCGTTTTCCGGCGAAAATAATCGCCGACAAACGTGACGGCGTTGTTGAACAAGCCCAGTTCGAGACCCACATTGGTTTGTTTGGTGGTCTCCCACGAAAGACTGGGATTCGTGAGCTGATCATAAAAAGAGCCATTGCCCTGAGTCAGCGCTCCGCCAAAGGGATAGGTCGTTTGTTGCGCCTGGACGGTCGCTTCCCAGGGATAGTTACCCAGGTTTACGCCGTTCAGGCCGGTTATGCCGTAGCCACCCCTGATCTTGAGCTCGGAGATGCCTTTGACATCCCTCATGAATTTTTCCTGGTCGAGCTTCCATCCCACGGAAAAAGCGGGAAAGTTCTCGAATTTATGTCCGGGCGCAAAGACGGACAAACCATCTCTGCGGATACTGGCGTTCAGCAGGTACTTGCCCGCATAATCATAGGTAACGCGCCCGACATAGGACATGATCAGGTTTTGGTTCAGCTGTTGGTTCGCACTGATATTCACAGCGCCGTTGAGGGTCTGGATCGCATTCGTATTTTGGTTGCCGCTGGACGTTTCATTACTCATGTTTTGTCCTTGCTGTTCGTAGACGGCTACGGCATTGATATGGTGATCGCCGATGAGTTTGTCGAAAGTGAGCGTCTGGGTATAAAGCTTTACGGTGGAGATCGTCCTGTTATTTTTTATAGAGGAGACGATCGCGCTGCCCGTTCCGCCGTCGTTGAAGATCGGGATATAGTTCTGCTGGTATTGATCCGCGTAGTCGACGCCAAAGGTAGACCGGAATTTAAGCCACCTGGCAAAATTGATTTCCAGGTATGCCGTTCCCAGGACCTTGAGCGTCTTGTTAGTATTAAAACCCAGCAGCGTCGATTCCACGGGGTTAGTAGGGTCGGCGCCATCGTAACTGCTGATGGGGCCTTCATAACCGCCTGCCGTGGTCGGGTTATGCACCGGTAGATAGGGCATCATCCGGATGACATTGGTCAGGTTGGTCCTGTTGCTGGTATTAATAATGGAGACGGCATCGTAATGTTGATTGCCGTAAGCGATGTAAAGGTTTTGGCCGAAAGTAAACAGGTTGCCGATGTTGTGGTCCGAATTGATCCTAAAATTCCCTCGCTCGTAACTTTGCCCAACGGCGATACCTTCCTGTTTAAAATAGCCGGAGGACATATAATAGCGGGAAGCCGAGTTGCCGCCGCTAATGGAAAGGTTGTGCTGGGTGACCAGCGCGTTCTTCACAAAATAAGCGTCCTGCCAATTCGTATTCGTCTGCGCGAAGGTTTGCTTCGCGCCCGGATAGATGGGTTGATTGAAGTTGGCCGGCTGGAGACGGGGGGGAAGGGCGATACCGGCCGCTCCGTCCAGTGCGCGTTCATAGGACAGGTATTGGTTGGTATTCAGGAGACTGATCTCTTTCCAGGGACTTTGTACCCCTACATAGGAGTCGAGACTCACCTGGGGTTTGCTGTCCCTCCTACCCTTCCGAGTGGTGATGATGATCACGCCGTTGGTCGCGCGGGACCCGTAAATGGCTGCGGCACTGGCGTCCTTTAACACTTGCACGGATTCGATGTCGCGGGCGTCGAAGCTGCTGAGGTTACCGGTGGGAAAACCATCTATCACATATAGCGGGTCTGTGGCGAAACTAATGGAACTGATCCCGCGGATCGCGACGATAGGTTGGGTGCCTGGCGAACCATTGTTGGTGACATTCACGCCAGAGACCCTGCCCTGGAGCGCCTCGTCCACACTCGCGACGGGCAGCTCATTGATGGTTTTGCTGCTTACGGAGGCTATGGCGCCGGTGAGGGTGCTTTTCTTCGCCGTACCATAACCTACGACAATGATCTCACTCAATTTTGAGGCATCCGCAACGAGCTGTATATTTATGTTGGTCTCCTGTCCGACCTTGAAAGAAGTAAGTTTATAGCCTATGATGGAGAAGTCCAGCGTCTCGCCGGGATCGGCGGCAATGGAGAATACACCTTTGGCATTGGTGGTGGTGCCGCGCTGAGTACCTTTGACCAGGACCGAGACGCCCGGGAGAGGCTCTCCCTGCTCGTTGGTCACCTTTCCGGTAATGTCGATGATATAGGATGGCTGCCCGGCTATCTTTTTTTCCGGGTCATCATTGAGGATTACCAGGTCATTCCTGTCGTCGCCTTTTTTCATCAAAACGATCTGGTTACCGGACACATGATAAAACAGGTCCAGAGGCGCCAGCAACTGATCCAGCGCCTCGCTAAGTTTTTCGTCTTTCACTGTTAGTGAGACCCTTTGGTGGCAGGGAACCCGTTGAGGGCTATAGACAAATTTTACTTCCGCCAATTGTCCGAGTTCCTTCAGGATGGTTTTTACCTCCTTTTGTTCGGCAACAAGGTTGATCTTTTTGTCCATTATCTCCTGCCCGTGGGTGGGGTTGGCATAGATCATGGCAGTCATACCATTGATCAGCAACAGAGGCAGCAATCCAATTCTCATAAACCGGTAGATTAACTGGTTAAAGAGTTTCCTTTTTTTCATAGCTTTGCAATGTTTTGTTTTAAGCAATTCAGTTTTGGGCAAAACGCTCCCTGCAACTAGTTTGTCACTGCAGGGAAGACTCTGCCGGTATTGTTCGCAGCAATACCGGTTTTTTTATGTAGTAGAAGTCTTGGTTTTTACATAAATGATATAGTTTATAGATTAGGAAATTATTGACAGCCTTCGGATTGGATCACTACCTGTCCATCCAGGAGCTCATACTTCGCACCTATAGCCGTGCAGATCAAATCGAGCTTACGAAAGAACGGTTCGTTGCTAAGATCTGCCGTAACGGTGCATTTACTCAACAACCCACTGTCATAAACGATAGTAATACCATAGTATCTGCTTAATTCGTCGAACACCTCTTCCACGGGCTTTTCTTCGCATAACATGTTATTATCAAGCGATTTCCGGGCGATAAAAGCGGGAGAGTCGACAAGCATTTTTTGGAATTTCTGGCCCGAACGTTGGTAGACCAATCGCTGGTTTGGGGCAACAATGATCCCGGAGACACTAACTTTTCCCGAGCTTACGGAGACGCTAATGGTCGTGTCTTTGTCATAACATCGAACCGAAAAACTGGTACCCAATACCTTGGTTGTTATTTCACTGGTGATCACCCGAAAGGGCCGCCGGGGATTGGCGGCCACCTTGAAAAACGCCTCCCCGGTGAGGTATACATCCCTGGTACCTCCGCTATCGAAATGATTTGCGTAGGTTATGCGGCTGCCCATGGCCAGTTGGACCGAACTGCCATCCGGCAGTGCTAACGGTAATGCTTTTGCTGCATTATTTACCTTTTCAGTAAAAGAAGGAAGAGAAGCCATCGCCGCGTAAGTCGAGGCGGTAGGTTTCCTTTCTTTGCGCGCGGTTATCAGGAATATTCCCGCGATGATCAATGCCAGGAAGACAGCCGCCGCCCGCTGTGGCTTGTTCAGGATAAGATATCGAGGTTTGCGCGGGAGGTCGCCCTTGTCCGGTCCCTTTATAAATTCCAGCATCTTACCAACCTCGCGGCTTACTTCCAGCGGAGCCACTTCTTTGTGCGCCAGGTGCATCGATGCGACGATCTGCCTCGCCTCCGCAATCATCAAATGTTTAGAAGGATTTTGAGCCAGCCAGGTATTCCAAAAACGATTATCGGTATCGCCTCCGTCCTGGACCCACCGGATAAAATCGTCATCCATGACAAAATCTTCCAATTCATACAACCGGTATTCTTTCATACGCATCTGTGCTATACAGGTAAGTTCCGGGTCCCGGGTTTTTCTACTGGATTAATCCGGATTTTTTTTACTAAAATTTTAACTTACTGGTAGCTAGCCAGATATAAGTTCCAGACGCCATAGCGATTTGAGCCGTTGGATGGTTTCGTGCAGAAGATTATAGACGGACTGCGCGGTTATGTTCATTAGTTGGGCGATCTGGTCATGATCGAGGTGCTGATAGTATTTTAAATGGACGATCTCCTGCTGTCTTTTGGAAAGACCGGAGATCAACTTCTTCAACCTGGCCGTCTTCTCTTCGGAAAGTTGTTTTTCCATCATTATCCCTTCAATGGAGAATTCATAATAAAGATCGCATTCGTTGTCGAGCAACGAATTATCCGCATACAAACTTTGTTTGCCAATGGATTTTAGGACCTTGTTCTTTACGGCCCTCAGAAGATAATATTTGGGGGATAAAATAGAGCGGGCATGGTCTCTGCGCTGCCATAGGTCTATAAAGACTTCCTGGATGCAATCCTTAACAAGCCCTTGATCTTTGGAAAAGCTTATAGCATAGTTATACAGAACGGTATAATACTTTCCCATCAGGAGGGCTAATGCGTCGTGTTCACCCTGGTGCAATCTCAGTAACCAGCTAGCGTCAGTCTGGGATAAGTTTTCTCTCATATGCAGTAGTCAAAATCGTTAATGCAATCGGTTGCAGAACCTGATAGGGAAGCAATATACGATTAAATTTTTATCAAACCAAAATGCCGTTCCGGATCAGGCAAGGTTGCCGGGAAAACAAATTATTGCGGTGGGACATCCAGGTTTATCTTTTTGAAGAGCTCCCGCGTGAGATATTTCATATTTCTGCCAAGCTCTTCGACTGTACAGCTTATGACCTGCATATTCATCGGCAGGCCATTGCGTTTCTCTACGAGGTCCATATGGAGGACCCCTGTGTCATCATCGGCCGGACGGCCTGCCAGACCGGCAAAAAGTCCAAGAGAAAACCCGCGATCGGAGCCCAGCTCGAAACAGCCGAAGCGTTCGAAGCCGTCAATGGTTTTCATATTCAATTCGATGTAGTATTTGCTGAACATTTGTCGATACCTCCTTGTGAGGACCGGCTTCAATGCCTGTGCCAATGCCCATACGCTGAATTTTTGACATTTTTTTGCGACAGGATGGACTGAAAAAATTTCATTTTTTTCAATTGGCACAAGGATTGATCCGCAAAAAAATCATTACCTGATCGTAGTTCGTGGCTTTGTTAACTCAACTCAAAATCATAAATTATGTCAACAACAATGAAGATCACTCCGCTGCATGACCGGGTCATCATCAAGCCTGCAGCCGCCGAAGAGAAGACGGCAGGCGGCATTATCATCCCCGATACGGCAAAAGAAAAGCCCCAGCGCGGCAAGGTGGTTGCCGCCGGTCCGGGTAAAAAAGACGAGCCCGTCACTGTCAAGAAGGGCGATACCGTTCTTTATGGCAAGTATTCCGGAACGGAGATCAAAATCGAAGGCGAAGACTTGCTGATCCTCCGGGAAAGCGACATCCTCGCCATTGTGTAAATCATCCTCATAAGTAAAAACATTTTGTTATGGCAAAGCAACTTTTCTTTGAAACAGATGCAAGAAATCGAATGAAAAAAGGCGTCGATACCCTGGCCAATGCCGTCAAGGTCACCCTGGGGCCGCAGGGGCGCAATGTGATCCTCGAGAAAAAATTCGGTGCTTCCACCATTACGAAGGATGGCGTGAGCGTAGCCAAGGAGATCGAACTGGAAGACCCTATTGAAAATATGGGCGCCCAGATGGTGAAAGAGGTAGCTTCAAAAACAGCCGACGCCGCCGGCGATGGAACGACAACTGCTACGGTATTGGCGCAAGCCATTATTTCGGAAGGATTGAAGAATGTGGCTGCCGGCGCCAATCCCATGGACCTGAAAAGAGGGATCGACAAGGCCACGCAAGCGGTGGTCGAAAATTTAAAGCAGCAGTCCCAAACGGTAGGAAATAACAACGACAAGATCCGGCAGGTTGCCTCGGTATCGGCCAATAATGATGATACCATCGGCCGATTGATCGCCGAAGCTTTTACCAAAGTGGGTAAAGAAGGCGTCATCACCGTGGAAGAGGCGAAGGGAACTACTACGACCGTTGAAGTAGTAGAGGGTATGGAATTCGACCGGGGATATATTTCGCCATACTTCGTCACGAATCCCGACAAGATGGAAGCCGAATTGCAAAGCCCTTACGTGTTGATCTACGATAAGAAGATCAGCACCATGAAGGATATGTTGCCGCTGCTGGAGAAAACAGCGCAAAGCGGCCGTCCCCTGCTGATCGTTGCCGAAGACCTCGACGGGGAGGCGTTGGCGACGCTGGTCGTCAATAAGATTCGCGGCACGTTGAAGATAGCGGCAGTGAAAGCACCAGGTTTTGGCGACCGCCGCAAGGAAATGCTGGAAGATATCGCCGTGCTTACCGGCGGAATAGTCATCAGCGAAGAGCGGGGCTATAAGCTCGAAAATGCCGATATGAGCTATCTGGGAACGGCCGACGCCGTAACGATCGACAAAGACAATACGACCATTGTTGGCGGTAAAGGCAAAAAAGAGGACATTCAGGCCCGCGTCAGCCAGATCAAGGCGCAGATCGCCGCAAGCACCTCCGATTACGATAAGGAAAAGCTGCAGGAGCGGTTGGCTAAATTAAGCGGCGGGGTAGCTGTATTGTACGTGGGCGCGGCGACCGAAGTGGAAATGAAGGAAAAGAAGGATCGTGTCGACGACGCGCTGCATGCCACGCGGGCGGCAATCGAGGAAGGTATCGTCCCGGGTGGCGGCGTCGCCTATATCCGCGCTATCGAATCGCTGAACGGGCTTACGGGCGCCAATGGCGATGAAAACACCGGCATTGCCATTGTCCGGAGGGCCATCGAAGAGCCTCTTCGGCAGATTGTACGAAACTGTGGTTTGGAAGGCAGCATCGTAGTTCAGGCGGTACGCCAGGGCAAGGACGACTATGGGTTCAATGCACGCACGGAACAATATGAATCGTTGTTGTCGGCGGGCGTGATCGATCCTACCAAGGTAACCCGAATCGCCCTTGAAAATGCCGCTTCCATTGCCAGCCTGCTACTTACCACGGAATGCGTAGTATCGGATCTACCCAAAAAAGAAAATGCCGCCATTCCAGCACCAGCTGGCATGGGAGGCATGGGCATGGATTATTAAGGAGGGGCAGTGGACGGGGAAGTTCAGGGCGCGCTGAGAATGAAGAATTTTCGCTACCTTGAATTAATAATGAATGGAATTATGGTCCCGTTAATTTTAATGATCGAAAACGATGAGGATGACCGGCTGCTTACCAGGGAGCATTTTCAGCGCTGTTGGCCGGAAGCGCAGATCGAATTTGTTTCCCCGATCGATGTGGCTCGTTGGTTACGGCATGGTCGCAGCCCTCAGCTTATAATCCTAAGCATGAACGCGAAGCCCTGCAATGGGATTGATCTGATCCGGCAAATACGCGACGATCGGGAATATGCATCCAGCCCGATAGTTGTGCTTAGCGAGACTGCTTTGCCGGAAGAGATAAGAGCCAGTTATTCGGCAGGCGCGAGCAGTTTTATAAAAAAACCATCCGCCTATTCCGATGTCCTCGAAAAAATACAATCTTTCATATCCTATTGGTCGCATACAGCCGAGCTGCCGGGTTCGCAGGTATTGCAATGATCAGGAGACCAGGGGAACTGTAAAATAGAACCGGCTTCCCTCTTCCGGGTTACTCTCCACCCGGAAGAGGCCCTGGTTTGCTTCGGCAAATTCCCTGCACAGCATAAGTCCCAGGCCCGTTCCTTTTTCGCCTGCCGTACCAAAAGTAGTGACGCTCTCCTTCATAGCGATCTTCTTCAGAATATCCTGCTCTATTCCTATGCCTGTATCTGCAACACAGATCTCCGCAACTCCATTCACCGCCGCGCCCTGAATGGTAATCGTATCTCCCGGGTTACAAAATTTAATCGAATTGCTCACCAGGTTGCGGAGTAGCACCTCGAGCATCGTCCTATCGGCCCATGCCGTCAAGGTAAGCGGCAGCTCATTTTTCAATCCGATCTCTTTTTCCGATGCCTGTCGGGCAAAAAGGCTGATGGTGTCGCCCGCGACTTGTTGCAATGATAGGGCAACAGGCGTAACCACTCTGCCATTCATCTGGCTGCCTGCCCATGAAAGAAGATTGCTAACCAGTTCGGAAGAATAATCCGCATCCCTGCTTAACTCTTGCATAATTAATTTGATATCTGCTTCCGGCAAAGCTCCCTGCTTTAAAAAAGCGAGCATCTGCCTTAAGGAAAATAACGGCATTTTAAGATCGTGCGCGACAATGGAGAATAGTTTATCTTTTTCCCGGTTATTGATCATTAGTTGAATCGCCTGGTGTTCTATTTTTTCGTTGTTCTCCCGTAGGATCTGATTGTTCTTTTGCTTGATAGCTCTGCTGCGAAGCAGCAAAAAGGTCAGCACAGTCAAGAAAAAGATCACCAGGACGGCAATGGATATCTGCAGCTCCTTGATCCGGACGACATGCCGATTAAGCGCGTCTTTTTTATCCTGCTGTTCTTTCATCACGGCTTCTTTTTTTTCGAATTCATACCTGGCCTCCAGTCTTGCTGTCTTTTGCAGCATCGTTTCATTTAAAATACTGTCGGAAAAATATTTATATAGCCTGAAATATTTAAGGGCGTTATGGGCATCTCCATTTGCTTCGTAAGCGTCTGCCAATATTTGATCCGCATCTCTGACCTGCGGGACCGATCTTATTGCAGTAGCTGCCGCAAGGCCTTGCCGGGCGTATCTCAATGCCTCCGGATAATTCTTGAGGTGCAAATAGGTCTCGGCCACATAATTGGCAGACCTCGATATACGCATCTTGTCGTCGGTGCGGTTAAAGTAGCGTAGGGTGGCAAGCGAGTAGGGCAAGCCTTCGTTATAAAGCCCTCGGGCATCTAAAATACCACCTATCAAATCATTAGTGGTTACCACCATATACTCGTTCTTCATGGAAGTTGCCAGCTCCGCGGCGCGACGAAAAACCTGCAAGGCCTTTTCATATTGCTTTTTATCGACCCACAAATTGCCGCGGGATTGCAACGATTTGATCAGGTCCAGGCTGTCGCCTGTCGATTGAAATAAATTGCCTGCTTTCTCCATTAGCGCCAGGGCTTCATCGATCTGTCCGACCCTACTATAATACATGATCGCCATATTTATAGTAGCTTTAGCTATCAACAAGGGGCTCTTGATCTTTTCGGCGATGGCGAGGGCCTGTTGGTAACAGGATAACATGTTCGTATAATCGCCGTTCAGACCATACCCGTTTCCCATCAATCTTAAGCTTACCGACTCTCCCTTATCGTAGCCCGCTTCTTTGGCATAAGCCAGTGCTTTTTTGCTGTATAAGAAGACGCTATCGGCACTGATCCTATAGTAGCCATAGGCAAGGCTGTCCAGTACATCGATATAGGAGGTATCCCTGGTATAAGATCTCCCGGCTTCCTTTTCAAGCATTATATGCCGTAACCGCGATATATCCGAGGGTTGTGCGTCTAATCTCTGGAGCAGCGTAAACAAAAAAAATAATATTAGCCATATTGTGTCCCGCTCCATTTTTTCATGTTGCTATGTGTTCGGAAGATAACTAATTTTCTGATGACCGCCTCCATCTAAAATAGGCATCCAATACCTTTAGCGATGCGGCGCCCGGAACAGGGCCGGTATGTGGTGTTTGGGCGAAATACATTACCGCCTGGTGAGCGGGGCTGAACGCGGGCCATCGAGGCTCTCCGGGCCCATTGGGGTCGCCATATTTTGCAAAATTGGTCCAATAGGTGCCCATTGCGTCTGAAATATCCAGGTCCGTTTTACTTGTTTTCGGATTGGAGGTATCGAGCGTGCCGAATACATAGGAGACCTCCTCGGCATGAGGGGATCCGTAGCCCGCATGGGGGGAACCCGCCGGATAGTCGGGGTGCTGATCGAAATAATAATAGAACACCTTCGATCGCCCTCTTTTGGCCTGTAAGGTTGCCCAAGCCCAGGTATGCCAGCCAAAGGCGGCGTCGCGGGTTAGATCCCGGGCGGTTTTTGCAACCGCACCTTCCCCCGGCGGATAGGCCTTGATCAGGGTGTCGGCAAATTTGCCATAGCGGGCGTGTACGGCGGTGATATAATCCGCCGGTGTTTTAGGTGGGGAAAAGCTGGCGCCTTCATCGGAGTTGTAGCCTACCAGTATCGGGGTTTCGTTGTACTTCCCGGCTGCATAAAGTTTATACTGGTCGTCGCGTATTACCCAGCCATCGACAATGGGCCATGCGAGCCCGTGTACCGGCGGAAGTTTGTCGGCGTCTATCTTGCGTAAGCTGTCGATCGACGGAAATCCGGCAGCTTTCACATAGGCCTCACCGGCAGCTTCGGCATCGTGAAGGGGCTTCATATTTTCGCCCGGAAAGGTGATGGTACGGGTGGGGCCGAAGGAGCCGCCGCTTTCCGAGATGGCGCCCTGGAACAGCCCTTTCGCCAGGGGGCTTGCGCATAACATGCTAACGGCTATGGCCCCTGCCGATTCGCCGGAAATAGTGACCTTCCCCGGGTCGCCGCCGAAGGCGGCGATGTTTTCCCTGATCCATTTAAGCGCTGCGATCATATCCAGCAGGCCGTAGTTGCCAGAGACATGGTATGGGCTTTCGGCACTTAATTCGGGGTGCGCCAAAAAACCAAGCTGGCCTACGCGGTAGGCGATGCTTACCATTACGACGCCTTTTTTTGCCAGCTTTGCGCCATCGATCCAGGGTTCAGCTGTGCCGCCGGCATTGAAACCGCCGCCGTAGATCCATACCAAAACCGGAATCCTGGCATGGGGTGAGGTAGCCGGTGTCCAGACGTTGAGGTACAGGCAATCTTCGCTTTTTCCCGAGATGGGGTTGCCGCCCTGCATGGGTTCCGGCGCAAATTTATCGGCCTGCCGTACACCTTTCCATTTTTCCGCCGGTTGCGGCGGACGCCAGCGCCATTTACCCACGGGCGGTGCGGCAAATGGAACGCCTTTATAAACGGTAAGGCCATTCTCGAAAGTTCCCTGTAGCAGGCCTTCGTCCACCTTCACGGGAGCGGGTTGGGCGTTGGCAAACGCGGCTATGAGTATTATGGCAAGCGTAATGATCGAAAGTTTCATTTAAAAATTTTTAGCTGATGCTGATCACATTCGCAAACGTAGTGGCCGGTCTTTTTTCCGGGAGGATCACCTTGAGCCCTTCTGTTGTACGGTGGAAGGTCAGGGGCTCGCCGGTGGCGAGAAGGCGGACGTTGTGGATCTCGCCGGGCCGGTGCGTGCTGTTTTCGGCGAGGCTGCGGATGGTGACGGTGGCGTCTTGTGGCCAGTCGAAGCAGGTGGCGTAGAGGACATCGTCTTTGGTTGCGAAGCGCCAGTCCTGCGCGGTGAGGGCGGCGCCTTTTCCTTCGTTGAATCCCGGGCCGGACAATGCAGCGGCGTGGTCCAGCGCGGGTCCTTCGCCGAATATTTCCCAGGGGCGGGTGCCGTAGATGCTTTCGCCGTTTAGGTGCATCCAGTCGCCGATGGCTTCGACGATGGCCCGTTCCTTTTCATCGATGGTTCCGTCGCCACGGACGGGGATATTCATCATGAGGTTGCCATTTTTGCTGACGATGTCGACGAGCATTTGAATGACCGTGCTGGCCGGTTTATAGCCGTTCTGCTCGTAGAGTGCTCTGTCATAGTGCCAATTGCCGATGCAGGTGTCCGTTTGCCAGGGCAGCGGCTGGATGGCGTTTGCCTGGCCGCGTTCGATGTCCCATACCAGGCATTTGCGTTGTTGTTCGTCGAGGATCTTCCCGGTGACCACGGCCTGCAGGGAGCCTTTCTCGCGGATGCTCTTGTTGTAGACATGCGCCGCGATGCGCAGTCCGGCGTCGCTCACCGGCCACAGCGGCAGCTGGGAGTCGTCGAAGTAGACGAGGTCGGGGTTATAGCGGTCGATGAGTTCAAGGGTCCGTTTGTAGAATTTCTCATCATAAGCCTTCGATGGTATGCTGGCGCCGTTACCCCAGCCCCATTGCCGGAACAGACCGTCCTTCCAGCTATCCTGGCTCAGCGCGTGGTCCTGGGCATAGAGGGCTTGCGGGTCGAGGCCATTCCACCATTTGCCGTGGCCATCCGCTGTGCGCAGTTTGCCGTCATAGGGAATGTCTTTATAGGGTCCGGCCAGGTCGTGGCGTTGCGCCGTTTCGTAAAAGGTCCAGGCGTGGGCCGCGTGAACGCTGACGCCAAAGGGCAGGTCCTGCTCCTTCGCCGCTTTTGCCCAGCCTGCGATGAGGTCCTTGCGCGGGCCTATCGCCACCGAGTTCCACGGTTGGTATTTACTGTTATACAGGTCGAAATTGTCGTGGTGATTGGCGAGGGCCATGAAGTATTTGGCGCCGGCGCGTTTGTACAAGGCGACGAGCGCCTGCGGGTCCCAGCGTTCGGCCTTCCAGGTGTGGATCACGTCTTTGAAGCCGAATACGGAGGGGTGACCGTATTTCTGCAGGTGGATCTTGTACTGCTCCGAACCTTCGATATACATGTTCCGGGCATACCAGTCGCCTGCCTCGGGCTGGCATTGCGGGCCCCAATGTGCCCACATGCCGAATTTTGCTTCGCGGAACCATTGGGGGACGGTGTAGGCGGCGAGGGAATCCCAGGTGGGGGCGAAGGGACCGGCGGGCGCGGGCGCAGGCTGGCCGGGCGTGGCGGCGGAGGGGTTGCCGAGCGTGGCACCTAGGTATTGCATGGCGTTTACTTTGCGGCCCAGCAGGGCGGCGCCGGCAGAAAGGCCCATATTGCGAATAAGTTTTCTTCTATTCATGGTAGTATTGAATGAATGGTGATTGTATTGGTGGGTAATCCCGGGGAGCTGACGAAGACTGTGATCTTCCCGGGCTTATGCGAGCTTCTGATGACGACCAGCGCTTTGCCGTGCCAGGCTTTGCGGGTGGGCCCGGCGTAGCTATCCGTGTCCGCCATATCGGCGTTGCCGGCGCCGGCCAACCTGGCCGGACCGTCGATAGTTACATTAAGCCGGCGGGCCGCATTGGGATCGATGGTACCGTGTTTGTCGACCAGTTCGACTTGAATGAACGAGAGATCCTGGCCGTCCGCGGTGATGCGTGTGCGGTCAGGGGTTAGTTTTATGGATGCGGGCGGGTTTGCCGTTCGCAATGTTACGGAGTCTTCGCTGCCGTCGGGGCTGATACCAACGGCTTTCAATGTGCCGGCAGAATAGGGTAAAGTGAAGGACGCCTTGTATTCTTCGGCCAGCGTGCATTTTTTTTCGCCAATAAGATCGTCGTTCAAATAGAGCCGGACGGTAGGACACTTCGAATATACCTCGACTTCCATGTCCTTCCCTTCCCTACCCGGCCAGGTCCAGCTTTCCCAGGTCGGCCAAACGGACCAGACGGTTTCTCTTATTGTTCCGCTGTCGGGTTTTGGCTCGCGCACCGCCATATAGAGTTTCTCTGTGCCATTGTTCAAAATATTCCGGTAGTGCGAGATGGGTTTTCTTATTCCTATGAGATCGATATCGCCGCAATACGAACCGTGCCAGGGGAATTGTTCGGACTCCCAGAACTGTCCGTCCGGCTCGCCCGGATAGTTGTTCTTTCCTATGCCTGATTCGCCGAGATAATCCATCGCCGTCCAAACGAAGTCACCGATGAGATAGCTGTTTTGCCGGATGGTGTTCCAGTTAGTAAAGACATCGCGGGGGTAGGACTCCGTTTGTACGATGACTCTCGATGGCACGCGCTCGTGATCCGAGGCCGCGCGGAATAGCTGGTAGTTGTAGCCCGCCAGGTCCTGTACGGCGAAAAGCGGATCATAGATCTCCCATTCTTTATCCCAGGTGGTCATGGCCGAAGTCACCGGGCGTGTGGTATCGTACCGATGAACCAGCGAAACCAGGTTCTTTGCCGTATTGATCGCGTCGGGCGATTTCCTTTCGAGGATCTCGTTGCCGACGCTCCAGATGATGATCGATGGATGGTTGCGGTCGCGCAGCACCATCGAAGTCAGGTCGCGGCGCCACCATTCGTCAAAATACCGCGTGTAGTCGTACGGGTTCTTCGCCTGGCGCCACCCATCGAAGGCTTCATCGATCACCAGGAGTCCAAGGTGGTCGCAGGCATCGAGGAACGCGATCGAGGGAGGGTTGTGGGATGTCCGCACGGCATTGAAGCCGGCGGCTTTGAGGAGTTGTATTCTGCGTTCTTCGGCCCGGTCGAAGGCGGCGGCGCCGAGACAGCCGTTGTCGTGATGCACGCAGCCGCCGTACAATTTCATGGGCTGTCCGTTGAGCAGAAATCCGTGCGCCGGCGAAAAGGCGATGGTCCGGATGCCGAATGTTGTTGAATATTCATCTTTTCGTTTGCCGTTTTGGGTAAGTTCGAGGCGGAGTTGGTAGAGACAGGGGCTATCCACCGACCAAAGCAAGGGTTTATTAACGATGATCGATGAGGTGACATTGCTTTCGCCTTTTGCGGGCAGCCAGATGCTCACTTCTTTTGAGGCGACGACCCGGTGGTTGGGATCGATGATCTTCGCGAACAGAACAACATCCGCCGTGGAGCTACCGCCGTTCTTAAGCAGCGCGTCGATATCAACGGTTGCTTTATCGGGAGTAGCATGGGGTGTTGTGATAGCCACGGCCCATGGGTCGATGTGTATCGGGTCTTTTACGGCGACGCGTACATGGCGGTAGATGCCGGAGCCGCTGTACCAGCGGCAATTGATCTGCTGGGAGTTGTCGACCCGAACGGCGATGACGTTTTGGGCGGACCAACGCAGCCAGGGTGTGAGATCATAACAAAAGCTCGTATACCCATAGGGGTGGATGCCGAGGGAATGGCCGTTGATGAATACCTCTGCATTCATGTATACGCCTTCGAAAAAGATGGATATTTCCTTGCCTTTCCAGGAAGGGGGTGTTTGGAATGTCTTCCGGTACCAGCCTATTCCGGTGGGGAAATACCCACCCGGGCCTTTGGAAGGGTTCTGCCGGCCGGGCGAACCTTCTATGCTCCAATCGTGCGGAAGGTCGATGTTCCGCCAGGCTTTGTCGTCGAAGGTGGTTTCGGCCGCCGCCTTCGGGTCGCCCGGGGAAAATTTCCAGTGGTCGTCGAAGAGGGTGCCCATGGCGTTTTCATGGCGTTGGGCATAGGCCGAATGATAGCCGAGGATGAGGAAAAACAAAAATGCAAATCTGCTGGCTGGCGTCATGGTCGTGAAGTTCAGGAAATTGGTTAAATAATTCACCTTTTAATTTCGTCCGGTGTGATCACATCGAATTCCGCGTACCCCGCGGCGTCGTTGTTTTGCGTATTGCGCAAGGCGCGCAGCCGCAGATATCTTCCTTTAACAGCTGCGAATGTTCTTATCTGCCAGCCCGGGTTGTTCCGGATATTGGAAAACTCTCCTTTATCGGCCAGCGTCCATCGGGTGGTGTCCATACTCACATAAAATTCGTAACCGGTGATGATGCCGGCCGGCCAGCCCTGATCGGGCAGGTACCGGAAGCCAGCTATGTTTTCTTCCTTTCCGAGGTCGATCACGAGGTCGAGGGGCATCTTTGCAGACTTTGTTTGCTGCCATGCCGTTCCGGGGTCGCCGTCGATGGCATATATGGATTTCGGATCGGCGCCGAGGATCTTCCAATTCCTCCTGCTAATATCGAATGTCTCGCGGCTTTCGGGGCTGGCCTTTTTTGAAATGGGGTCGTAGGCGATTGCCCGGACCGTGACTTTGCCGTCTGTGGGGAAGGGCCTATTGTATTTTGGCGATGCCGTACCCGGCTGTGTCCCGTCAATGGTATAATAGACCTGCGACTCGGGGTCGGCCGGTCTGATAAACACCTCTCCCGACTGTGCCCGTAAGATCGCCGGAGCATTTAGTAGCTGTGGTGCGTTGTATAACCCGATATTCGATATCAAGGGACAAGCTTTAGCGCTGGTAATCGTGAGACGAACCTTTTGCGCGGTCACTGCGTTGAAACGCAGGATGCGTTTATAACCGATGGTTGTGCCGGCGGTCACCCGCTTCCATTCGTCACCGGCGAACGCTTCGACCGTGAATGCTTTTACCCGTTGGCCAAGGGCGATATATTCCTGAACGAGGAAGCGGTTGAAGGTAATGGGCCGACCGAGATCAAGCGTCAGCGAGGCCGTGGTGACGCTGTCATCCGTAGCCCAATAACTCGCGGGGTCCTCGTCGATAGCCTTTTGCGCGGCGAATGCGACGGCATGTCCACGGACATTCGAGGCGGTAGCGCGGGCCCCGGATGCCAGGTTTACCGCCAATGTCTGCCTGACGGCCCGGGCAAAGGCCAACACTGCCTGCTGATCCGTTTCGTGGATAAGGCCGTGCCGGTCGATGGGGAAATTAAGCAAGAGGGCCCCGTTGCGGCCTTCGGAGCTGTAGTAGGTGTCCATAAGCTGCGGCAGGGACTTTACACGCGTGTCTTCGTAAGCATGATAGAACCAACCCGGCCGGATGGAGGTATTCACTTCCGCCGGCACCCAGGCATTACCATCTTCCAGCCCGTAATGCAACATGTTGTAAGGGACGTCGCCGGTATCGTTGAGCAGGCTCCAATTCGTCTCGCCGACATTTCCCGCTTCGGTGCCCACCCATCGAAGGTCGGCCCGGTCGCCGCCATCGTTCCAGATGACGGCCTTGGGTTGTAGTGATCTGACCAGTTTGTAGGTGTTGGGCCAGTCGTAATAGGTCTTTCTGTCGATGGTGCGCGTTTCCCGGGCGCCCCCATAATAACCGGAGCCGCCGTTAGCGCCGTCGAACCAGACTTCGAAGATATCACCGTAATTGGTAAGCAGTTCCCGGAGCTGGTTGCGGAAATAGGTGATGTATTCCGGCTTTCCATAGACCGCACTGTTGCGGTCCCAGGGAGACAGGTAGATGCCCAGCTTGAGTCCGTATTCCCTGCAGGCTTTCGCCAGGTCGCCGACAATATCGCCTTTTCCGCCGCGCCAGGGCGAGTGTTTTACGGAGTAATCCGTGTATTTAGACGGCCAAAGGCAAAAACCGGAGTGGTGCTTGGCTGTGATAATGATGCCCTTCATGCCTGCCTCTTTGGCTATACGGGCCCACTGGCGGCAATCCAGCTTGTCCGGGTTGAAGATCTTCGGGTCCTCGTCACCGTTTCCCCATTCCTGGTCTGTGAAGGTATTGACGGACAAATGCACGAAGGCGTAAAACTCCATTTTTTGCCAGCGCAGCTGATTGGCGCTGGGTATGGGGCCGCAAGGTTTGGGCGGGGCCGGCTGCGCGATGGCTTTTGCCGACAGCACCAGGAAAAGTCCTGCGATTAACTGGCTTCTTCCAAACATATCCTATTATTGTCAGGTTATCGACAAAGTTATTTCAAGACGACGAATTCCGGCTCATATGGTGGAATAGTGATATCTCCATCAAAATCTCTGTCGTAGAGCAGGCTACGTGAGGGGCCGGTCATTTTTATCCGTACGGGCTGCCCTGTTACATTCAAGTAGAGCACGTGATGCTCATCGATCTGCCGGGCCATTACTCCCTGCGGCACATCCGGTCCGCGGTGAATGGAAAGCGTATCGATGAGGTCATCGGCGAGCAGGCGCATCACTGCCGAACTTGCGGGCAGTCCGACATAGATGGCTCTACCCTTGCCATAGCGGTTGGAGGTTACGATAGGATAATCGCGATCCAGGCCGGTGATGCTGGCCATCACTTCCGCTTCGCGTGGCTCGATGATCTCGAACTTCGACGACTCCGTGAGGACAGGCTTGCCGTGGTAGGACAATTCTAATTGGTCGCCTTTGAGCCCTTTGCGAGAAAGCTCATTGAGGTCGGTCGTTTGCTCGTAGGAGGCGACCCTGATGCCGAATACGTCGTCTAGCAGGCCGGGGTGGGTGGAAGAAAATACTTTTCCGGTTTTGTCGAGTACGCCAGAGTTGCCTGTCATCACCACGGTGCCGCCCCTCCGTACAAAATCCCGTACTTTTCCGGCGGTGGCCGCATCCATCACCGAAATGCCCGGCAGCAAAAGCAGTTTGTAGTCCAGCGTGCTCCGCGCGATGTCGACGATCCGCGTATCGATGTTCCGGTAAGCGAAGACATCGAAACTGCTCTCCAGCTGTTGTTGGTGTGACTGCGAGAAATAGCCGCCTGCGATCACACTCGGGAAGGAGAAGGCCAGGCCGATCTCCGGCCGGGGTTTATAGGGAAAGTAGCTTTGGATCTTTTTAAACTCGGTGGCGATCCTGCGGTATTCTTCGTACTTGCGGTTCGGGATGCCGTCCCAGTCCAGCATGCCCTCGAGAAATTGTTCTTCGCCGCCGTGCATGCTTTGCCAGGTCCAGCCACAGACCATCTGGTTGCCGTAGAACAGTGAGGCGTAGGCTGATTTTCGGATAGACCCCGGCACCGCGGTCATCGTGGTGAATTCCGTGCACCAAAACGGGTTCGTGCTTTCGAATTGGATGCGCTCGATACCGAACAAGGCATCCATGACCCCGTAGTTCGTGGTGAGCGAACTCCCGGGATAAAAACCGCAGCCTTCGCGTGTCATCTTGCCCGAATAGGCGATGTTCGCATAGTCGAAAAATTTCATCGGGCTATAATACCAGGCATTGGTATTGACGAGGGCCTTTGGCGCGTTCGCGTTGACCTTGGCGATCACCTTCAGGAGAAACCCATTTACCTCGTCGGATATGAAGCGCCGGAAGTCCAGCATCCGTTCCGGGGCGCCCGTAACGCCACCGGATACTGGCAGACCGATCTCATCAAAATTCCCGATGCGTCTCGACCAACGCTGGGTCGCCCAGGCGCGGTTCAAACTATCCAGGCTACCGTACTTGCGCCCAAGCCAGGTGATAAAGCGGCGGCGCACCGAAGCCGAATAGGAGATCGGCCCGTCGCCCGACTCGTTATCGATGCCGAAGGCCAGCAATGCCGGATGCCGACCGTAATGGCGCGTCAGCGAATCCGCATACTGCAACGCGTATCGCTGGTAGTCCGGGTCGCCCACGTCTTCCATATACCGGTGGTTGGGGTACAACCGGTTCCCGCTTGCGTCCGTTATGTCTATGGAAGGATATTTATGATGCAGCCAGAGCGGGGCAGGGCGCACTGCAATGTCGAGGATGACTTTGATACCCGCCTTTTCCATCTCATCCATCACCTGGTCAAACCAGGCAAAGTCAAATTTCCCTTCGGCCGGCTCATAGCTGTCCCAGGCGAGGTGCCCCATCCTGACGACTTTGAATCCGGCAGCCTGCATAAGCGCGATGTCGCGTTTGATTTTTGCAGGGTCCTTATCGTCGTGCGGATGATAGTTGGCGCCCACATATAGCTCCTGGGCATATCCAATACCGCAGCGGGAAGCAATAAGGAAGATAAGAAAGAAGAATGCCGCCGATGTTCTAAACTTACTTTTCATGACTTATTTTATTGGCTTGTACACGAAGTTTCTAAACGTAACAGTGCCTTCCCCAATGGCGCAAAGGCCGATGCGCACCGCCAAAAATCCACCTAAAGCATTGTGATCAAACCCCGAGATATCCAATGAATTCTGTATCTTATTCCATTTATCGCCGTCGGTGCTATAAAACATCGCGACGATATTGTCGACATTTTTCAGGCGAAGGAATACGTGATTGGCCACCACATTTTTTTCCGCCGGGAATTGCCAGCCATGTAAATTTCCCAGGATATCGCCATTCTTTACAAGAATACCCGAAGATGTGCTTTCGTTATAAAAGACGACCAGTCCGCCGGTAGCTCTTCCTTCAAGGATCATTTCCACCTGGGCTGTGTAGGAGTGGCCGGACGGCAGGAAAAGTAGTGGGGAACAATTGCCGATAGTATTCCCTTTGGCTTTCACGACCAGGCCATTCCCGGACAGATGAAACCTGGAGGTATCATATTCGCCAAAAAATTTCCATATCGCTTTAAGCTGGTTGCCGTCAAATTTATCTTCCAGCATGGCATGGGACCGGGAGGGGACCAACGCCGGTCCCTTAATGGGCTTATCCGCTGCAATGCCATCGGGTATTTTATACCAGCCGTCCTTTGTCCATTCGACGGGCAGGAGCAAGGTCTGCCGGCCCATGTCATAATATCCATTTTCGTAGGCATGAAACACCATCCACCATTTCCCGAGGGCATCCTCAAACAAGGTGCCATGACCTTTCGAGCGCCATCTATCGGCGGGGTTTGTCGTCCTGACAATGGGATTGTAAGGAGAATTTTCCCAGGGGCCGGACAAGGATTTTGAACGTGCGGAGATGACCATATGCCCTGTTGCCGGGCCGGCTGTTCCTCCTTCCGCAACGGTGAGATAATAATATTCACCTTTTCTTATCAGTTTAGGGCCTTCCAAACAAAAACATTCTATGGTCCAATCACGGGGAATGGGCCACCCGCTATAGGAGCTGTGGAGATCCCCTGTAACGGAAAGTCCGTCATCCGACAGCGGAACATAGCCGCCGCTGCCGAAAAACAAATACCTTTTCCCCTTCTCATCGACGATATGCCCGGGATCGATGTTGCCGACTTTCAAATCGACGGGATCGGTCCATTTACCATTGATGGAATCGGCGGTAACGACATAGTTCGTCCCATTGGCAGGGAAATAGATATAATATTTGCCTTTGTACTTCACAAGATCCGGAGCCCACACGGAACCGACATATTTATGCAGGGCATTGGTTACAGGGGTCCAGTTAATCAGATCTTTCGAGTGCCAGATCAGCAACCCGGGATAATATTCAAAAGACGAATGCACCATGTAATAATCGTTCCCGTCCCGAAGAATGCTTGGATCGGGGTGGTCGCCTGCAAGGATGGGATTCTCATAAAAACCGGCGCCTTTTGCAACTGCTCTGTTTTGGGCAGCGACGGAAAGAGAAAGGAGGGCGAAGAACGAAAAAATAAGTGGTGCTTTCATATTGAACAAGACATTATAGTTTGATCAGCTTCAGCAGGTAAACATCGTTTTCCCGGAGATCGAGCGTCGTGGAAAACGGGGCCCCGTCCTTCACGGTCACCAGTTCGCGCAGGATGGGCGATCCGTCGTTCTCCTTTCTGATCTGTTCCACCTGCTGCCGGTCGAGTTGGTTGGGTTTGCCCATCCGCAGGTAGGTAGCGTACGCATCGTTGCACCGGTAGCCGGTTTTGTATACTTCGACAGCATACATGCCCGCGGGAACGTGGTCGATGTGTAAGGTGAGCTTTCCTTTCGATGCGGCGGGCAGGTCGCGGATATAATAATCCTGGTTATTCACCGAATCCACTGGCTGGGTGATGGTAAAATCCCAGGCGAGGACCTGGATATTGCCTTGAGCGTCCTTGCATACCCAGGAAGAAGCATCTTTATTGGCCAGCTCGATGTTTCCGAGCTGGTTCAGGAATTTGTATGCGTAGAAAACGGGCTTTTCGATCCCCTGGATAGTGAGCATTCCAAACCCGCCATGAAAGGGTGTAAACCGCGGGCCGGGCTCTTCGAAAATGTCGGTAAACACCCAGTACGACATGGAATTCGCGGCGTTCCCCACCTGCCTGAGCTTTTGTAGCACGTAGGGGGCCTCGATATAACTATCATGGATCGGGTCGGCAGGGGTATAAGAGGCGCTCCATTCTGTATAATGCAGTTCGAGGTCGGGCATCGCCGATGCGGCGATCTCGCGGCGGCTTTGGAGGACATCGCCGCTGACGCTCATGGGGTTTTTGTCCAGCACGGTCCCGGCGTGGCCGTACTCGTCGAGGAATCCTTGCTTTACGCCGTAAGCATGGGTGCTGATGAAGTCAAGGGGCACGTTGTTCTTATGGCAGTATTGGATCATTTCCGGTTCCCATGCCGCGCCTGCCGTAGCGGGGCCGCCGACTTTATAAGCCGGGTCGACCGCCTTGATGGCTCTGGCTGCGTAGGTATACAGCTTGAAGTAATCCTGCTGCGTGCCCGCCCAGAAACCGTCGAGGTTGGGTTCGTTCCATACTTCAAAGTACCAGGTCTTCACCTCATCCGAGCCGTACCGCCGGGTGAAATGTTCAACAAGGGCACGTACGAGCCCGGCCCATTTGTCATAGTCTTTGGGGGGGGTCACGTTGCCGCGCCACCAGAAGATGGTTTTGTTGCCGCTGGCCAGCGGAGTCGGCATAAAGCCCAGTTCAACAAAGGGCTTCATGCCGATGCTTTGTAAGAAATCGAATAAAACATCGACGTACATGAAATTATACTGTGGTTTTCCATTTTTATCTTCCGAGTAAACGGCCATCTCGTCCGTCAACAGGCCGTGCATGCGGATGTAGCGGAATCCGCATTCTTTGTGGACATAGGTCAGCTGTTGCTGCCAGTCCGCCCGCAGGCCTTCGGCTGCCCGTCCGGCGCCCACGCAGTCGTTGAACATCGTATTTAGCGGACGGGCAGTCTTATTGAAATCCACATTAATGGTCCTTTCCTGGGCTTTCGATCCCAGGGTAAGTGAAGACAGCAAGATGACAAGTAAGAGCAATTTCCTATTCACTTTAAAAGCTTTATTTTTTTAATGTGTACCGGCAAAAATGGCGTTGACGGTGCGGGTGTCCTTTACGGTATCAGCCGACCTGTCCACCATCCCGCCCGTCTCCCAGAAAAATGGCTTGAGGCCATGAGCGATCGCCTGTTTTGTGTTAAACGTTATCCAATAATCCACTGCGTCATTGTGGGTTGGGAGGTCTTTAGGGGTGGTTCGGCGGTAGGCCCCGTACTCGCCCATGAGGAAAGGTATTCCTTTGTCCACGAATTTAGCCTTCATACTGTCGAAATAGGTCATCAGGTAGTCTTCCTCGCCCCAGGTGGCGTTGCGATCGGGTTCGATGGCGGAATGGTGCCCGGCGCCCCAGTAATAAAACATCTTACCCCAGGAGGCGTCTGAACCCAAGATGGTAAATTGGGAAGGTGTGTAGTCGTGTTCTTCGAAAGCCATCCGGGCGGGTGTGGGGTCGACGGGAAAATTGTTGATCAGGTTGGATGGCGCCTGCACTACCAGCACCCGGTAGGTGTTGTGTCCTCCGGTGGAGCGCACGGCGTCGACAAAGCTCTGGTGATAGGACAGCAATACATTCATCTGGGCGGCGTTGGTAGGGTCTGGTTCGTTGGCGCTTGCAAACATCAGGTGCTCGTCGAAATCCCGCATTTTGGTGGCTATTTGTTCCCAGAATGCTTTTTGTTTCGCATTGATGCTATCCGCCCGGGCGCCGGTGGCGGAACAATCGAGCCAGCCGCCATCCCAGTGGATATTCAGCAGTACGTAGAGATTGTTGCTTATGCAATACTGTACCACATCGTGTACCCGCTGTAGCCAGTTCGGATCTATATGGGCTGTCGACTTATTATCGACATGGAAGTCCCAGGCACAAGGGAGCCTAACGGCATTGAAGCCCAGGTTTTTCATATACGCCACATATTCGGCGGTGATCGGCGGGTTGCCCCATCCCGTCTCTCCCCCGGGCGCTTCCAGGGTGTTGCCAATGTTCCAGCCGACTGTGATGTTATTGGTCAGCTGAACCGCCGTGCTGGTCATCCCGGTGGAATCCGGCGGTAGGGGCGAGACATTGTAAGACGGGTAAATGGAGCCGGCTTGTGAGACGATAATACGCCGGGACTGACCGTTGGTTGCCGTTACTACAAGGATCCCGCTGCGCGTGGCGCCGGACGTATTCGGACTCGAGGTCAGCTTGATGGTTGCCGTGCCGCTGCTGCCATCCGACTCGCTCAATTGCAACCAGGCGGAAACCGGGTTATCGATGCTCCACTGCGAGTTGCAGGTGATGATTACCGTGGAGTCGGCGCCCTGGGTCTGAAAACCGATGGTGGATGCGGAGACGGATAATTGGGGTGTGCTGCCCGGACTTTTTTTGCATCCCAGTGAAAAAGTGGCCACCACGAGGGTGGCCACCAGTACGTGTGCAAGTATTGTTTTCATAAGTTTTTTTATTTTAAAGTCCGGCACCGGCGCGCAGCGAGTCCAGCGCCTGCTGATCGTATATGACGTTGTTTTGCCGGTCGATGAGATCATAGTACGCGTCCCAAAGGAACAACGGTATGCCATTATTCCTGGCGGACTGTGTAACGTACCGGAAGAAATGCGCCCTGGAATTCAGGGACAGGATGGAATCCTGCGGATTACCCGTCAGCGTGGCATTGTGGCGCGGCACGCCCATTTCACCGATGAGGACCGGTATATTGTTTTTTACGAACCTGCTTTTCATATAACTCCAGGTACTATCGATAAAGGATTCTTCGGTGTTCGCGGTAGCGTTTCTCGCGGGCATGTCCTGCGAGTGGTAATTAGCGCCCCAAAAGCACCACTCGTTGCCCCAGGAAGCATCGGCCGATAGGATGGCGAAGTTCGGAGGCGAGTACCAATGCACTTCCAGTACCAGTTTATTCGGGATGGGGTCGACCGGCATACCCGGCACCCCGATGAAATAATCCGCCAGGTTCACCGATGTCGAGGGAGCCTGGATGACCAGGGTGCGATAGGCGTTCTTTCCGCCGGTGGAGCGCACGGCATTGATAAAGATCTGGTGGTAGTTCTCCAGCAGCGTGCTGGAGGGTAGGTCGGTAGCGTTCGGTTCATTAGCGCTGGCGAACATCAAATGTTCATCAAAATCGCGCATTTCTGTCGCTATCTGTTCCCAATAGGCCCTTTGTTTTGCTTTGATCGTGTCCAATTTGGCGCCGGTCGCGGTACAATCGAGCCAGCCGTCGTTGACGTGGTCATTCAGCAAAATGTACATGCCGTCATTGACGCAGTATTGCACGACTTGTTTGACCCTGCTGAGCCAGGCTGTATCGATGGCTCCCGTGCTTTGATTGGCATGCCCGTTCCAGGCGCATGGGATGCGAATCGCATTGAAACCGCTGCTTTTTACCAGATCTATGAGGGCTTGGGTGATCACAGGATTCCCCCACCCGGTTTCGCCGCCGGGGGCTTCGAGTGAATTGCCGAGGTTCCAACCCAACTTCATATCCGCGACCAGCTGGGCAGCGGTGCTGCTCATGCCGGAGGGATCGGCGGCGATCGGCGAAGTGTTGTACGATGGAAAGATCGGGGGAAGCTGGATTACCGTAACCCGCCTGCTTTGGTCGTTGGTGAAATTGATGGTCAATAGCTGGGAACGGCTGGTCCCGGTGGTATTTCCCGCCGCCGACAAGTTAATCGTCGTACTACCGCTGTTGCCCGAGGCCTGGCTTAGATGCAGCCAGCCAAGACTACTGGTATCGATGGTCCATACGGCATTCGAAGTAAATGTCAAGGCTACGGTCCCACCGTTTTCGGGTATGGTATCGGTGATATTGGAAAGGGTAATGGGGGAGGTTGTTGTTGCGGTTTTGTGGCAGCTAAATGCCATAAAAATCGAACAAGCAATTAGTATTCTTTTCATATTGGTTTTATTATTTGATCTGTACAACCCTTATATTATCGAAAGCGCCATAAAAGCCGGTGGCCGTAGACGACGAACTGTAGTTATGGATATACATGGTACACGAGCTTTGTCCCGTTGAACCGGTAAGGTCCGTAATGGCGGTTAGCGGGGCGCCCTCGCCATCGCCGAGTGTAGGGTCCTTGGCCCGGAATGAAGTCAAAGGAATGGTCACTGTCATCCAGCCTTTCGTTGAATACGGCGCGGTGACGGTGGGCGATATCTGCCAGGGCTCCCAACGGGCTATATAGGTGCCGACCCCGCTTTGAATATCGAACGACCCGCCATTCCAGCCATTGGGGATGCTTACTTCGAATTTAAATGCCCAGTTGCCGGGAGGATCGCCAAGATTGGCCGTCGGTACCCACTGCGTTGAACCCATGAGTAAGGCATAACTGGAATAAGTATTCCCTTCCCCGCTGGCCAGGATGCCTGTTTTCAGCGTCAGGTATTGACTCGAGTTACCCGGAAAGTCGGGGCTGCCGCTGGTCAGCGAGGCGCCACCCCACCATGACCAGTCAAATTTGCCACTCCATTCAAAATTCGATATCGCCCCCGTTGCAATATCGTTCACGTTGTACACCGTAGTTGCGGTTCCGAATGCCGTCGTCACGGATACGGGCCCGGGTTGCATCAGCGTGGGCACAATAAAGCCTACCGAGCTTCCATCGGCGGAGGATGCAAACGAGGTGACGTCGGCGCCGGCAAAGGTCAGCGTTTGAATGTTCTTAAGATAGGTACCGTAGACATATACGGAATCGCCGGGATTGGCATTTTCGTTGGAAACGGCGACGATCGTTGGCGTCGCCACTATTTGGAATGTGGCGGTCCCAGTCTTTGTAGCTATGACCACCTGCTGATTGGTCGTTTGTGCAGGCATGACAAAGCCAAGCGAAGTGCCGTCGGGACTCGATCTAAACGATGTAATGTTGGTTCCCCCGTAGGAAAAGTATTGAACCAATAGGAGGTTGGAGCCTTCAATAAAACAAGAATCGCCGGGGTTTGCAAATACATTCGAGATAGCTGTAATGACCGGTGCGGCGGGCCCTAATTTAAAAGGGAATGTCGTTGTGCCTGCCGCGGTGGTGTACTTGATCGTATATAGCTTGGTGGTGTCTATCGTTGTGAATACGATCGCAGGTATTTGCACTACCGCGTTGTTCGACGAGAACAGGGCGTTGTTGATAGCAGCCGGAACGCCATCGAATTCTATATCGACGGCATTTTGCAGGTGCTGCCCGGTGATCACTACCCATTGGCCATTGGGCGCGAGGCTGGTGAGTAGGGTATCGTTCGGCGAGGCTACATAGTTTCTGACGCCCGTGATGTTGGGCGCGGCGCCTGTATTTTTTTTACAAGCCGGCAGGAAAGCTACCGCAAGCAGGATCAGCGGCAACACTAACAAGCGGCTAATTGAAATATTGTTCATAGTCATCCTATTTTACGTAGTTGAATTAATAATAAGGTACCGGCGGTTGTACGAGTTTCGGATCGGCCGTGAGCTCGGAGGCGGGGATCTGCATGGTAAATGCGCTGATCGTTGCCGGAACGACGGCCGGGGCGGTGGTTGTATCCGGGGTGGCTAATTGTTTGGTAGGATCGTAAGAGAAGGTCATCCTTTTTTGGTTGTTGATGATCCCTACCGCCTTGTCCGGATTGTAGTAGGAAAGTCGTACGAGGTCCAGCCAGTATTGTCCTTCAAAACCCAGCTCGATCCTTCTTTCGCGCATAATGGTGTCGGCATCCAGCATTGGAGCGGGGTCCACGCCGGCTCTTGCACGTACTTTGTTAAAATACAGCAAGGCGTCCGCGTCGGTGGTGCTGGCGTTGTTGCCGAGGATGGCTTCGGCATATACGAGGTACACGTCGGCCAGCCGGAGGATCGGGTTATGTTCGACGGAGGACCAGATATCCATGGTCGGGGCGTTGTTGTCCTTTTCGTTGCCGATGATGTGCTTTTTCATCGATACCCCGCTTGCGGTAAAACCGCCGCCGGCCGCATTTAATTCAGGATAATAATCGCCATTGCGGAAAACGGTGGCTAACCGCCTGACGGTATCTTTCCAGGTATAATTCTGGTAAAAGTCCCAGGTGGGTTTCAAGGCCGTCCATGCACCCGTGTTCTGCGGGTTTATACTGCTGCTGGGCGAAAAGGTCAGCCAGTCGTTGCCATTGCCATAACCAACACCTGCTGCCCACTGAAGCGCGAATAGCGATTCGGGGTTGTCGTTGTTTTGTGCCCTGAAAAGGTTATAATAGCTGGGGAACAACGTCAACCCACTGTTTTTGCACACGTTGCCGGCATATTTTTGGGCGCTGTCCAGCAGGGCCTGGTCGCGGGTGCCGCCGCTTTGCCCCAAACCGGCCACCGTGAGATATACTTTGGCCAGCATGCCCTGCGCAGACCAGGTGGTTACCCGGCCCGTTTCATCCGCGGCGGGAAGATTTTTCGTCGCGAAGGTGAGGTCGTTGATCACAAACTTATAGACGTCCGAGACAATGTTGCGGTTGAGCAATGGATTTGCGATCAGCTTGGTATTGTCCTCGATGATGGGCACCGCGCCCCAATAAACAGCCAGCTGATAATAGGCCACGCCCCGGATAAACCTGGCTTCGGCTATAGCCGCATTTTTATCGGTAGCGGAAATCGTCGGGGAGGCCAGTTGTTGTATGGCGTTGATAGTGGTGTTGCATTGTGCTATCACATTGTAAAGCCCGCTCCAGCCGCTGGATATGACGCCATTTTGGGCGGTGATGGTACGGGTGAACAGCTGAACGAGGTCGCCGTTATAGGCATAATAGGCATTCCCGCTCAGGACATCGCCGAGTTGCAACAAGGCGCCGTTATGCCATGCCCACCATGGGGAACCGCCGTACAGGCTGGCCGTGACCAGCCGAAGATCGGAGGTAGTATTGTAATAAGAAGTAGCACTTATCTGGGAGGTCGATGGACGCTCCAAAAAGCTCTTTTTGCATGCTGTCATTGTTGCGGCAACAAGCAGCGTAATTAGTATCTTATTGTAGGATTTCATTTTAATACTTTATTTAGCAAAGGTGATGTTTGCGCCGATGGTATAGGTCCTGGCCTGAGGGTAATATCCCTGGTCCCAGCCGGCCTGCAAGGGGTTCCATGAACCGATCTCCGGGTCCATGCCCGAATAGTTGGTAATGATAAAAGCGTTGGTCACCGTAGCGAATACCCTAAATGATTGCAAGTGCATCATTGACAAGACATTTGGGGGCAGTCGATAGCCGACTGTGATGTTTTTGCACCGGAGGAAGGAGCCGTCCTCGATGAACAAATTGTTAGGCCGGTTATTGTCGTTCGTGTTATCATTCCGCAATCCCACGACCGTTGTATTCGGGTTGGTTACGTAGGAATTGTTAATGTCGGTTGCGGAGCCATTGGGATTTATCAAAGCCACTCTGGCATAGTTCAACACCTTTGAAAAATAGTTGGTATTGTTTTGCGAATTGGTTTGCGCCACCGCGATCTCATTGAATACTTTGTTACCGACGCTGCCGCTGAAGAAGATATTCAGATCGAAATTCTTATAGGAAAAGGTATTGTTGATCCCAAACTGGAATTTCGGGATGGGAGAGCCCAAAAAGGTCTGGTCCCTTGAGTCGATAACCCCATCGCCGTTCAAATCTTTGAACTTCCGGTCGCCGTACCAAATTCCGCCGCCCGCCGAGGATATCGGATAAGGATTGCCGCTCTGGTCTACCGGCAGGGCATGTTTTTGGAAGTCCGTGGGTTTTGCAAACATTCCGTCGAACAGGTAGCCATAAAATTCGCCGATGGGCTTCCCGACCACCGTTTTTTCGATGATATCGTTGATCACGTACGACTTTTCGCTCAGGTTAGCCTGTTCACCGGCGCCTAAGCTGAGTATTTTGTTGACGTTACGCGATACGGTAACATTGGTCTTCCAGGTAAAATTCCTGGTGATAATATTGGTGGTGTTGACACCGAAGTCAAAGCCCTTGTTGCTGACGGCACCGACATTGACGTAGGGCGCCGCCATCGATCCGGGCGAATAGCCGGCGGTAGTACCGGAGTACAGCGGCAGGGGGATCTTTAATAAAAGCCCACCTGTCTTCCGGTAGTAAGCGTCGAACGAAAAGCTTATCCGGCTATTGAGAAATGAGGCGTCCAATCCTGCGTTGTAATAATTTGTTTTTTCCCAGGTCACCTTAGCATTTGCGAGATTGCTTTGAAATTGAGCTATACCCGACAAGCCGTTGGTTGCCGATTGCAGTTGTGTCACATAGGTGTTGCCCGGTATGCCCTGGTTGTTCGTCAATCCGTAACCCAATCTCAATTTCAATTCGTTGATCACCGTTACATTTTTCATGAACGCCTCGTTATTGAGCTTCCAGGCCAATGCGCCTGACCAGGTAGTCACCCAGCGGTTGTTAGCGGGAAAGTTGGAAGACCCATCGTTGCGTACATTCCCGGTGAGCAAGTATCTATCCTTCCAGGAAAAATTGATCCTGCTGAAAAAGGATTCCTGGGACGAGCCCAGACCATTATCGCCCGAGTTCCTGGCCGTAGTAGCGTCGCCCGAGCTAACGGTTTGCACATTGTTCGAAGGGAAATTCGACCGGCTGCCGTAGAGGTCCTCGTAATTCGACGACTGGGCTTCGTGCCCCACAAGGGCATTGAGGTTGAAATCGGTGAAATAGTGCGTATACGTCAGGTAATTGCGGATGACCGTATAAATGTTTTGGTTGGTAGAGGAGGAACCACTGCTAGTGCCGTTAGTAACTTTGCCAAAAACATAGGTTGGGGTAAAGTAGTCCAGGCTGCTGAAATCGAAATTACCGGACACCTCGTTGCGAAAGGAGAGGTCTTTATAAAATTGTATTTCCGCATAGGCATTGCCGAAGAGCTGATTTCTCTTCCGCTGGTTTTTGACCAGCTCGGCTAACCCCACCGGGTTAAGGACGGGAGTGACCCAACCGCTGGTGTTGGTGACACCACCCCAGGAACCGTCGGGGTTTTGCACGGGAATGTCGGGCGTAAGGTTCAATGCGGCGTTGATCACCCCCGAGGATGTTGTATTCACGTTTTCAAAAACATGCGCCATTTGCAGGCTGGTTCCTACTTTTAGCCAGTTGGTCGTCTTATTATCGAGGTTCAGCCGCACGGAAATCCGTTGAAAATCGGAGCCGAGCGCCATGCCCTGTTGCTCGAAATAGGAGCCCGATAATAAATATTGGGTCCTGGCATCGCCGCCGCTGACGGTAACGGTGTGGTTCATCTCCGGTGGTTTTCGGAACAGCGCTTTCTGCCAATCGGTACCATGGCCCAGGTATTTTGGATTCGCGAATTCAGGCCGGGAATCGAAGCCCCACACCTGCGCGCGGGCGTTGATAAAGGTGGCAAACTGCTGTAGGTTCATGGTAGGGAGCCTTTTGGGTATCTCCTGGTAGCCGGCATAGGCGTCATAATTGATCTGCGGTGCTCCTGCCCGGCCTCTTTTGGTCGTGATAACGACGACGCCGTTGGTCGCCTGCGAACCGTATATAGCGGTTGCGGAAGCGTCTTTCAGCACGTCTATCGATTCTATTTCGGAAGGGTTGATCGTATTCAATGGATTGGAACCGTTGCCCGGATCGTTAACGGTTGGAATAATCACGCCATCGATGACATACAGAGGGGCGGTGGAGCCGCTGACCGACGATACGCCGCGGATCTGGATAGATACGCCGCCGCCGGGTTGTCCCGATACCTGCTGGACGACGACACCGGCGACTTTCCCCTGGAGGGCCTGGTCGAACGTCGTGGGCTGGGTTTTCATGAGCTCCGCGCCGGAGAGAGAAGAAATAGCTCCCGTGAGGTCCGGGCGGCGCGCCTTTCCATACCCGATGACGACGACGTCGTTAAGCTTGCTCTTATCCTCCAGTTCGAGGCGGATGTTTACCGACTGCCGGGCCCCCACCCTGATCTCTTTGCGCAAATACCCGACATAGCTGATAATGAGCACATCGCCATTTTTGGCCTCCAGGGCGAACAGGCCGTCCTTGTCCGTTTGGGTCCCGCCGGCGCGTCCCCTGACGGTAACGCTGGCGCCCTCGAGCGGTTTGTCGTCGGGGGCGACGATTACTTTTCCGGTGATTTTTTTGGAAGGGAGCGGATTTTGGGCATATCCGCCGGCAGAAAAGAAAAGAAGAGGGAGCGCGCACCATACTAAATGCAACAACGCTCTTTTGAGATTTCGCTTTTTCATATGCAATCGTCTTGGTTTTAAGATCGGCAACTCATGTGCAAGATGGCATCGGTTACCTCATCGATTCAAAAATAATTTGATATGTCCAAAGGCACGGTAGTACAGCAAGTATATAAGGGTGGCAAATTGTTCACCATGGGGGTATAATTCAGGTATATTTTGGTTATCATTCGTTAACAGCCGGCACCTTACCGGCTACTTTTACACCCGATGGCCGTCGAGGCCAACCTTACGCACGTAGTAAATGGCTGTTCAGGAGGAGTGCAAATTCAAAGCTTTCTGAATCTCGCGGAAGGAGGAGACGGAAGGGGCTACTTCTTGATGATCTTGCGCACTTCGTGACGGTGCGCGCCGTCGGCCGCCACGAAATAGATGCCCTTTACAAACCCGCTCATAGGGATATCCAGGGTAGCTGGTGCAACCGTGGTCAGCGTGAGCAGTAGTTGTCCCTGGCTGTTGAGCAGCCGGATTCTGACTGTGCCCCCGGCACTGGAAAGTACAAGATGGAGCCTGCTGACTGCAGGATTGGGATAGACAGTGAATAAAGAGGGTGTGGTGTCTTTGGCGAAGCCGACCGAATGGATGTCGGACCAGATGGTCGTACCGTCGAGGTCGACCATCGCCAGCCGGTAATAATTCATCGCCGGGAGCGGGTTAGCATCTGTAAACGAATATTGTTCCGGGCCGGATGTGCCGGCGCTGCCCGCTACGGTGCCGATGGAAGAAAAGTTCTGGCCGTCGCCAGAGCGTTCGACCGTGAAGTGGCTGAAGTCGGTTTGGGTCATGGTGGTCCATTGCAGGATGGCGTTCATGCCGTCGGCGTAAGCGGTGAAATTGGAAAGGGTTACCGGCAGCGCGATGGCAGAGCTGCCGTAGAGGATCGTATAGTAGCCATTGGCGAGGCTGGAGGCCGTGACCTTAAAGGAGACAATGCTGGTAGTGGAAGTGGCAGAAAGGGTCGTAACGAGTTTGTTAGTACCTGTAGCAAATGTGCCGTCGGTCGCATTGTATAGAAGCGCAAACGTATTGGCGGTATTGAATGAGCCGCCGTTATAATCAGGGAAATTAAAATTGAGGGTCACGGCGCCGGTGGCTGTCCCGCCGGTGAGCTGCACATTCCAGCTGCGGTTCCAGCGGCTTAGCGCACTGGCGCTGGTGATCCCCGGAATAGTAGCATTGGTAATTACCGTATTGGCCTGACCGTTGTGGGCGGCCATCGAATAGCCGGCGGCCGAGAGGAAATCGGCTGCGGTGGTACCGCTGCTGAAACCAAGCCCGTCCGTGGACCCGGAAACATCGGCCGTGAAATTATCCGTGGCGCTGGTATAACCGATGCCCACGAGATTGGTGGTATAAGAGGTCGTGGAAGGAGGGATATAGCCCGACACGCTCACCGCCTGGTTCCATTTTGCGGAAAGATAGTTCTAGATGATCACGCGTTGAGTGGTATTAAAGGCGGTGTTGTACAGCAGGATCTCCGACATGGTGCCGGAAAAGTAGCTGTCTGCCGCCCAATTGCTTCGGCCGATATAGTTGGAAGTCCGGGCGATGGCGTTAGGAACATGGGTGCTGGAACCTGCCTGGCCGCCGGAAGCCTGCGCGGCGCCGGCGAGGTAATGATTGACTGCGGTAAGAGACCCGGCCGCTCCGGCCGCCTGGACGGCCTCATAAAGGTCCTCGGAACCATTGACGATGGGATTGGTGGTAGTCCAGGTTTGATCGCCGGTAGCGCCGTTCCAGCCTTCGTAATAGGCATTGGCTGAATTGCTAAAGCGGCCCATCATGAAATTGTTCGATCCTGCCCCATTCGCAAAGTCGAAGACACGCTGCCAGGCCTGGCCCGCCTGGAGGGCGCCGTAGCTTACCTGGTTAAATCCTGTGAACCCGGAGATAAAAGCAATAGAGGCGGAGAGGTTGGCGATGCTTAGGTATTGGGAGCTCGTGGAAGTAAATGTCACCGCGGGCAGGTTGGATGGATTGCCTGTCGCGCTATAGGTGGGTTGGTTACCGCTAGTAGCCTGTGTAAAGTTATTTCCGTTGCCGCTCAGGTCCGCCCACCCGCTAACTTGAATAGGACCGTTCAGGGTAATGGACGAGCTTTTATTGGCATCGAGCCAAAGGAAAAGATTGGAGTTGCCCAATCCGCCCGGATAATATGCTTGAGCTGAAGCCTGCAAGGCGATGAAACAGCAAAAGAATACCGAACCGTAGGTACGAAAATATCTCATACTCATTTGATTATCCACTACACAATTTTTGCCAAGGCGCATGGACACTGGAATCCAAAACTAATTTACGAAAAAAAAAGCTGTAGTAATATTCTTAATTCTCTTCCGATTTTTCCCTCCGTCTACTTTTAACTTTTCACTGCACGGTCATCGGTAAAGAATGGCGTACAACCAGGCCCTTAAGGGCTTTCAGGCCGTAGCTAGGGAAAGTTTGGTGGAAGATCGTCTGGCCAGTCAGCAACCGGCACAGGGGGCTGCGGATGGCGTGGCGGCAAAAGCATTTGGCGTCCAGGCCATTTCTCAAAACTTTTTAATCGACCCCAATGGACTTATCATTGGCAAGACCTTGTTAGGGAATGCGTGGGATTCCAGGCTAAGCGAACTACTTCGATGAAGTCAGGCCACTCACATTGCGGTTCAGCACTATGGCAAAGATGCGGATATTATCATCGGCGGGCGGAAAGCTTATCCTGATCTCCCTTTTATGATCCTGCGAAAACGAGATCTTTGAACTTCGGCCTACTTCATACGCCCTGATAATCCTTTGGCCGGGATTTACGGCCGGGAGAGTAAACGTATTCTTTTTAAAATCGTCCAGCAGAAAAACATAAATGGTACTATCCCGATAGGCAAATCCAAATTGGCCGTCCTTTGGATCCCAGGGTCCCCCAAAGGTGCCGTAGATCGCCTCTGCCCGCGGACTAAGCCAGGCACCGGTTTCTTCCAGCAAATGAGTGATCGCATTGCTGATCACGCCGTGCCGGTCCGGCCCGACATTCAGCAGTAACGACATATTCCGGATCGTTACATCGGCGATCATGCGCTTTATCCCCGCGAAAGAAATCAGCTGATTGGTGTCTTCCATAGCGCGGGTATATCCCCAGGCGCCGCCCATCGTCATACATTTTTGCCAGATCTCCTTTGTGCGGACGGGTCCCGTGATAGGCGCGCTTCCCTCCTCACTTTGGAAATCGCCCATCCAGCCGGACCGGGGGTTCACAATAATGTCGGGTTGATATTTGCGCACGAGGCCCATGAGACCGAGCGGTTTTCCGGAAGCTGAATCGATGTCCTGAAAATAAGGGTTCACCGGCCAGGGATTGGTAGGGCTCAGAAACTTGCCCGGCTCCCAAAAATAGGCGGCATCCGCGTCGGTCCCCTGCTGTGCAAGCCAGCCGCCATCCCAGAAGATCATATCGATCTTACCGTAGTTGGTCATCAGGGTTTTGGTGTCTGCATATAGGCCCTCTTTCATCAAGCGGGCGTTCTCCTTGTGCGAGGGATTGGTGGTATAATTCCACCTGTTCTTCTTTGCATCTGTACCGGTAACGTCAAAATAGCCGGGATAGCGCCAATTGATCAAGGTCTTATAAAGACCCACTTTCAGACCCGCTTTACGGCAGGCATCTGTATATTCCTTTACAAAATCCCTGTTAAGCGTTTGTTTGCTGGTAAACGAATTCATATAGCGGCTATCGAACAGTGCATATCCGTCATGATGCATGGCGGTGAGACACATATATCTCATTCCCGCCTTTTTCGCCAGCGCCGCCCAAGCACCAGCATCGAATTTATCCGCTTCGAAATATTCGTCTCCGGAGGAGGGATAGGCCAGCTCCCTGTATTTATACACCGGGACTGCCGCGTTTTCCATATACCATTCGCCCCTCGCCGGACCGGCATATAAGCCCCAATGTATGAACATCCCGAAACGGGCATCCAGCAGCCATTTCACTTTATCGTTGGGCTGTTGTACCAGGCCATATTGGGATGCCGGGATCCGTTTTGGCATAGGTTGTATTCCGGCATATTGTGCTGAAGCCTGCAGGGCGATGAAGCAGGAAAAGTATACACAACACCATCTACGAAATTTTATCATACTCGTTTGATTATTCTTTGCGCAATTTTGGTGGTCGATAATCAATCGATCCCAAAAGGATTGGTGACCTTTTTGAGTTGATATCGAATTTGGCTAAAATGGACGGCATTGCTTCGTGCTCCCGGCGCCTGAGCCAAAAACCCAACCAGCAAAGGGCTGGTAAACACATACCGCAGCCGCCGGGCCATATACCATGTGCTGCCATCCTGGGAATAATATAGAATGATCACATCCCCGGCTTTAGCCAATTTCAAAAAGGCTCCATTAGTTGGGAGTGCTACTGCATTGCAGTCATCCGAGTAATCGTCGGTCACTACACTCACAATCCTATGAGCTCCTTTATAATCTTTTTCAAAGCAGAATTTTATCCAGTGCGTGCTGTCGGCCTCCAATAGAATACCTCCCGCGTTCCATTCGTCAGAAAAGGCATGCCGGACATCTACGGTAAGAATGAAATTGCTATCCGCCTGAAATAGTAATCTTGGGGCCTTGTTTGGCGAGTAATAACCATAGGAATCCCTGTATATATCCGTTCCGCCTGGGGCTTCAATGATAAGGCTATCCCCGAAATTTGAAAACTTCAACGGGTGTTTTTCCCAAAATAATTTCTGTGGGATCGCATTCAACGACAATGAATCGGAGGTTTGTGATCCGGGCTTTGCCGGCACCAGGGTCGCTGCGAATCCGCCGCGGGGCAGGCAGTTTACTTCAATTTTGCTGTCTTTTGTTATCGGTATGGTTTGGGTGTTGAATTCCTTGCCGGTTGCGCCGTCGCGGATGAGTTTGAGATCGTAGGCGCCGGCGGGTAAGAAATCGAAGTGTAGTTGGAGGGTTTGCGGCTGGTCCTGGCCGTTCAGGCCGCCGATGTACCAGGTGTGGTCTTTACGGCGGGCGATGACTACGCGCTCGCCGGGGAAGCCGTCGATAAGACGGGTGTCGTCCCATGCGACGGGTACGGTCATGAGAAATTGGCGCTCCGGTGCGGGAAGCGAATCGAAGCCCGCCGGCCGGTCGGCAAAGTGCTGTAGCCCCGACTCGAAGACGACGGATAGCGCCAGCTCGTGTGCAAAGGTGGTCGTATGCGGGAACAGGGCGTCGGTGAAGGTGACCGGTGTATAATCCATGGGCCCTACTACGTTGCGGGTAAACGGCAGGGTCGCGTTGTGTTTTGCGCCTTGCCGGGTGAGGACGGGTGCGTAGGCATACCATTCCGCTCCATAGACCGCTTCCATCGTCATCAGGTTGGGATAGGTCCGGTCCCATCCTTTGGGGATCGTCGCGCCGTGGAAATCCACCATGAGGTGATAGTTTGCCGCGTCTTGCAGCAGATCGAGATAATAGGCCATTTCTTTTTGGCGGTCGTCTTCGAAGAAGTCGACCTTGACGCCAAAGACGCCGATCTTGTTGAGCCAGGCAAATTCCTTGCATCGCGCCTCGTGGGTTGTCAATCGGCCATAGGGGTCGAGGCCGGCGCTGGAGCTCAGGGAATCCCGGGAGTTGTACCACATCAGGGGTTTTATCCCCTGGCTCCGGGCATAGGCGACGGCGTCTTCGATGTTACCGCCATTGCCCATGCGGTCCCATTCCCAGTCGATGAGCACATACGGCCAGTGCATGGCTTTTGCGAGGTTGACGTATTCGACAACTTTTTCGTAGTCCTTCGAGCCATGGTTATATGCCCAATAGACCCAGGCCACGGGGCCCGGCTTGATCCAGCTTGTGGTATCGAGCTTCGATGGGTCGCTGAGGTCTGTCACGAGGGTCGATCCGACGATGTCTGCGAGACTGCCGATCATGAGCACGCGCCAGGCCGACTTCCAGCCAGGGCCGGCGGGGATGGCATCTTCCGGCATCGTCACCCTGTAGATGGTGCTATCATCTTTATTGGAAAGGTGAGAGGCGCAGTTGTCTCTCGAGACGTCCGCCTCCGTGATGAGCACCCACAGCGGGGTGTTTTGTAGTTCGTATAGTGCCGGGAATCCCCATTGCTGATGATCCGGCGCGTCCGCTTTTCCAGTGGTGGCCGAGGGATATAGCGCTTCGTAGGTTGGGGTATATTGCTGCATCCATCGTTGGGTTCCATCGGGGATCACGAAGCTGGTGCGTTCGCCGGTTATGCGGCGGTCCTCGGGGGTTACGCCGCGGTGCTCGCCGGAAGTTTGAGGGAGCGTATACCGGAAGGCCACGCCGTTGTCATAGGCGCGGAAGGTCAGGTCGAGAAGGCGGCCGTTTTTCGTGCTGAAGCGGAAGGTCTTCTCCATTGCTTCGTTGTGGCATTCGCTGCGTTTACCGTGGATCAGGTGGTAGTGGTCGACGATCTTTCGGTCGCTTATCAAGCCGGTGTAGGCGAGGTCGTGGGAGAAATCTGCGTCGTTTGTGCTGATGCCGAGGGCTGATTGCGGGACCACGGTGATCGGTGTGCCGTTCTTTGTGCAAGTGACGTTGTAGTGCAAATGTCCGCGGGCATCCAGTTCTACTGTTGCTTTGACGGCTTTGTTGGGGGAAATCACGGCGACGGTCGAGGGCATGTGTTGGGCGAAAGCCTGACGGCCAACGAACAATAGCAGGAAAAAAAGAGGATACTTAGGCATAAGTTATTTTTTTGGTTCGGTGAGCCCGGGCCAGTCGTCGGTGCGAAACGGTACGGCCGGCAGTTCTGCCGAATTTATGAGGTTACAGGCCGGGTTATCGGCCCAGGCGTATCTCACTGCTTTGGGAGCGGGTACTTTATCGGAATGGACAATTACTTCGTCGCCGGTGATTTGTGCATCTGCCCAATAGAAATGCCGGTCCTCGCCGGCGATGGCGAATCCGGTGATCGCATTTCCATCGCGCGTTTTCAAACCCGAACCGGTGTTGGTGAAGCGGATGCGAATCCGGTCGCCCTGGATCGTCAGGGTTTTGTACGTGGGCCCGGATGCAATAATAGGTTGGTGGTAAACAAGCCTGGCGGCGGCAAGAGCGAGACGAAGGCCGACGTCTTGTTTGTCCGCATAGTGAATATTGTCCCCTTCGCCGATGTCGATGGTACAAGCCATGGCGGTTTGCGGCAGGGAGAGGGCCATGGCCTGGGCTTCGCGCAATTCCGCCCACTCGCTTTCAGCGGGAACGGGTTTTCGGGCTTTAAAGTTGGCGAGTTGGACGAATAAAAAAGGCAGGTTGCCGCGTTGCCACCTTTGGCGCCAATCCGTTATCAACATCGGGAACATCTTCCGGTAGTTATAGGCCTGGGTGTCGTTGGCTTCGCCCTGGTACCAGAGGAATCCGGTGATGCCGTAGGGGATCAGGGGGTTTATCATGCCATTGAACAAGACATCGGGATAATACTGATAGTTGTGGATATGCGGGAGGGGTTCAAGGTCCTTTTTATATAGCCATTCACCGGCCAGGGATATTTTGGTCTTGCCGTCGGTGAGATAGAGATCTTCGGCGGGTGAGTTTAGTCCTCCCCCACCCCATAACATGGCCATTCGGATAACGATGATGTTTTCGCCTTTTCGTACGATGGTCGAGGGAATGTTGTAAATATGATGTGGGGCTGCATTCCAGACATCTTTACAAATTTCCACCCCGTTGAAATAAACCGAATAGCACATCTCCGGATGGCCCAGCGCGAGGGTAAGGGATGTCGTTGAAAAATCCGGCGGCAACACGAGCTTTTTGCGGAACCACATGATCCCTTCATAATAGCCGATGCCGAAGTCTTTGATCAACCGGGGCATTTCGATCTTCGCCCAGTTCGTATCGTTATATCCAGGAAGCGGGATGCGCTCGCCGGTATTGTTTTGCGGGTTGTTAACGATTTCCCAAAAGCGAATCTGGTTGAGGCTATCCTGTATAAAATTGTTTTCGGTAAGCGTATCGTTTGCCAGGGCGGCGTTTTTAGTGATTGGGGAGGTCCGCAATTTCTCTTTACTTGTCCAGGCCTGTACGGGTGTTCCGCCCCAGGTGCTCTGGATGATACCGATGGGTACATGTTGCTCCGCGTAAATTTTACGGGCGAAGAAGAAGGCCGCGGCGGAGAATGGTTTTACGCTATTGGAGTCGGCGGCCTTCCAGCCGGCGGTGTGAATATCGGTTTGCGGAGTAAGTTTTTTATCCTGGCCGACGAGAAGCAAACGGATGTCGGGATAGGAGGCGTTCGACATTTCGCCCGCGGCATTTTTTGCCTGTTGTACCTGGAACTCCATGTTGGACTGACCAGAAGCCAGCCAGACATCGCCGATGAGGATATTTTTGAATTCCACCCGGGTTTCGGGTCTTCCCTGCTCGCTGATGGCAAGGGTATAGGGGCCGCCTGCAGAAAGTCTGGGGAAATGCAGCATCCACTTGCCTTGTTGATCTGTCGTTGTGGTGACTGCCGTTTTTCCGAGCGTAGCCGTTATGACTGCGCCGGGGTTCGCCTGACCCCAAACGGGGATGGGGATATTTCTTTGCAGCACCATATTGTCGCCGAATACTTTTGGCAGGCTAACGTGGTGGTTGAGCGCGACAGTGGCCGGCTCGAGGTCTGCGGACGTTGCGGTGAGCAGGATATTACCGGGCTGTCCCGTCGACTCAATGATCACTTGTGCGAGGCCGTTAAACAGGCGGCGTTTCCACTGTGCGGCGGGGACGACGACTTGCAGGGTGCCGGGGTCATGGTTCAGCTCGTCCCACATGAACTTCTTGCGGAAAGGTGTTGCCGTGATGGTCAGCACATTATTGCCGGGATGGAGCAGCTTGCGGTCGATAGCGAATTCACTGCGCAGGGATGCATCGTCGGGTGTGCCGATCAGCGCGCCGTTGAGATAAATTTTCTGCTGTGTTCCGATACTCTGGTAGAATAGGCGGAAGGTGGCGCTGTCCGGCACATCGGTTAAGACAATATCGCCGGTGGAATGGATGGTGTTTACGCTGGTATCGGCATCATCGAACGCTTCGCCGTTCTCTTTTGTCCGACGGATGTTGGATACCGGGATAGACTTTATTTGTTCCACGAACTTGTCCGCTTCGTGGGATACCTGATCGCCGTTGCCGACGCCGATGATCCTGGCGGGTCCGTGGAGGGTGAATGCGATCTCGTTATCTGCTACGGGTACGGCGCGGCCGGCGGCATCGACGGCTTTCACGGTGACGACGGCTATCCGGCAGCTGTCGCCGTCGGTTTCGGGTTGTAAAACGATCCTTGTCGCCGGGCCGGTAGTCTGCACTTCGTCGGTCAGGGTCATTTTTCCTTTTGTGTAACCTACCGCTTCGAGGGTGCCGGGGTGATACGGCACCGACCATTCCACGTGGCCATTGGGCGGTACGGGCTTTTTGCCGAGGCTCTTGTGATTCAGGAAGAGTTCGACCTGGTCGCAGTTGCTATAGGCCCACACGCTGATGGGCTTTCCTTCCCTACCGGGCCAGCTCCAGTGGGGAAAGAGATGGAGGGTGGGTTGTGTTGTCCACCAGCTGCGAAAATACCAGGCGATATCTTTGGGGAAGCCGCAGGCATCGAGTACGCCGGTGTAGCTTGAAACGGACGGCCAGCCGAAGGGCGATGGTTCGCCGCGGTAGTCGAAGCCGGACCAGATGAACATACCTGCGAGATAGGGACGGGCCGCGTAATGTTTCCAGCCGTCTTCCAGGTTATAAAAACCGGGTAACGGTGGCCGGTCGTACGCAGCTATGCGGTGAGCGGCAGGGTCGTCGACGTAGACGCCGCGGGTGGTGGTCATTTGCCCCTCTTCGGTTCCGACGCCGGGTTGCCACGGGTAGCGTTTGTGCTCGTCATCGGTGCTGCCGTGGGCGATATAGTTATAACCCATGAGTTCGATCACCGATGAAATGCCGTTGCCCCAGCCGCCGCTTATGGCGACTGTCACCGGCCGGGTGGTATCCAGGGTCCGCACATAATCCTGAAGTGTCGAGGCTACTCTTGCGCCGGTGGGGGTTCCTTCCATCGCCCATTCCTCGTTGCCGATGGACCAGGCGATGATGGACGGATGGTTACGGTCGCGAAGGATCATCCGGCGCAACGGGTCGGTCATTTGAGGGGTGACGCCCATCCAACGGTTCTCGTCGATCACGAGGATGCCCAGGCGGTCGCAGGCATCGAGCAATTCGGGCGCGGGCGGGTTATGTGCGCAGCGGTAGGCATTTGCGCCGATGGATTTCAGACAGCGGAGGCGGTAGCCCCAGAGTTCGTCGGGTATGGCTGTGCCCACTCCTGCATGGTCCTGGTGGTCGTTGGTCCCTTTGAGCTCGATGTGGATGCCGTTCAGGAAGAAGCCTGCATTCGGGTCCCAGCGGATAGTGCGGCAGCCAAAAGTGGTGGCGCAGGAATCCACTGTTGCGTCGCCGTGGAGGACGGTCGTTGTTAACGTATACAGATAGGGGTTGGTGGTAGACCAAAGGCGAGGGTTGCGGAGGTCGAGTGAGTTGGGGATATCCGTAGTCTCGCCGGGGGCTAGCCGAAGTGCGTAAGCGGTTCCGGTCGCTACTATGTTGCCGGCGCTATCGAGAATGGTTTGCCGGAGGGTTACTGTGTCACCATGGCGCTGCTGATTGATCAAGGTGATGGAGGCGGCGACGGCGGCGTTTTGTGCGGAAAGGCCATCCGTGGTCAACCCTTCGATACGGGGTTGTACGCATACGCCGTTCTCGGCCATGTGAAGCGCCGCCGTCTTGGTGAGCCATACGTGCCGGTAGATGCCGGCTCCTTCGTAGAACCATCCTTCCTCCATGGTGGCGTCGGCCCGAACGGAGATCGTGTTCGTGCCACCATACTTCAAATAGTCGGTTATGTCATAGGAGAATCCGTTGTAGCCACCTTGTTCGTTGCCGAGATAAAAACCGTTGACCCAGACTTTCGAGTCCCGGAACACCCCGTCGAAGCGAATGCTGATCCGTCGGCCCTGGTCGGTCGTGGGGATATAGAATGTCTTTCGGTACCAGCCGATGCTGTTCTGGGGAAAGTTACGGCCGATGGCACGATACCCGTGGCTGTGCGAGCCACGGGCATCGAAAGGCAGCTCCACGGCCCAATCGTGTGGGAGGTCCACGACGCGCCAGGACCGGTCGTCAAAATCAGCGGCCGCGGGCCCGTCGCCGGCGCCGGCCTTTGCGTAGTAGGAAAACGGCGCCGTGGCGTGGTTGAAATCCTGATGGGCGTCGGTGGCGTGGCCGAGGGCGAAACGCCAGCTTTTGTCGATGCGCGATTCTTCTCTTTGTGCTGAGGCGGTGAGCGTCAAAAACAAACCAACTATGTATAGCGTACGGATCATCGTATCTTATTTAATAAATATAACCTTCGATGCGCGGATATCGTCCGAGGCGCTGCCGCACAGAATGGTGAAGGCGCCGGGATCCAGCGTCCAGGCGTGCCTGAGATCGTTGTAATACTGAAAGGCGTCTTTTTGCAGGGTGAGCGTGACGTTGCGGGTCTCGCCGGGTTGGAGAAATACCTTTTCGAATCCCTTGAGTTCCTTTTCCGGTCGTCTTAGGGTGCAGTGGTTTTGTTTGACATAGACCTGTACCACTTCGGCGCCGGCCCTGTGGCCGGTATTCGTGATGGCGAGCGAAACGACGGCGGTTTGGCCGTGGGTGGTCACGGTGAGATTTGAGTATTGGAAGGTGGTGTAAGAAAGACCGTGGCCGAAGGCAAACTGGGGTTTGACCTTCCAGGTATCGAAATAGCGGTAGCCGACGAAGATGTCGTCGTCATATTCCACGGTGGTGCTGTCGCCGGGGAACTGGCCGAGAGCGCGGACCGGGCTTTCGGCCAGCGTTTTGGGAAAGGTCATGGGCAATTTTCCGGAAGGGTTTACGCGTCCGAAGAGGATGCCCGCGAGGGCGTCGCCGCCCTCACTACCCGCGTACCAGGATTCGAGGACGGCCGGCGTCTCGTTTATCCAGGAGGTCATATCCACCGGGCCGCCGCCCACTAAAACGACTACCGTTCTGGGGTTCGCTTTTACAACGGCTGCGATGAGGCTATCCTGGCCGAAGGGCATGGCCATATCTGTTTTGTCTATCCCTTCCGCGTCATAGGCATTGTCATCCCAGGCGTAGTTGTTATAGCCATGCGTCCAGCCGCCGACGATGACAGCAATGTCTGCCTTTTTCGCCGCTTCAACAGCCGAGTCGATCAGCGCCCGGTCTGCGGTGGCGTCTTTTGCGATCCTGTAGCCGGGCGAGTAGGTGAGATGAATGCCGTCGCCGGCGATCCTTTTTATTCCTTCCAATGGAGTGATCTCATAGCGTGTGCGTACCTGTGAGCTACCGCCGCCCTCGGATTGGGGCCGGGTGGCGTTGGCGCCGATGACGGCGATGGAATGAATGGCCGATGCGTCGAGGGGCAGAAGCGAGTTGTTCTTTAGCAGTACGATCCCTTCTTCCGCCACTTTTTGGGCTATGGCGAAATGCGCTTTTGTGCTGAAGGCGCCAGGTTTCCGGTTGCCGAACTTGTGGATCTTGTACATGACATACAAAATGCGCCGGACCTTGTCGTCAATGGTCTGTGGGTCTATGACGCCTTTTTTTACGAGGGCGACCACGGTATCGGCCAAGAGGAATTTATTGTAGGGCAGGCCCAGGAGGTCCGAGCCCATCTCGAGATCCGTTCCGTTCCAGAGGGCTTCGGCGGTATGGTGAACCGCCCCCCAGTCCGACATCAGGATGCCTTTGAATCCGAACTCGCCTTTTAAGATATTGTTCACGAGATAGGCATTCTCGGTGCACCACTCGCCGCGGAATTTGTTATAGGCGCCCATGACCGAATACACGCCGCCTTTTTCGACGGCGGCTTTGAAGCCCGGGAGGTAGATCTCGCGCAGGGCTCTTTCGCTCATTAAGACATTGATGCTGGTTCTTTGCGTTTCCTGGTTGTTGGCGAGAAAGTGCTTGACGCAGGCGGAGACGTCCTGGTCCTGTACGCCTTTGATGTAGCCGACGGCCATTTTCGAGACAAGGTAGGGGTCTTCGCTTTCGTATTCGAAATTCCGGCCGTTGAGGGGGCTGCGGATGATGTTGATGCCGGGGCCGAGGATGACATCTTTACCGCGGGCATTGGCTTCGCTGCCGAGGACCGTGCCGTATGCATAGCCGAGTTGCGGGTCCCAGGTGCTCGCGAGACAAACGCCGGTGGGCAAATAGGTTGCGCTGTCGTCTACGTGGTCGTTATCGGTGCGCCAGTCGCGGCCGTGTTCCAGCCGGACGCCGTGGGGGCCGTCGCTGGTGACGAGTTCGGGGATGCCCAGGCGGGGTACGCCGCCGGAGGTAAACGAAGAACTGGCATGCAGCATGCCTACTTTTTCTTCAAGCGTCATTTTGCTGATCTGCACGTCGATCTTTTTATAGATCGCCTCGTCGGGGAATGGTTGCTGAGCGACTGCGTGTGAGACGCAGAAAGCAACTACCAGCACGAATGCCGGTAGTGCTTTGCGATAATTGCTAATCACCTATTTGTTGATTTTTATCAATTTGAATGTTTGGGCTGCGTTTTTGCCGAATACTTTGACGATGTACTCGCCGGTGTTCAGCGAGCCGCCGAGCAAGAGGGATGCTGATATCGCCGAATGCCCGATGAGCTCTACCTGGCGGCCGGAGATATCGAAGATCGCGATGTGATCTACGGATGACGGGTCACTCACCGTCAGGTGGAAGGCGGATGAAAAGGGGTTCGGATAGGCTTGTATTCCGGCCGGCGCCGTGTTAGTGAATTGGCTTGCCGCCGGCTGGCTCGCCACGGCGGGCGTTACGGCGGATGTTTGTATTAGACCGACGTTGCCGATGGTCCATTGTTGGGCCGTGCTGCCGCTCTGGGTCCACTGAACCGCATTGGCCCCATTTGTCCAATTGTAATTCCCGTCGAGATACATCCCGGTAGCCTTGTTCGACAGCGTAAAGTAGCTTCCCAAAGGCTGTATCAGCCAGAACTGGGCATCACTGCCGCTGTAGGCCCATTGTCCCGCAGCCGAACCGTTAGTGCTGCTGTACAAGCCATCGAGATACAGGCCCGTAGCCTTGTTCACAAGGTTGACATATCTGCCGGCAGGCACCAGCTGCCATTTTTGCGCATCGCTCCCGCTGTTGCTCCATTGGCCTGCCGCCGAGCCATTGGTAGTCCGGGACATGCCATCGACGAGCTGGCCGCTTGCATCATTGGTGAGGGTCACGTAGGCATTTCCCGCTCCCTGGTTCAGGGCGTCGATGATGCCCTGATCGAGCACGGTCGCGGAACCCCGGTTATACATACCCTGGGGGATGTCCCAAACAAAGGGGATCAAGCCATGCTGTTTAGCGGAGCTGACCACGTAGCGGTAGAAATACTGGCGCGACCGCATGGCCAGCGTGTTGTCCGACGGCGGGCTCAGGGACCGCGAGGGCGCTCCAAATTCGCCGATGATCACCGGGATGCCATTGTTGATGAACTTCGTTTTCATCAGGTTAAAGTTGGAATCCACGTAGCTCTCCTCACCATAGGTAGCATTCCGTGTTGCGTCCGTGGAGGAATGATAACCCGTACCCCAGTAATAGAACATCTTCCCCCAGCTCGCGTCCTGGGTAAGAATACAGAACTGCGGCGGATCATAATAGTGTACCTCCACCATCATCCGTCCCGCTATCTGGTCTTTGGGTAGTGTATTCATCAGGGTATTGGTCAACCCAATATTCGTTTGAGGGCCTTGAACGATGAGCGTACGGGAGCTGTTGTTCCCGCCGGTGGCCCGGACGGCGTTGACGAAGGTCTGGTGGTAAGATAACAGCACAGACATGCCCGTCGCATCGCTGGCGTTTGGTTCATTGGCGCTGGCGAAGAGCAGGTGTTCGTCGTAGTTTTTAAAATAGTTGGCGATCTGCGTCCAGTAGTTCTGTTGTTTGGCGTTCACCGATGCCTGGGCGGAGGTTGTCACATTGTTTTCGAGCCAGCCGCCGTCCCAGTGGATGTTGATGATCACATACAGACCATCGTTGACGCAGAGGTCCACGGCTTGTTTTACCGTGGCCAGCCAGTTTGGATCGATGACACCGTTAGTGGCGTGGCAATCCCAGGCGCAGGGAAGTCGTACGGCGTTGAAGCCGTCGGCTTTGACGAGGGCGATGAGCTGCTGGGTTGGGATGGTCCCTCCCCAGGCCGTTGCACTACAGATCGCTTCAAAGGTGTTGCCGAGGTTCCAGCCGACCCGCATTTTTGAGGCGATCGTCTGCGCGGTGGGCAATTGCGCGAAGGTAGATATGGAGAATAGTAGTCCCAGTGCGCCACAACAAAGGCGCAGCCAGGTTCTCCGAACCTGTGTTTTCTTCATATGGATCGATTTTTAGTGTGTGTTGTAGTAGTCGAGGCTTACATAATTGTAAATGCACCACGCGCCGGGGCCGGTGGGTGTAATAACCTCCAAGCCATCGGCCGTCAGGGATTTTATGGCGAATTTTGCATACCAGTTAGAGACATTAGCCCCCTGGGTGGGATCATGGATAAGTTGAGCGCCGATTGTGGCCAGCTGGTTCGTGCTCGTATATAGCATAAAGTTGCCCGTGGCCTGTCCCAGGGATGGCAGCATTTTATTGTTGGAGCTGAAATTGGCGTTGCCTATGAGATCGAAGGTCATAGAGCCGTAATCACCCACGGGACAAATCCAGGAGGCCCAGCCGGCATCCCATTCCCAACCGGTACCGCCAAAATAGATAGGTCCGTTGAAGAGTTTACTCGTGCCGGAAGGTGTTATATCCAGCACCCAGGTTTTGGATTTCCCATATCCGCCCGTGAGGTTGGTCCACTCGGGGGTGCTGACGGCCGCAGAGTCGAGGGTGGTTATCTTAACGATAGTGGTATCGGCCTGTACAAAACCGCCGGCGCTCTCTACGCCGTAAACAAATTTGTAAGTTCCGGGAAAAGGAACGTTTACCGTATCCTTTAAATTCTCGGACTGGCCGAAAGGCGTAATCCAAACCGGAGTGAGCTTAGGCGTTAAGCTTGTGAGCACTATATCGTTGGGGTTTGCCGATGAGGGTGCAATGGTGAACGATAGGGAGCTTTTGCTGGCCAGCGGCCCCAACTTATAGTTCTGCTTCATGCAGGCAGAAAACAGCAGTGCGCAGCCCATCGCCGCACTAACGCTTTTTATTATCTTTTTCATGATTTTTGTGTTTATGTTTTGGACGAAGATTACCAACCGGCGTTTTGTTTCAATACTCCGTCCGAGAGGGTGATCTGGTCGGAAGGTATTTGCTGGAATCCGCGTGTAGCGGTAATATTGGCCTGCAACGTGGCGGCGCTGGGTTGAGTGCCTGTGCCATCGTTGATGAGCGATAGGGTCGTATTCGCCGCGATGGTCGATGCGGCCGTGGAAAGGCCTTGGCGCAACAGATCCCAGTACCGGATACCTTCGCCTACGAATTCCAGCCGGCGTTCGGCAAGGATATCCGCCTTAGAAACGGTAGTAACGGCGGCGGCAGAAGGAATGGCCCGCTGGTGTACCTGGTTGTAATAGGTTACCGCATTGGGGCTGCCGAGTTCGGCGGCCATCAATAGAACGTCCGAATAGCGGATGGCGAAATAATCCTGGCTCTGGGCAACCAAATAATTGTTGACGGGAAGAGGGTTGTTGAGCGAATCGCAGACCGGGCTGTATTTCTTCATATAATAGCCCGTGTATTCGCGGTTATCCGACGCCTTCGTGAAAGCAAGGTTTTCGCCGGCAATATCGGTGATGGAAGCAAAATACCTGCTATCATGGGCCTGGTCGAATTGCGCTACCAAATTAGGGTCCACGGTGCAGCCTCCCCAGCCATACCCGTAGGGATAAACACTCTGATCGCGCTCACCCGTCATAACCATCCAGCCATTGCCGGTGATGTTTCCGTTGTAGTCGCCGGTGGAGGAGTATTTGATGGAAAAAACCACCTCGGGGTTAGACTCTCCGGCGTAGGTGACCTTTTTGGCCAAGGATGCGGCAGGCCAAAGCGTGGTAAAATCAGGGACCAGTGCGTGTCCGCTGTGAGCGATCACGTCTTCGACTGCTGCGAGTGCCGTAGTTGCCGTTTCACTACCGATGGTGCTTTTGCCATAATAACCTGAATAGAACAAATAGACCCGTGCCAACAACGATTCGGCTGCCCATTTCGTCACCCGCCCGGTGGGGACGCTGGTATAGGGGGCTGAGGGGAGGCTGTCTGCTGCATAACGCAGATCCTGCATGATCTGTCCATAGGTCGAATCGGGGCTGGCCTGGGGCACATTGGCTATGGTGGGCGTCGTCAATAGAGGAACTTTTTCAAATAGCCGGACGAGATCGAAATAGCAGAACGCGCGGATAAACCTGGTTTCCGCCGAGTATTGCCTTTTCAAGGTAGTGCTATCGCCCCACGCGATCTTATCCATATTTTGGAGCAGGACATTGCAACGATAGATCGCCTGATAGTAATTTTTCCATGCACCGCTATGGATGGCGACGTCGGAGGGCGAAACGGTCTTATTGAATTCGTCGAGCATTTCCCAGCCATAGCCGTCTGAAGCGCCGGTCCCGCCAAAACAATTATCGGAAAAAACTTCCATCATCGGCGGAATGGCTTCCCCGTTCCAAATCAGGTCCAATCCGTTGTAACATCCTACCAGGGAGGTGAAACCATCGGCGGGTGTTTTATAATAGGATTCGTTGGACTGTTTGGGGTCGGTGAGTTGTGTGGTCAGGTATTTCTTACACGAAGAAAATGTAAGGAGGGCCAATGTCGCCAGCCCGATGGTACTATATTTAAATTTTTTCATGTCTTAATTTTTACGCAATTAGAAAATGATGCTTAGCCCTACCATGGTCGTTCTTGGGCGGGGATAATAGCCCAGATCGACACCTTGTCCAAAGGAATATACTCCGCTGGCATCGGTGGATGTATACCCTACCTCGGGATCCATGCCGTTGTATTTGGTAAACGTGAAGAGGTTCTCGGCTGCGACATACAGGCGGAATTGTGTCAGGTTTTTCAATTTTGCCAATTTTGCAAAATCGTAACCCAGCGTGATGTTCGAGATGCGCCAATAGCTGCCGTCATGAATGTAGAGATCGGAGAAATCAGCCCAGTTAGAGTTGTTTTGTGTCACCCGCGGCATCGAATTGGAGGTCCCTTCTCCATGCCAACGGCTGAGGATCGCGGTCGTCCAGTTGCCAAAAGCACCGAGATCTCTATAGGACTGAACCAGCTTATTCCCCGCAACGCCATTTGTGGTGATGGAAAGGTCGAAATGTTTATAACTTCCCGAAAACCGCAATCCAAAGACATGATGCGGGTTTGGATCGCCGATATTGGTTTTATCCTTAGCGTCAATGACGCCATCGCCGTTCAGGTCGACAAATTTTACGTCACCCGGATGAGCGGAAGGTTGCAGCGGGCCGTTTTTACCCCCATAGGCCTGCACATCGGCCTGTGTCTGGAAGATGCCGGCGGTTTTATAGCCCCAGAAATAGCCAATGGGGTTCCCGGAGGATGCCCGGAAAAATTCCGGGGCATTGACGAACAGGCTGTTCGTGCCGCCATGGATGATCCCGTCCGCAGTGGGTATATTGTTCACTACGTTTTTGTTATAGGCGTAGGAACCCGAGATGGAATAGGAGAAATCTTTTCCAATCCGATCGTTGTACCCCAGCTGGAGCTCTATCCCTTTATTGCTGACATTGCCCCCGTTGATATAGGGATTGGTAGAAACGCCTGCTGTGGCGAGCAAGGGCGCTGCTACGAGCCAGTCCTTTGTTACTTTGTTATACAAATCGATGCTCGCGCTCAGCTTGTTGTTGAGCAGTTGGGCATCGATCCCGATGTTTGTTTGACGGGAGGTTTCCCATTTGGTCTTTTCTATACCAAGACTGGAAGGATAAGAACCATTGGTCAGGGCGGTATTGTTGCCGCCGAAATTATATTGGGCATTTGCCAGGCTGATCAACGACAGGTAGTTGAACGCAGTAATACCATCGTTACCGTTAGACCCCCAGCTTGCCCTGATCTTGAGGAAGTTCAACCAATCCCTGGTCGATTCCATGAAATCTTCGCTGCTGAGCACCCAACCTGCTGAAAGCGATGGGAAGTATCCCCACTGGTGATCCTGGGCGAACATAGTAGAACCGTCCGCACGGAAAATAGCGGAAGCCAGGTATTTGTCCTTATAGGAGTAGTTTATTCTGCCGAAGAAGGAAGCCTGAGCATAAATGGCGTTGGCGTTCCCGTAGAGCGACATGGCGTGCGTGACCGTTTGTTTGTTGGCGGCGCTCGTATCTGCGCTCATCGAGATGGACGTCACATTGGAAGTACTAAGGTAGCCACGGTCAAAGGTGGAGAACAAGGTAGCCCCGGTATTCGAGCCACCCAGGAACGATCCCTGGTATTTGCGGGTGGCGCTACCTGCCAAAACATCGAAGCTGTGGTCTTTAATTTTAAAGGTATAGTTAGCGGTATTATCCCAGTTCACCGTATACGATACGGAGCTGCCCTGGTTAATCGTTTCGTACCGGTTATAGGCGAATACACTCAGGTTATCATAGACTGGGGTATAACTGTGATTGGCGGAAGAGGAGTAATTCAAACCCAAGGTAGTCCTGATCCTTAAATTTTTTATGGGCTGCAATTCCGCATAGACGTCGCCAAACACCTTTTGGGTCTTATTGTCATTTTGGTTGTTGTAGACCATTAAGGCATAAGGATTCGCTTCCTGGTTATTCCATGGGCCACCGTTGTATACGGTAGATTTAAGGCTACTTAAATAGTTTCCGGCCGAGTCGTACATCGCCAGTAGGGGGCTGGTTGTAAATGCGCCCCGGAGGGTGTTGCCATAGATGCCCCCGTCCTGGATCCCATATTGATCAATAAAGGAGAAAGTGAGATGTTCGCCTGCTTTCAGTGCTCCGTCATACATTTTGCGTTCGGAATTGGCACGGAAGTTATAGCGTTGATAATTGGAAAGGTTTTCTCCACCGACGATACCGCCCTGCTGGGTATAGGACAGTCCCAATGAATAGGAGGAGACGTCCGACCCGCCGGTAGCGGACAGGCTATAATTTTGGACCGGTACATTGGAGGGCATCATCTTGTCCAGCCAGTTAGTCCCATTGCCCAGGGCATTGATCTGTGCCTGGGTAAAATAGGCGGGTAGTCCGGAATTGAGTGCCGCTTCATTTTGCATGGTAGCGTATTGTTCCGCATTCAGCATTTTGGTTTTGGGCGGTGCGTTCTGATAGCCGTAGTAGCCGTCGAAGGAGATCTGGCCGGCATTCTTGCTGCCCATCTTCCCGCTTTTGGTGGTTATGAGCACGACGCCATTGGCTCCGTTGATACCGTAGATGGCGCTCGAGGCGGCATCCTTCAGGACATCTACTGCGGCAATGTCCGAGGGGTTCAGGTAGGTAATATCACTGGTTATCACGCCATCGACCACGTACAGGGGATTGGCATTGCCGATGGTGCCGGCACCGCGGATATTGACTTTGAAGCCGCCGCCGGGTTGTCCGGATGTGGAGGTGATGTTAACCCCCGCGACCTGTCCCTGCATGGCCTGCAGGGTATTGGTGGTGTTCAATTTTGCCAGATCTTCGCCTTTGACGTGGGCGGTGGCGCCCGTGATCGCCTTCGACTTTTGCACGCCGTAACCCACGACTACGATATCGTCCAGCTTTGCAAAACTTTGATCGAGCCGGACGTCGAGGTTGTCCGTTCCTGCTTCGATCCGGACGATTTTAGAAACATGGCCGACGGAGCTGATCTCGAGTGTTTCACCTGTTTTGACCGTAATGGCAAAGCTGCCGTCGCCATTGGAAGTAACGGCATTTCGCGTGCCTTTGATGGTGACCGAGGCGCTTGCAACCGGCTTGCCGGTCGTGGCATCGGTGACCGTGCCTTTTATTTTCCGTTCGCCGGTTTGCGCAAAACCGTGCACATTTAGAAGGAGCAGCATGAGCAATAGCAAGATTGACTCTGTGCCTTTCCATTTACTTTTCTTCTCTAACATAAACAAGCAATTTTGGTGAATGAAAAAATGAAAAAATTATGGTTTGTTGATGGATCGCGATTGGCCATCATAGGTTATATGGATAGTCGATTTCGTTTGCGGGTCGATGGGAGCTGCTTTAGTGGGGGTGACGAATAGGACCCTGAATGTTCGCTTGTGCAGCATGCGGGGGAAGCTGCCTTGTCTGCGGCCGATGGTGAGTTGGCGCGTTGTCTCGTCATAATGCAGGGGGATGAGGCTGAAGGCGCCTTTTTCGTAATTGTAGTTCGTGTCTTCGTCTTCGTAAAGGGTAAAATCGGCGTCGCGGCCCGTGTAGACGTAGAGGGTGATGGTATCGGCGGGGTGTTGACCGGTGTATTGAAGGTCAGGGCCAAATGGAAGGATGGAGCCTTCTTTTACGAAGACCGGCATGCGTTCATAGGGTGCGTCGGCTGTGACGTGCCTGCCTCCTGTGGTGTATGTGCCTGTGTAGAGGTCATACCAGCCCTGGCCGGCGGGAAGGTAGACGTTTTTTTGGCGCGCTTTGTATTCGGTCACGGGGGCTACCAGCAGGGAGGGGCCCAGCATGTATTGATCGGCGATGTTGTAGACGGCCGTGTCCGCTTCGAAGTCCATCACCAATCCCCGCATCAGGGTATAGTCATCGTGCCAGGCATGGCCGCAAAGCGAATAGAGATAGGGCAACAGGCGGTAGCGCAGCTTGTCGTAATACAGCATGCTTTTGTAAGCCGGGTGATCCGGCGGCGCTACGTTATAGATCTCGCGATAGGGATATTGTCCGTGTACGCGGAAGAGCGGGCAGAAGGCGCCGAACTGGTACCAGCGTGTCATCTGTTCGCGCCATTCGTCGAGGTCGGCTCCTTTAGCGGTCTCGAATTTGTGTTCTACCGCAAATCCGCCGATGTCCATGGTCCAATAAGGGATACCGGACAGGGAGAAATTGATGCCGGCGGCGATCTGGGTCTTCATGTCGCACCAGCGGGCGGCGATATCGCCGCTCCAGGTGGCGGCGGCGTAACGCTGGGAACCGGCGAAGCCACTGCGGGTAAGGATGAAGACGCGTTTATCGGGATTGGAGGCGCGCTGGCCTTCGTAGATGCCACGGGCGTTTTCCAGCGGATAGGCATTGAGGAATTCCGCGGCAGGGCCCAGGGCGGTGGGCGTCATTTCTTCTTTTCGTTTTTCCGGGCTGACGTTGCTGAGGATATCCGGCTCGCTGGCGTCCATCCACCAGGCGTCGATGCCTTTGCGGTAAAGTTTTTTGTCGAGGAGGTCCCAGAAACCCTTTCGGGCCGAGGGGTTGAAGGCATCGTAAAACGTAGAGACGTAGCCCTGGGCGATCCAGTCGCGCTGGCCGTTGGCGACATTGCGTTTATAGAGCCAGTGGTTTTTGTCGAAGTCCTTGTAGGTCTCGATGCCCTCATAGAATTTGGGCCACACCGAGATCATAAAGTGGGTGTGGTAGTCTTTATGAAGCACAGCGATCATGCTGTCCGGGGAGGGAAATCGGGTGGCGTCGAATTCCTGGCTGCCCCAGTCGGCCTGCCGCCAATAGCTCCAGTCCTGCACGATATTATCCAGCGGGATGTGGCGAGTGCGGAACTCCTTGACTGTGTTAAGGATCTCTGCCTCCGTCTTGTAGCGTTCGCGGCTTTGCCATAGGCCCATTGCCCATTGCGGAACCATGGTCGCCTTACCGGTGAGATGGCGGTAGCCGGCCACCACTTCGTCGAGGTTATTGCCGTAGATGAAATAATAGTCCAGCTGCCCGCCGGCTTCCGAGGAAAAGCTGAAGTCATTTTCCTGGGCTGCGGGCAGGGGCCCTAGCCATTTGACGGAGAGATAGGATTCATCGCCATCGGGGCCCCATTCGATCCGGATGGGCACTTTTTTATCCTTTTCCATCGGCAGACGGATCAGTGCCGAACCGGGGTTCCAGGGTTGGCGCCAGCGGTCGAGCTGCAGTTGGCCATCGATGTACACCTTTATATATCCGGCGTATTTGATCCGGAAGGTGTGGATGCCGGTGGTACCGCTTGCTATGGCTCCTGCCCAGGTTACGGAACCTTGTGCCGGGTTGAATGCTGCGGGTAGAAGTTTTTTGGAATCTCCAAGCCAGTCGTACGCAATGTCCGAGGCGGGGAGGGCTAAGGCCTGTTGCTTGTCGTTGTGGTAAGTAGCCGTGAGCCAGCCTTCGTCGCCGTTTTCGGAGAAGAGCCGCAGGGCGCTCAGAGGTTTGTAGGGCCTGATATCGCCGACGGTAGTGAGCGAATAGTTATCCCAGAGAATGCCATAGTTCCTGCTGGACAGCAGGAAGGGTACGGCCACTTCCGTGTTGTTCTGAAAAAGGTCTACCCGGTATCCTTTGTAGTTGACGAGGCCGTCCTGGTGCTGACCGAGGCCGTATAAGGCTTCATCGGGCTGGGTTTCGAATGTCTGGCGGATATGCCATAATGCATTGCCCTCGAAAACTGCCGGCTCGAAACTGCGGCCGCCGATGGCTTTTTCTGCCGTGATGGGGTGGCCGGCGGCGTCTGCGAAGCGGACCGCGCCGGTGGCCAGGTTGACGGTGGCTTTAAGGAGATGGGTGGTTAGGACTACCTCGCTGTCGTTTTGTGCGATGCCCCATTTAGCGGCTGAATCGGGGTGGCCGGTGATAATCAGGCTGGCTGTTTGCAGGGAGGGCTCGCCTTGCGGGTTGGACAGGACCCGGATAATATTATCTGTTACTACCTCGAGCCGGACGGCGGCGGTATGGCCGGAGAAGCGGGTATCGGGATAGACGATGATGCCGTCGGGGGTGCGGGTGAAGGCGCCGGCGGGGGGGCGGAAGAAGATGCCACCGGCGAGACAGGGGGTGACTGCGAGCAGGAAGAATGATAAAAGCAGTAGTGAGCGCAACTTTTCGAAGGGCATAGCAATCGGTTGTAATTCACCATAAAATTAGACTGCTATGGCCCGGGACGGGGTAGTCAAACTCACAAATGAGGGTGGTGGATTGTTGACGGAAGGGGTATGAAACTATTATTTCAGGGTAATAAAGCGTTAAATTGACCCTTTATCTCAAACTTTCTACCGGATTGGCCCTGGCAACGCCCATTACCTGCGCGCATATTGCGCCGATGGCTATCGCGAAAGCGCTGAATCCCGGGATCATCAACATCCACCATTGTATATCTACGCGATAAGCAAAGCCCTGCAACCATGTCGTCATGATGAAGAATGCCCCGGGGACTGCTATGGCGAAGGATACGCAACCCAATTTTATATAGTCCTTCGAGAACAATAGGAGTATATCGTTGACCGACGCGCCTGTGACTTTCCTGATCCCCACTTCTTTGGTTCGCTGCTGCATCGTCAGGAGCGTAAGACCCGTTAAGCCCATGACGGCTATAAGGATGACCAGTACGGTCAGGATGGTCAGTACTTTGCTCAATATAGATTCCGTTCTGTAGAGACTGTTCACCGTTTCGTCGAGGAAATGGAATTCAAAAGGCGTACCGGGGGCAAAAGACTGCCAGGTCCTTTGTATGAACCCGAGGGTCGAAGCGACGTCGCCCCCGCTCATTTTTACACCTATATAGGTCCCCTGGGCATCGAGAAAGATGGCAAGAGGGCGGATGGCCTTATGGAAGGATTGAAAGTTGAAATCTTTTGCCACGCCGATCACTTCGTAGCGGGTGGTTTGTATGTCGAGGGAATTCAGATATTTTGTATCGATAAAGCTTCCTATGGGCTTTTGCAAGCCCAATTCTTTCACCGCGGCTTCGCTCAGGATGATCCTTTTCAATGTTTCATTGTCCATTTGCCTGTCAAAGTCCCTACCCTGCACAAGCTGAATACCGAAAGTTTTTGGGAAATCATATCCCGCACTGAAATTGGCTAATAAATGATCCTGCGTTTGCGCTCCATACCTGGCTGAAATAGGGAAATTGTCATTGCCGCTCCCGGGATAGTCGAGACAGGCGCTCGCCGACACGATGTTTGCATTTTTTTTAAGTTCGGCAGTGAATGCATTCGCTCGTTTACCCAGGATCATGGAAGGATCGTCGATTACCAGGATATTCTCTTTGTTAAAGCCAGGCGACTTGTAACGGACATAGTTCAACTGTGTATATACAACCAGCGAGCATATGACGAGCCCTATGAACATAGCGAATTGGAGAATGACCAGCGTGCTTCTAAACCCCATGATCTTCTTTCCCGGCTGTATATTGCCTTTCACAGCCTTGACCACATTGATAGAAACGAGCTGTATCGTGGGAAAAATGCCGCCAAGGACGCTTACGATAAAAAACAGCAGCACAAATGCAAGCCAGTTCACACCATTCGTAAAGACGCCGGCAGGGAATTGAATCTTCATCAGCTGCTGGAATGGATGGATCAGCAAAGCGATCAGCAAGGCAGCAATGATCCAGGCTATTGCGCCTATGACGCCGCTTTCGGTGAAAACAAGCCCGGTAAGGTCCCATTTCGAAGAGCCGAGCGTTTTCCGAACGCCTATTTCTTTCGAACGCCGTATGGCGCCGGCCGTCGAAAGATTGGCATAATTGATACAGGCCATAAACAAAAGGAATATGGCCGCAGTCCCCAGCATGTATACGCTTGCTATATTTTCCCCCGGCTCCAGCTCCCGCTCGAAGTTTGAATGCAGATGGATGCTTGTCAGCGGTTGGAGCTTATATTGCCAGTAACCGGCTTTTGCTCTCAGCTCCTCATAGCTGGTACCAAAGTTCTTTTCCAGCTGGGGATCGAGATAGGATTTGATCGCGGCCGGGATCCCGCTTTCAATTAAATTCGGGTCGGTTCCGTTCCTCAGCAAAATATACGTGTAATAAGTATTGTCGACCCATACCTGTGACCCATTCCATGGGTCGGAGATGTTCGAGAAGATGATCTTATAGTGAAAGTGGGCATTGCCCGGAACATCCTCTGTGATGCCTGTAATTTTACACGGGAATTTGCCCCAGCCACCAAATGTAAGCGTAAGCGCTTTGCCGGGGATCTCCCCCTTGCGAAAAGCCTCTTCCCCAAAATATTTTATAGCTGTCGACTTTGTGATGACCACCGTAAACGGCTTTGTCATTGACTGGGCCGGGTCGCCCTGCAGCATTTTGTAGTTAAATAGTTGAAAGAAGGACGAATCTGCCTGGTATACTTCCTCATTGAATATTTTGTCTTTCCGCCCATTTTCTTCATTGCTGACTTTCAGGCTGTTGTACTTCCAGATCCTTGTGGCTGCCAGCACTTCCGGAAACTCTTTTTTTAGCAGGTCTGCCAACGGTGGAGGAGCCATGGAGGAAGTGAAATTGTGCCCGTTCACCAATATCTTAGGATATACGCGATAAATGTTGCCGGCATTGCTAACTGTCCTGTCGAAGCCCAGTTGATAATGTATCCAGATAAAAATGAGCATGCATGAAGCCAGGCTGATGGACAGTCCCGCCAGATTTATGAATGCCAATGTTCTATGTTTTGCAATACTGCGAAACGTGCTTTTTAAATAATTTCTAAACATATGAGTTGCTAAAGTTAGACTACTTGTTTTTCCGTTTCTCTGCCTGGTAGACACTGGGCAGCACGCCGTAGACTTCCTTGAAATAGCGGGCAAAATATTTGGGGTTGTTGAAGCCGACCATGTACGCCACCTCGGCGACGTTGTGGCGGGTCTTTTCGAGGAGCTGTGCGGCCCGCTTCATGCGGAAATGACGGATAAAGCCAATGGGGGTCTTGCCAGTAGCCCCGAGGATCTTTTTATATAGGGTCGTCCGGCTGAGGCCAAGTTCCCGGGACCAGTCGTCTACCGAAAAATCCGGGTTGGCGATATTTTTCTCGAGCACTTCCACTGCCTCGCGTACAAAATCTTCGTCGGTGGGTTCCGGCTCCTCGTCGATCTCCGTGGGTTGGGCGATCACTCTTTTCCTGGCGGTCTCTTCGACCGATTCCCGGAAATGCAATAGGTTGCGGATACGCGAGATGAGGATCTCCACAATAAAAGGTTTGGAGATATAATCATTCGCTCCGAAGCCCAGAGCGCGGAGCTGGTGGTTTTCGGCCGAGAGGGCCGTGAGGAGGATCACGGGGATATTCTGGACGCGCTGGTCGGTTTTGATCTTTTTGCAAAGCTCGAGCCCATCCATGAGGGGCATATTTACGTCGGTGACGACGAGGTCCGGCTGTGCCGAAAGCGTTTTTTGCCAGCCTTCCTGGCCGTTCGCAGCCTCCAGCACGGTGAAGAGCGGAGCCAGGTTTTCCTTGAGGTAAAACCGAAAGTCGTCGTCGTCTTCGACGAGGAGGACTTTGAAGCGGGTGATCGCTGTCTCGGTCGGGATGGATGTTTCGCGGGTGGGGATGGCGTTCATAGCGGGGGGTGCGGCTCCGGGGAGATTGGCAGCGGGGGGTGCGGTTGCTGTTTCCGTGTGGTCTGCGGTGGATGATCCGGTAGGCAGGACGGTAACCGGTAATAGCACCGTGAAGCAGGAGCCTTTATCCGGCTCGCTATCGACCTTGATCGTACCGCCGTGCATTTCGACGAACTCGCGGGTAATGGCCAGGCCGATGCCCGTGCCCTGGCTCCGCAAATGGCCGGGGGAATCGGCCTGAAAAAAAGATTCGAAGATCTTCTCCTGCAAGGCAAGGGGTATGCCGATACCGGTGTCTTTGACTTTGAGCTCCAGTAAGACGCTTTGGTGGTCTTTTTCCAGAACATTCAGTTCCACCGCGATGGTTCCGCCGGGCGGAGTGAATTTGAAAGCATTCGACAAAAGATTGAAAAGAATCCTTTCCAGCTTATCCTTGTCGAAGAGGGCAGGCAGCTGGTCTATCCCGGAGCGGTAATCGAAGTTAGTGCCTCGTTCCTGGGCGAGGTCGGCGAAGGAGTTCGCGGTGGACCTGATGAACGCGGCGATATCGCCCCCGCTCATATTCAATTTAAGCTCATCTACCTCCATCTTCCGGAGATCGAGCAGCTGGTTCACGAGGTGAAGTAAGCGCCGGGCGTTCCGTTCGATGGTCATGGCCAGCTGTTTTTTAGCCGGCTCCTCCGAACCGCGGATCAATTTGTCCACCGGTGAAAGGATCAACGATAGGGGTGTTCGGAATTCGTGGCTGAGGTTCGTGAAAAATTTTATCTTCATCCGGTCCAGTTCGCGGGCCCGCTTGGCTTCGCGGCGTTCTTCGGCGAGGGCAAACCGTGCCCTGGCCCGCCTGATGATCTGCCTACGGCCCAGATACAATAGCGTTAAGACGGCCAATGCGTAAAGGATGTAGGCGAGGGTAGTTTTCCAGAAGGGCGGTCTTACAAGAATGCGTATGGTGATTCCCTTGTCATTCCACACTCCATCGCTGTTGGAAGCCTTTACGTGGAAGAAGTATTCGCCCGGATCGATATTGGTGTAGGAAGCCCTCCTGTTCCTGCCGTCGGTGGTCGTCCAGTCCTTGTCGAATCCTTCCAGACGGTAGGCGTACCGGTCCTTTCGGGCATTGATATAGCTGAGGGCAGCAAACTCGAGGGTGAAGTTGTTCTCATTATATGACAACACCAATTGGCTGTCTGCGGTGATGGAAGCCGGCAAGGGAACGTCTTTGTTATATAGCTGTAGCCCGGTGAGCACTATCGGCGGGATGTGTTCGTTTAGGTGTATCGATTCGGGGTTGAACAGGTTGAACCCTTTGGGTCCGCCGAATAACAATTCCCCTTCTCTTGTTCGAAAGCCGGCATTGACATTGAATTCGCGGCCCTGCAAGCCGTCGTATTCATCGAAGTTCAGGCATTTGATCTTGAAGCCTGCGCTCTCATGGGAAGTGGTGATCCTCGAGAGGCCGGCAGATGAGCTGACCCACAACAGGTGGTCTTTGCCTTCGAGTACGCTCATGATCATGTTCGCCGGGAGCCCATCTTTTGTGGTGAACGACTGGAAGGTGTCTTTCCCCGGCGCCATCACGCTCAGGCCCTCGCGCGTCGCCACCCACATATTTCCGTGGTAATCGCAGGTGAGGCTGAATATCACGTTATCACTCAGCCGGCTGTTTTCAGTAGTATAATACACGTATTGTCCCGTACTCCGGGTAAGCACGCTGATGCCAAAAGCGGTACCGATCCAGAGATTGCCCGCTGAGTCTTCGGCGAGGGCAGGTACATAGTTAGAATGGATCGAATGCGGTCTGTCGAGGGTATTGTGATAGAATTTTCCCGTGGTCTCATCGAGCCGGTCCAACCCACCCATCAACGTGCCCACCCAAAGGTGATCTGTTCCATCTTCGCGAAGGGAATAAACGCGGTTGTCCGCGAGGCTGGCTGGGTCCGTTTCGCTGTGCCGGTAATGGGTAAAATTGCGCCCGTCGTAGCGATCCAGTCCACCCTGATAGGTACCGATCCATAGCATTCCCCGATGGTCCACGAGCAGCGAAATTATGGCATCACTTCCAAGGCTATTGAAATCGCCGTTATTGTGGTGGTATTGCTCAAACTTGTTAGCCAGCCGGTCGAAATAGATCAGGCCGCCGCCATCCGTGCCGATCCAGATATTTCCTTTTGCATCTTCGGCAAAGCAGTTCACGTCGTCATACGGCAGGCTCTCCGGATCGCCCGGCTGCCGCTTGTAGAGCGGAAATCGCAGCATATTCTGCTGGTAATAACAAATCCCGTTCTTTAGGGTACCCACCCAAACGGTGCCCAGATCGTCGATGTATAGCGCGGTGACCGTATTTTCCGCGAGGCTTCGGTCTTCGTCCGAATGGTGCAAATTCCGGACGGTGCTTTTTGCGACGTCAAGGATATCCAGCCCGCCCTTATCGGTCGCAACCCACAACTGTCCTTTGTCGTCCTGAACGATGTCGCTGACATTGTTGCTGCTTAGTCTTACCACACCCGAATCGCGGGTGTAATGCCGGAGTCCGCCGGAAGGCAGATCGTATTCCCAGAGTCCGGAAAGATTGTCTTGCGCAAATAACCAAAGTCTGTCGTTCCGGTCCGCGTACAGTTTATAGCCGTAGTTCCCTTGTTCCGCCGCACGCTGGTTAATCTCGGTGCGCAGGGAGATGGTTTGTCTGCCGGGATCGAAGCGCTGTAGTATGCCCTTATAATAAGCGAGCCAGATACCACCGGCACGATCGACGGCCGCATCTGTAATGGCAAGGTTTGCTCCGCCTGGGGCATGAACGGCGGATGGTATGCGAACAGCTCGCCGTCCCGAGTCATAGCGATAAAGGCCGGAATCGGCGTAGATAAAATAATAATGGCCGTCCTTATTGTGGATTATACTTACCAGGCCGGTTGGCAGGAGATTGCATGTTTCCAGATACGCGGCCTTGTGGGGGATGAGTGCTCCAGTGACGGGGTCATAGATATTAACGCCTCCTCCCGCAGTAGTGATATATAGTTTGCCCTCGGGGCCCGGGAATATGCCTTCCACCAAGTTATCCATCAGGGAGGTCGAGTCGGAGTCGTCGTGCCGGAATATTTTGAAGGAATATCCGTCGTACCGGCTCGCGCCGGAGTTCGTTCCAAACCAGACGAATCCCTGCTGGTCCTTAAAGATTACATTGATGTGGTTATTTGACAATCCGTCTTGGTCCGACAGTTTCGCGAAGGGATAGTCTTTGACCTGAGCAAAGCCATTCAAACCGGCCACAAGGAAACACACTAACGGCAATCGCTTGGTTATCAGACTATTAGCTAGCCGGTTGCAAATTTTGAAAAAAGAAATGTTCATTTCGCCCACAAGCAGAATTAGGTGCTAAATATACGCTAAATACCCGGCCGATGGATGCGGGCTATTACTCGCTTTAGATTTTGTATATTTCGCCAAAAGTGACAGACAAGAGCAAAAACCCTATATTCGCTTTTGGTTGTATGATGCTATATGAATTGCAGCCATAATATTTTCCCCCATGGTCAATCCTCCCACCATTAAGGAAATTGCTAAAAGGCTAAATATTTCCACCTCTACTGTCTCCCGGGCGCTTCACAATCATACGCGCATCAATATCCAGACCAGGATGCGGGTGCAGCAGCTGGCGCGAGAGCTCGAATATGAGCCTAATCAAAAGGCCATCTTCTTTCAGCAACGCCGGACGTTTACTATCGGGGTGATCCTGCCCGACCTGTCCGAATTTTATTTTTCGAGCGCCATCAGCGCTATTGAAGATCTCTCGACCCAACATAAATATTCCGTGTTGATCGGTCAGTCCTTTGACAGCGAGGCCCGTGAAAAACACATTGTGGAATACGTGATGAACCAACGCATCGATGGGTTGATCATTTCTATCGCCAAGAGCACCGTCAATTTCGAACATTTCGAGCTGTTGAAACGCTATGGTATCCCGGTAGTCTTCTTTGACCGGATACCCGACTTGGCCGATATCCATTATGTAGCCTGCAATGTCGAAACAGGGACGATCCAGGCGATGAAATTCCTGCTGCGAAAAGGGCATCGCGTCGTCGGCGTGCTAAACGGGCCGGATGGGCTTTATAGCTGCCGGCAGCGGGTGGCGGGCTATATCAAGGGATTAGCGAGCCACCCGTTGAAATTCGATCCCAACCTGGTCGTCTCCACCGACCTCACCAAAGAAGGCACCGAAAAAGCCATGGCCGAGCTCATGGGGCTTAAGAGAAAACCTACGGCGTTGCTGTGTTTCAACGACAATGTTTGTCTCGACGCCATGCAATATGCCCGGCAGATGAAGCTTAAGATCAATAAAGACGTAAGTTTCGTGAGCTTCGCCAACCAGCCTATGATCAACCACGCGGCTTTTCCGCCGATAGCCACCATCGAACAGTTTCCTCATCTGCAAGCTCAAAAAGCGACCGAGGTATTGCTGGATCTGCTTAACAAACGGGCAGAGCCCGGGGGCAGCCTGTTCAAAAGGATCACCGTGGACTCGCAGCTTGCTATTCATAAAAAATAGATCCTTCAATGAAAAGGCTCCTCTCTATTTTACTCATCATCGTACTTCTTTTTGTTCTCGCCAGCACTTTTATTCCGGCCGGGCTGGCAAGATGCCTTACAGTTCGCAATACCGTTCAAAATACCGTTGCTGCCTTGAAACATCCGGAAGCCTGGCGGAGCCTCGATTCCGGCAAAAGTACCCATATCACCGAGATCAAGTACATGCACTTCCAAATTTCGGAGCCCGAGCCCAACGGCGACAGTGTCGATTTTACGCTCGCTCTTGTTCCCAATGCAAGTTCACGGCACAATCCGGATAATATCGGTATTTCCTATGTCTATACGACCACGCTTTTCTTTAAACTTCTGCCCTTTCTCCAAAGGCCTTCCGTCGAGTCTGCTATCGTGGACGAGCTGCAAGACTATCTTGTTCCTACGAGGTAGCATTATGGGGGGCACGGGCTTGCGGCCATGGCGATGCGTGAGGGGCGTCCCGGCATGAATATTGAATGGAATTGGGCATGCTCGCCATAAAAACATCTGTTCTCGAGATCTCTTTTCTCGATGAGGGTCCGCGACAAGGGCCGGTGGTCTTTCTTTTGCACGGCTGGCCCGATGATATCCTGACATGGGCTGTGGTTGGGCCATTGCTGAACACGGAGGGTTTCCGCACCATCATCCCTTATTTGCGCGGCTTTGGGCTTACGCGATTCCTTTCGAAGGACACCGCAAGGGATGGGCGCGGGGTTGCGCTGGCGCAGGATGTCATCGATCTGGCAGATGCGCTGGGCGTGGGAAACTTTTTTGTCGCCGGTCATGACTGGGGTGCGCGGGCTGCCTATTTGCTGGCGGCACTTTTCCCATCGCGAGTCGACAAGATTGCGACGATGTCGCTTGCTTTTCAGCCAAGGGGTGAGTTCCCGATACCGAGCTTTCCGCAGGCGCGGCTATTCTGGTATCAATGGTTCATGTGTACCGATGGCGGCGCCGCGTCGGTGCGAAGAGACCCCGTGGGGTTCTCGCGTATCCAATGGGACACGTGGAGTCCCGAAGGCTGGTATGATGAGGAGGATTTTGTGGAGACGGCTGCGAGCTTTATGAATCCGGACTGGGCTTCGGTGACGCTGAGTGGTTATCGGAGCCGTTTCGTGCCGGAGCCGGTGGATCATCGCTATGATGAGCTGCAACATCGCATGAGTGGCATCGCTCAGCTAAAGACGCCTACGCTGACCATCAGCGGCGGGGCGGACAGATGCGATCCGCCCGCTTCTTTTGAAGAGATGGATCATAGTTTCACGGGGCGTTATGAGCTGATGACGCTGGAATATGTGGGTCATTTTCCGACGCGCGAGGCGCCGGAAACGGTGGGAAGGGCGCTGGTCAAGCACTTTAGGAGATGAGGGGGCCTGGGTCGCGTGTAGCTTCAATTGACCCATAACGGGACGAAGCCTGCGTCCGCCGGCGCCTTACTGCTTTTTTCATCCAGGTTCCAGGCTGTGACCTGGAAGAAGGGCGTCGTCGAAGCGGCATCTCTTTTCGCATAGGCGCAGCGGATGGTGCGGGTCTCACCGGGCGCCAGCTCGAAGTAGTTATCGCTAAAGATCAGTGGCAGGATGTCGTCGCCTTTGCGGCCTTTGAGGGCGCGGAGGTGGACCTGGAAGGCTACGGTATTGCCAGTATTCGTAATCGTTAGTTCGTGTGCCGAGCTGTCGCGTGTTGCCATAGCACCGGTGACGGCGACTTTGAGGCTGGTCTTGCCAAGGGTCTGGAGAGCTGAATAGTCGGTGTACGCCGTCTCGGGGGTCATGTACCAGGTGGATTTCTTCCAGTCGAGGACATCCGCTTTTTTGGACAGCCAATACCAGTTGATGCTTTTTACTTCGCCCTGTGCATCGGTGAGCTGGAGGCGGAGGAAGTAGATTCCGGGAAGATCCTTGAGTGTGGACAGGTCGAAACATTGGACGATGCTGTCCGGTTCGACTGTGGTGGTGGCCGATCCCGAGAATCCGCGGGTGCCGTCGAGATTGTATAAGGTGGCTTCGGCCTTTAGTCCTTCGAAGCGGTGTTGGAGGGTATTGGTGATATAAACCTTTTGGGTACCATAAGAATACATGATGTGCAGGGGCTCCATGGACTTCTTCATGCCGAAATAGGTACCGGCGGGATAGAGGTAATAGTCATACGTGTGCCAGATGAGACCCGGCCAGGGATTGCTGCCCATCCACTGGACGACGCCGGTGGCGGTATGGTATTTATGGAGGCCGTAGGCTTCCATCATGGCGCGGTGCGCTTCGTAGTTCTGCGCTTGCGCCTTCGCGATATAATCCCAGATATTCTTTGCCGTGCCGTAGCGTCCCTGGAGGGCGTCGTTGAAGATATTGGTCGTGCCGAAGGTCATGGTACCGCAATGGTATTTCCAGGTGGCGGTGGTGAACCAGAGGGAATCTTCGGGGATGAATTTGATAAGACTTTCGTAGGGCGGGATGGAGGGACCGGGGGAGATCTCGGTCGCGAAGCTATAGGCGCCGCCATGTTTTTCGAGCGAGTCGGTTTCCCAATAGATGGGAGGCACCCAGTCGTAGGGGCCGTCCATCTTCACGCCGCTGTAGCCCGACACCAGTGATTTGCTTTCATTAGCGGTAGAGATCGTGGGGTTGGGCCATTTGAGCGCGGATTCGATGTTGAGATAGTCGCGTTCCACGGTCGTGTCGCGTGGTGGCATATCGCTACCGTTGAGCCAGACCATAATGCTGGGTTTGTTCCGGAGCCAGAGCATGACACTGCTATCCGATGCCATCGCCGAGGCGCGTTTGGCGGAGTCCCACAATTCGGGGTATTGCCAGGCGCCGCAGCACATCCAGCCGGTCATGACCAACATCCCATATTTATCGCAGAGGGCGTAAAAGTTGTCGTCTTCCAGTTTGCCTTCGGAGCGGACGATATTCATGTTCATATCGCGGTACAGGCGGATCTCCTGTTCCTGGCGGCGTGGCGAGCGGCGTTGGAAGATATCCGGCGACCAGGCGGCGCCGCGGATGACGATGCGTTTACCGTTGACGATAAAGACGCGGGACTTGTTGTCGATAAACGCTGTGGTGATCTGGCGGATGCCGAAATTCTCGGAGATGGTGTTGCTGGCGACGGCGGCGTGGTCAGAAGTGCCGGTGTGACTTACGGAGAGCTCGAGATGGTTGAGCTCGGGTTTGCCATATTGCCAGGGCCACCAGATGTGGGGGTTTTTGACGTTCAGCTGGGGAAAATCGGCGGGGGTGAAGGTGACGTCGACGATGTCTTTCGATTCGAGATGGACCTTTTTTTCGAAGCTGATATCGCTATTGATCCGGCCTTTGACGATGACGTCTTGTGGGGTTGCGGAATAGTTTGTTACGAAGGCGTCGACGGTGAGGTGGGCAATATCTAATGATGGGAGGTCGAAGTGCGTGGTCACGAGCGGGTATTGGATGCCGACACGGTCAAAGGTTTTGATCTCGATGTCGTTGACGATACCGCAGTTGTAGTCGGGTGGGTAATGGATCCAGTCCGCATAATCGATGGCGAGGTCGCCCCCCCGACGGTTGGGGTTGATGGGGCGCCGGATCTCCAGCGCCAGCACGTTGGGTTTGCCGGGGTGGGCGTATTTGGTGATGTTGAGCTCGATGATACGGTAGGGGTTCATGATCTGGTTGGAGTCGGCGATCAGCGTACCGTTGAGCCAGACGTTGGCTTTGTAATTGATGCCGTGGAGCTTAAGCACGATGTCCTTGCCTTTGTCCGACGCGGGAAGGGTGAATTCGCGGCGAAACCACCAGGCCGAGTCGAGGATGGGGTCCTTTAGCTTTTCGAAGTTCATGCCCATAAATGGGTCGAAGTTGTAGACGTTGTTGGCGAGGAGGCCGGCGATGACGGTGGTGGGGACGTTGACTTTGTACCAATCCATGGGGGTGTATGCCGGTCCTGAGATCGTCGCACCGGACTGCGTGACCCGGGTGGCGGATTGCATTTGCCAGCTCGTTTTTAGGACCCGGGTGTTTTGGGCGGAGGCGGCGGTTAGCAGGAATGAGAAGATTGCGATAAGGACAGTGCGTGTCATATGGCTAGTGTTGTGCGTTGTGATCAATGTTGTGCGTTGTAATAAAGGGCGGCAGCGCCGAGGATGCCGCTATTTTCGAGGTTTGAGGTTTCTATGCGGATGCGTTCGACCGACTTCGTGAAGAACAGCGTTTTTATGGCTGACCACATGGTGTCTTCGAAGAGATCGTAGGCCTGGCTTACCGAGCCGCCGAGTACGATGAGTTCGGGGTCATGGGTGTACATCACCGTTTTGATGGCTGCGCCTACGTGTGTGCCCAATTCGGCATAGAGCCGGCGGGCTTTGGCGTCGCCGTTTCTGGCGGCGGTGTAGACTTCGGTGCCGTCGAGATTGTAGACATTTTTGAAGAAGGAGCCGCTGCAATAGTATTCGAGGATATTGTCCTTATAAGGGAGACAGCCGAATTCGCCGGCGCCGCAGTTATAGCCTTCGAACAGTTTGTCGCGGATGATGATGCCGCCGCCGAGACCGGTTCCGAGGGTGAGTCCCACCATGGAGGAGGCTCCCCTGCCCTTGCCGAAATAGTACTCGCCGAGTGCGAAGCAGTTGGCGTCGTTGTTGACGAATACGGGCAAGTGGTAACGGGTCTCGAGCAATCTTTTCAGGGGGACTTCTTTCCAGGAGGGAATGTAGGTGACGTCGTAGACGATGCCTTGTTCGACGTCGACGACGCTGGGGACGCCGATGCCGATGGCGGTGGTGTCGGGAGCCAGCAGGGCATCGACTACCTGATAGATGTCGTCCAGGACGTCTTCGACGGCGCCGTCGCTGTGGATGCGGGTGGAGGTGATGGCGCCGAGGGCGTTGCTGCCGACGATGGCGCCGCGGATATTGGTTGCACCGAGGTCGATGCCGATGACTTTTACGAGCTTGCTCATGCTACGGCTTCCTTTTTGTTAAAGACGGTTTGGTTGGTGATCAGGGGTTTGGCCCAGAAGCCGACGCTCAATATATAGCCCAGGGTACCATAGAGGAAGAACATCCCGGTGCGGAGGCCGAGGGCGTCGCCGAGACCGCCGATGATGAGCGGGACGATCGCGCCGCCGATGATGCCCGTGACCATGATGCCGGCGAAGGAACCATGGTGTTCGCGGATGGAGTTGAGTGCCAGCGAGAAGATGATGGGATACATCACGGAGGCGAAGAAGCCCACGGCCGGAAAGGCGATGAGGGCGACGGGGCCGGAGCCGAAGAATGCCGCGCTGAGGCAGACCAGCGCCGCGATGGTAAAGGCGATGAGGACTTTGCGGCTGTCGAAAATTTTAAGGAGTAGCAGGCCGGCGATGCCGCCGATGGTCATGAATCCCCAGAAATAGCCGACGGTGTCCGCCCCTTTCGTTTGGGGATCGTAGTGGTGATAGGTTTCGAGGAATTTGGAGATCCAGTTGCCGATGCCCTGTTCGGTACCGACATAGCAGATCATGGCGATGAAGAAGAGGATGACGGTGCGTTTTTTGAAGAGCATTACATGGGTTTGCCAGGGCCCGGCGGTCTCGTCGGCTTTTAGCTCGACCTTGGGAAACCGTGAGACGCGGATGACGATGATCATGACGAGCGAGATCACGGCAAAGATCCAGTAGAGCGAGATCCAGGGGAGGTCGGCGGGAACGAGATGGGTGAAGAGGCCGAGGAGACCGGAGGTCTGGCCGTGGAGGTTTTGCGCGAAGTAAGAATAGACCATGGGGCTGATGAAGGAGGCCGCGCCAAAGATCAGCTGCGCGAGGACGGAGTTGAAGGCGTAGTGTTCTTCGCCGCCGGAGGTACGCAGGAGCGGGTTGATGACCACCTGCAACATGGCCATGCCGCAGCCGATGAGGAACAGCGAGATGATCGCGCTGAGGTAGTTGTGGATCATGGCAAGGAGCAGGGAGCCGATGAAGGCTACTACGAAGCCGGCGATCATGATCTTTTTCTCCTTGTATTTCTCGAGGAGCATGCCCGTGGGGATCGACACGAGGCCGTAGGCGATGAAGAAGGCGAAGGGCAGAAAGGCCGCCAGGGTCAGGCTGAGGTTGAATCCCTGGATAAAAGCGGGGTTCAGCGCGCCTATGACGTTGGTGAGAAAGGAGATGACGAAGAACGTGAGCATGATCAATGCCACGATATAGTAGTTGCGTTTCATGAATGTAGCAGGGCTTTTACGGTGTTGGGTTTTAGCTGGTAAAGTACATAGGCGCCGGTGGCGTCGTGTCGGATCGCGGGGTGTTGGGTGAGAGCGCCCTGGGTGACGGTGACCTGCTGCCATTTAGCCGGGATGTAGGTCTTGAGGGTCAACGGCAGATGGTACATGGCAGGGTCGAGCGAGTGGGTGAGATTGACGGTGATCGTACCGTCCGTGGCTTTGGCGTCTACTGTGGCATGTTCGCGTTCGCGCATGTATCGCGTGACGTCGCCGAAGGTGGCGACCCAGAGCCTGGGTTCGTGGTTTACGATATATTTAAAGTATTCTTCCAGTTTGGGGATGGGGGTCCATTCCCAGCCGAGGCTGTCGATGCCGTGGAAGACGAGCACCAGCCAGTTGTCTTTGTTGGTCGCGGCGGTGTCGACCCAGGACTCCATGAGAGAGAGGGGGGTGGCATGGAGGGGGCCGCGTTGCCATTGAACGTAGTCTTTGTCTGTGGGGTGCGGGAATGTTTTGCTGGCCCGGTCGATCTCCTTGAGAAACGGTTCGGGCATGCGGTTGCGCAGGGCCGGGTATATCTTATAGGCAATCTGCATTACGCGGTCGTCTTCATAGCCGTAAGGCACTTCGGCGGAGAAGGTGTATTTAGCACCGAGGTGGTTTTTAATCTCTTCCTTGCTTTTCTCGAGTTCGTAGCGGATGTTCGCTTCGTCGAGACCGGGCATGGTGGCATGGGTGATGGAATGACTGGCTATTTCGTAGCCTTTGGCAGCATCCTGGCGGAAATCGTCCCAGCTGGAGCCGATGGCTTCTTTGTATTCGGGACAGGGTTCGTAGCCTTTGGGAAAGTCGCCGTGGCGTACTTTGGCGTAGAGGGTATCCATGAGCCGATAAGCATGTTCCTTTTTGCCGGAGGAATAGAGGCTGCCTGCGCGGGTGTGATAGGAGATGGTTCCCTGGTAGCCCAGGTAGCCGGCGGCGGAGCAGCGTTCGAAGAAATTATGTTCGTCGGTGGGGATGGTGGCTGATTCGCGGATGATCTGTTCCACGGGGCGGCCTACGAATTTACCGTGGTATTGCGATCCGGTGATGGGGCCGGTGATGACAAAGAAGGTGGCCGGGAGTTTGAGGCGTTCCATGAGGGGAAGCGCGCGCGTGAACTGGTGGCGGGAGGCGTCGTCGTAGGTGATGGAGAGGGCGCCATTTTTTCCGTTTTGAAATTCGGTGATCGTGGTTTGGCCGGTCTGGGCACGGCAGAGGCCGACGGACAGGCATAGTGCGACCGCGGGGCAAGCAAGAAAATGGAGGTTCATAGTCAAATGTCGGGTTTAAGGACGTTTTGTACTTATCGATTTTGTCGATGACTATATCAAAAACATCGATACTTCCATGGCGAAAAACTTCGGTAAATTTGGAGTAGCATCACAAAATCATTTATCACACGATCAAAAATTGTCCATTATGGAAAATAACACGCTCCATTATGCTACAGAGCACCATCCGCATGCAGAGAACAAATGTCCATTCACAGGCGGCACGATGAAAGAAAGTGCAGGTGGCGGGACAAGGAACCGGGATTGGTGGCCCAACTTGCTCAATCTACAGGTCTTACGGCAGCATTCGGCTTTATCCGATCCGATGGATAAGGGGTTCAATTATGCAGAAGAATTCAAGAAGCTCGACCTGAAAGAGGTGAAGGCAGCCATCATCAAAGTGCTGACCACGTCGCAGGACTGGTGGCCGGCGGATTTTGGTCATTATGGTCCCCTGATGATACGGATGGCCTGGCATAGTGCGGGTACGTACCGGATCGAGGATGGCCGTGGCGGCGGCGGCCGGGGTCAGCAGCGTTTTGCACCGTTGAACAGCTGGCCGGATAATGCCAATCTCGACAAGGCGCGACGGTTGTTGTGGCCGGTGAAGCAGCAGTATGGCAAGAGGCTTTCGTGGGCTGATCTAATGATCCTCACGGGGAACTGTGCGTTGGAGTCTATGGGATTTAAAACGTTTGGGTTTGGCGGCGGACGTGCGGATGTATGGGAGGCGAGCGAGGACACGTATTGGGGTTCGGAGGCGGAGTGGCTGGGTAACAAACGTTATGAAGGCGACCGACAGCTGGAGAATCCGCTGGCGGCGGTGCAGATGGGGTTGATCTATGTCAATCCCGAGGGACCTGATGGAAAACCGGACCCGCTTGCATCGGCGCGGGATATCCGCGAGACGTTTGGTCGCATGGCGATGAATGACTATGAGACCGTGGCGTTGATTGCCGGCGGGCATAGCTTTGGCAAGACGCATGGCGCGGCGGAAGCGGGAAAGCATGTCGGAAAAGAACCTGCTGCTGCCGGCATCGAGGAGCTGGGGCTTGGCTGGAACAATAATTTTGGCAGCGGAAACGCCGGAGCAACGATAACCAGCGGGTTGGAGGGTATCTGGTCGAATTCACCGACGAAGTGGAGCAATAGCTTTTTTGAGAATCTTTTTGGTTTTGAATGGGAGTTGAGCAAGAGCCCTGCTGGGGCTTTTCAGTGGGTACCGAAGGATGGCGCGGGGGCAGGTCTAACCCCTGATGCGCATGATCCGAGCAAGCGCCATGCGCCGACGATGCTGACGACAGATATTGCGCTCAGGGTCGATCCGGCCTATGAGAAGATCTCGCGGCGTTTTTATGAAAACCCGGAAGAATTTGCCGATGCTTTTGCCCGTGCGTGGTTCAAGCTGACGCATCGCGATATGGGTCCGAAGGTTCGGTATCTCGGTTCAGAAGTACCGGCGGAAGACCTGATCTGGCAGGACCCGCTGCCCAAGGCTACGTACGCCTCTATTGACGCAGCCGATATCGCCGCTTTGAAGGAACAGGTGTTGAAAAGTGGGCTATCTGTATCGCAGTTGGTCAGCACGGCCTGGGCTAGTGCCTCTACGTTCCGGAGTTCCGACAAACGGGGTGGCGCGAATGGCGCTCGCATCCGGCTGGCGCCGCAGAAGGACTGGGAGGTCAACAATCCCGCAGAGCTGGCAAAGGCGCTGGATGCGCTGGAAAAGGTGCGAAGCGCGTTCAATGCCGGGCTTAATGGCGGTAAGGCAGTGTCGATTGCGGATGTGATCGTTCTCGGCGGCTGTGTGGGGATCGAGAAGGCGGCTCAGAATGCCGGTATTACGATCGCGGTACCCTTTGTCCCCGGACGCGTAGATGCGACACAGGAACAGACTGACATCGAATCCTTCGATGCGATGGAGGCGGGCGCTGACGGGTTCCGGAATTATTCGCAAAAACGTTATACGGCCAGGGCAGAGGCTATGTTGATAGATAAAGCTGAGCTGTTGGGTCTTACTGCGCCCGAGATGGCGGCGTTGGTAGGCGGGATGCGGATGCTGGACACTAACTGGAATCATTCCAAATATGGGGTGTTCACCAACAAGACGGAGACGCTTAGCAATGACTTTTTCATCAATTTGCTGGATATGAGCACCAAGTGGGCGCCGGCGGGCAATGGCGACGGGCATCTCGAAGGCCGCGACCGGACCACCGGAGCGCTGCGGTGGACGGCGACGCGTGTCGACCTGATCTTTGGGTCGAATGCCGAGCTTCGGGCCATTGCCGAAGTCTATGCCTGTGACGATGCGCGAGAGAAGTTTGTGCGGGATTTTGTGGCGGCGTGGGTAAAGGTGATGAATCTGGATCGGTTTGAGCTGGCTTAGGTTTTACTTTTTGATATGTGGCCCCGGACCTTTGTCCGGGGTCTTTTTATACGGCGACCCGCTTGGATGGCGCGGTGCCGGTGCGGACGAAGTAACTCCGGTTTGCCGGATTCCGCCTAACTTTGCCAAAACATCCTGTATGATCAACTGGAACGATGTCCTGAATTTTGCCAACAAAGGCAATCCCGCGCCGGACCATCGGGTCGAGAAGACCGATGCCGAATGGAAGGCGCAATTGACGCCGGAGCAATTTCGCATCACCCGGAAGAAAGGGACGGAGGCGAGATTTAGCGGTGAGCTTTGCAGCCGTTATGACCCGGGGAAATATAAGTGTGTATGCTGTGATACCGAGCTTTTCGATTCCGGTATCAAGTTCGACTCGCGTACGGGCTGGCCGAGCTTTACGCAGCCAATCAAGGAGAATGTGATCAAGTATATCAAAGACACCTCGTTCGGGATGACGCGTATCGAGGTGGAGTGCAATGTGTGTGATTCGCATTTGGGCCATGTCTTTCCCGATGGTCCCGAGCCAAGCGGGTTGCGGTATTGCATCAATTCCGAGTCGTTGAAGCTGGCGATGGCGGAAGCGGCTGCGCCGAAATAGACGCGGGTGCGGCGGACGGTTCCTCTTGAATTTCGGGGTTCCTCTTGATTTTTGGGGTTGACCGCAGCTTTTTCAAGGTTCTTCGCAAATCGGTTTTGGGGCGAGGTGCGGCGATGCATCTTTGCCTTATGAAAAAGTCTTCTTTACTTCTTGTAGGTTTGCTGGCGATTGTTTCCCAGCTATTTGCGCAAGGACCTCCGCCCGGAGGCGCTCCTGGTGGACCGGGCATGCCCGGGGGGGCCGGTGGGCCCGGCGGTTCGAATGGCCATCTTTATGGTAAGTTGGTGGATTCGTCCGGCCATGGGATCGGCAAGGCTTCCGTGCTGATCCTCAAGGTGCTTACCGACAAAGGGACGGGAAAGAAGAAGGAGACCCTGCTGAAAGGACTGAGCACCCAGAACAACGGAGATTTTTCTGCCGAAGACCTGCCGGTGGGGGCCGCGCTCAAGGTGAGCGTGACGGCCGTGGGATATACTGCGTTAACCCAGGATGTGCTGCTGAGGCCCGGGGCTACGGACAAGGACCTGGGGAATCTGCAGATGACGGCGTCGTCGAATGAGCTGCAGCAGGTGGTGGTCACGGCCAGCAAACCCGCCATTTCGGTGGACATGGAGAAGAAGGTCTTCAATGTTTCCAAGGATATCGTGAGCGTCGGCGGGAACGGGCTGGATGTTTTGAAGAATGTTCCGAGCGTGAACGTGGATATCGACGGTAATATCACGCTTCGGGGTGGGTCGCCGCAGCTTTTTGTCGATGGCAAACCTACGACCCTGACGCTGGATGAGATCCCCAGCGACGCCATCGAAAGCGTGGAGGTGATCACCAATCCCAGCGCGAAATATGATGCGTCGGGCAGCGGCGCCGGCATCCTGAATATCGTGCTCAAGAAGAACCGGAAGAAGGGTTATAACGGCAGCATTCGGGCCGGCGGCGACAGTTATGGCGGGCTCAATGGCGGCGCCAGCCTGAATGTCCGTGAGGGCAAGGTGAATTTCTCCGCCGACGTCAACGCGCGAATGATGCGGGATCACACTACGGGCTCGCTTGTCAGGGAGGATTATAGTAGTTCCCCTTATACGGACCTGAATCAGCATGAGCTGGATACCATGAAGGGTTCGATGGCCTTTGGCCGGGTAGGGCTGGATTATTTCCTGACCAACCGGACGACGCTTTCGCTGACGGGTTTCGCTATGCATCACAATGGACCGTCTATTTCGAATCTTCAAGTAAGTACCGATAGCCTTTATAGCGCCGGCAAGACGCCTGGGTATTACCAGGAGGAGATCAATTCGACCCGCAGCTTTAACGGACGCGGCGCCACGCTGGGCATCAAGCAGCTTTTCGCCAGGGACAAGGAATCTTGGACGGCCGATGCCAGCTATTTTTCGGGCAATGCCGCCAACAATTCGCTGTACACGACGAACTATTATACGAGCGGAGCAGGGTCTTCGCTGGCCAGTAGCGAACTGCAAAAGATCATCGGGGGCGGCAATGATCATAATTTGATCTTACAGACCGATTTTTCTGATCCGGTTTCCAGCAAGACCACGATCGAGGCCGGGTTACGGGCTGCTTTACAGAGCCGGCTGAACATCAATAACAACTATACCTATGATGCCGATTCTTCGGCCTATGAGCTGGTGCCCAGTGCGGCGAGCAATTACAAGAGCCAGAGCAATGTCTATGCGGCGTATGCGACGATGGCCAGCAGCTTTGGCGGGTTCAGCTACAAGGTCGGGTTGCGGGCGGAAAGCTCGAACTATCATGGCACGTTATTGAATTCGGGGCAGTCGTTCAGCAATCAGTATCCGGTGAGCTTGTTCCCTTCATTGTTTTTGGGTCAGAAGCTGGGAGAGGGGCAGGAGGTCCAGCTGAGCTATACGCGGCGGGTGAACAGGCCGAACTTCTTTCAGCTGGTTCCTTATACCGATTCTTCCAATAAGCTGAACATCACGCGGGGTAATCCCAGCCTGATGCCGGAATTCACGCAGTCGCTCGAGCTCACGTGGCTCAAGACCTGGCCGGGAAATACCACGCTGATGGGTTCGGTATATTATAAATATACGGATCACCTCATCACGGGTTATATCGAAGCGGACACCAATGCTTCCACTGGGAGCGTATCACTGATCAACACCTATATCAATGCGGAGTCCAGCAATTCGGTGGGCGCCGAGCTGACGGGTCAGGTGTCGCTCACGAAATGGTGGGATTTTACTGCCAATGTCAATGTTTATCACTCGCAGATCAATGTAGGATCGCTGGACGCGGCGAAGCAGCAGGCCTTGTGGAGCTGGTTTGGGAAAGCCAATACGAGTTTCCGGCTGCCTTCCGGCTTTAGTCTTCAGTTTTCGGGCTTATACCAGTCGAAGACCAATCTGCCGGTCAACACCAACTCGAATCAGCCCGGTCCGCCCAATATGCAATCGCAGAGTGCGTCTCAGGGTTATATCAAGTCTTTTTATGATGTCGATGTGGCGATCAAGAAGACGCTGTTAGCCGGGAAGCTTGTCCTTGCCGCGAGCTTTAACGATATCTTGCGCAGCCGGATACAGGATCAGTATTCCTATAGCGCCTATGCGGTGCAGGATTATAGCCGGCTGAGGGACCCGCAGCTGTTGCGGTTGAATGTCACCTGGAATTTCGGGAAGGTCGATGCCAGCTTGTTCAAGCGTAAGAATAACAATGTCCAGAGTGAGGACCAATAGTGCTGACGGGGGGCCGATAGTCGCGCGGGAACCGATAAAAAAACTATATTTACTTACATGAGGGCTTTGGGGTATAATCGTAAACTGGTCCGGGTGCTGACGCATGTGGCGGTGTGGGTGATCGTGTTGTCCCTACCCTATCTACTGGACAGCCATCATGGGGAGCCGCATCATGGTGATGCCAGTGGCTTTGCGCGGTCGTTCTTCTGGCTGAATTTCTTTACGAGTGTGTTGTGGATCGGCCCCTTTTATCTCAATGCTTACGTGCTGACACCACGATTCTTTTATCACCGGCGCTACCTAATCTTTACAGGCATGGTGGCGCTGGTGTTCGGGGTGGTGTTGCTGATCCACCTGTTGCTTTTCGATTATGTGTTCTATCTACCGCATTTCAGTTTCAAGGGGGCGACGGGATTTTTATTGCCGGCGTTTTTGCTGACCATTGCCGTGAGTACAACGTTCCGGTTTGTTGCCGACAAGACGATCGCGGATCAACGGGCGCAGGAGCGGCAGGAAGAGAATCTCAAAACGGAGCTTTCGTTCCTGCGATCGCAGATCAACCCGCATTTTATCTTTAATATATTGAATAATTTAGTTGCGCTGGAGCAGATGAAATCGCCGGAGCTGGGGCCGACTATTTTAAAACTTTCGTCGTTGATGCAGTATATGCTGTATGATACCGATGAGGAGAAGGTGGCGCTGAGCAAGGAAGTGGAGTATTTGCAAAGCTTTATCGATCTGCAAAAGCAGCGTTTTGGTGCGAAGGTGCCGGTGAATGTCGGCCTTGATGTCCCCCCAGGGGGGTATGAGATCGAGCCGATGCTGTTGATCCCTTTTGTCGAGAATGCCTTCAAACACGGCGTGGGGATGATCGAGCAGCCTTGTATCGAGATCAATCTGCGGGTTCGGGAGGGAGTGTTGTACTTCGCCGTTCGGAACCGGTATAACCCGGCTTCGTCGGAGATCAAGGATAAGAGCTCGGGGATCGGGCTGGGGAATGTGAGCCGCAGGCTGGATCTGTTGTACGGGAAGCAGCATGTGTTGCTGGTGAGCCGGGGGGAAGGCTGGTTTACCATATCACTCCAATTAAATCTACACTGATGCTGAGATGTATTGCCGTTGACGATGAGCCACTGGCCCTGGGATTGGTGACGGACTATATCCGGAAGATCCCCTTCCTGGACCTGGTGGCGACCTGTGGGGATGCCTTCGAGGCGGCTGCGGCATTGCAAACGCATTCG
>Ga0134128_10000054_pt1 | contig 152529 bp, 146 predicted proteins | sample KB31754_FD_96462 | JGI IMG/M metagenome (GOLD analysis project Ga0134128, IMG submission 96462) | Terrestrial soil microbial communities with excess Nitrogen fertilizer from Kellogg Biological Station, Michigan, USA - KB3-175-4 | ecosystem: Environmental > Terrestrial > Soil > Unclassified ... | reverse complement strand
TTTCTTTGATTCCAGAAAAAATGCTGAGCAGTTAAAATCTAATTTTTTAAAAAACTAACTTTCTAAAGGATTAGTAAAATTAAAAAAGCCGTCTCAGTTTTTATTTTGAGACGGCCTCTTGTTATTTAAAAATATTTTATTTAGGTTTAAGCTACCATTTTTTCTTTTTTCCTTTTTATTTGATTGATCACAGAATCTAAAGCTATATCAAAACTTTCTTCAAAGGATTTCGACGAATGTTTTACAAAAAACTGATGACGTGGGGCATGAACTTTTATTTCTGCAATCTTGTCTTTTATGTTGTGAGCTACATTGTCCAGTTTTAAAAAAACATCGACTTTTGTAATCCCTTCGTGAAACTGGGTTAGTTTATTTATTTTTTTTTCAATTAACGCTACCAGCTTTGAATCGGCTGCAAAATGCAGTGTCTGAATGTTTACGTTCATAATAATACTGTTTTAAATGAGAAATGAAATTTGAATAAAAAATCAGAGGTATTTGGTCAGCTAAAATTTTCATGAGAATAAAAAATTTTACAAAAATGAAGTTACATTTTAAGCAGGGTTTTACAAAAACATTTTATTCACTTTTGAATCATGTTTAACCTTTTGGATGAGAAAGTTTATGTGCTTCTTTTAGTTTTTCAATGGTATTATGAGTGTACATCTGGGTTGCAGCAAGGCTGCTATGGCCAAGCAATTCTTTAATGGCATTTATTTGTGCGCCATTGTTCGTCAGATGTGTCGCAAAAGTATGCCTCAAAATATGAGGACTTTTTCTTTCGTTGGTAGAAACTTTTGAAAGATTTAATTTAACAATATTGTAAACGTATTTTGCATAAACCGGGCGCCCTTTTTTATTCACCAGCAGGTTTTGTGGTAAATCCGAAAAAACTCTTTTCTTTTCTGAAATGTATTCTTCAATCAATTGAACCAGCTGATTGTTGATCGGAATTAATCTTTCTTTATTTCCTTTTCCCAATACTTTAATTACAGAAGAATTTTTATCAACATCATTGTCTTTTAAATTAATTAGCTCATTTCTACGTATTCCTGTCTGATAAAGGATTTCAAAAATCAGGTAATCCGTTTTCCCTTCAAAAGTGGGAGGGAAAAAATCGTTTTTTAATAAAACACTAATATCATTTTCAGCAATAAATGAAGGAAGACGACGGCTCACCTTCAATGATGAAATGGTAGAAACCGGATTGATGGAAATATTATTAATTCTTAACTGGTATTTAAAAAAAGATTTAAGAGTAGAAATTTTTCGGTTAATGGTTTTTGAAGAAGCTTTCTTCTCTTTCAAATTTGCAAGCCAGGTTCGGATCAAAGGAGCCGTAATCTCCTTTACCTCTTTTATTTGGTACTCCAAAAAGATAAAATAAAAAAAATCGCAGAGATCATTTTGGTAAGAAATGATGGTATGCTTTGAATACCTTTTTTGAAAAGTAAGATAATTTAGAAATTCCTGGATTGGATAAGTTTCAGTTGAGTGCATAAAAAATCCGGTAAGTGTAAAGTTACAAACTTAAACTTACCGGAAATATTGTATAAAAAGATTTTTCTCAGTTAGATTTCAATCTTACCGCTGGCGATTTGCTGCTTATAAACAGCTTTCAACACTTCACCTCGCCTTTTTACAGATGGCTTAGTAAAAGACTGACGATCACGAAGTTCTAAGAGAGTACGGCTTTTTTCAAATTTTTTCTTGTACTTCTTAAGTGCTTTATCAATATTTTCGCAATCTTTTGAATCAATAATCAACATAAATTTTGACGTTTTTTTTAAGGAGTGCGAAGATAAAGGAAATTTGGAGCTAAAAAGAAGAATTTTCTTAAAAAAATAAAAATATTATCAAATGTTTACAGGAATTGTAGAAGATATGGGTGAAATACAAGATGTTTCGATTCTTGGGAGTAACCGAATATTTTATATAAAAAGTAATTTGACACCCGAATTACATATCGACGAAAGTCTTTGCCATAATGGTGTTTGCCTTACAATTGAAGAAATTAAAAATGAAATTTACCGAGTTTCAGCAATTGAGGAAACATTAAAAAAGACAAATGCCGCATCATGGAAATTAAAAGATATTATCAACCTGGAACGAGCAATGAAAATCAATGACCGGCTTGACGGACATATTGTTCAGGGACATGTGGATACAACCGGAAAGTGTATCAGTAAAATAAATAAAGATGGAAGTGTTGAATTTACATTTCAGTTTGATACAAGATTCGCTACGTTAATTATTGAAAAAGGTTCTATCTGTGTAAATGGTGTAAGCCTTACTGTATTTAATGTTACAGAAGAAAATTTTACCATCGCAATCATTCCATATACATTTTCTCATACTAATTTTCAATCGTTAGAAGAAAATGGCTTAGTAAATCTTGAATTTGATGTTTTAGGAAAATATGTACAAAGAATGATGAAGAGAAAATAAGGATTTTTGTTTGCTATTAGTGCTTTCAACTATCAGAAACTCAGGAATTAAATATCATTTGTTTACCGCTAATAATTTTCATCATACAATGAGCGTTTCGCCAATCTTTCATTTTTTGTAGATGATTTCAATGCAAAAAACTTTCAATCAAAGGGAATAATTTAGAAGGCTCTTCTATTTGTGGATTATGACCTGATCTTTCAAACATTACAAACTTTGCCTGCGGACAATATTCTTTATATTTTTCCATCATCATCGGAACAGCTACACGATCATATCTTCCACCGTAGATCAACACGGGCATTTTTAAATTTTTCAATTCTTTACGATAATCAAATGAGCCAATGTCGCTTCCAACAATAAAGTCTCCATCTTTCCCCACCATCTGATAATAAAGTTTCGAATTAAACGATTTCGGGTATGGTTTTTGGCCGCGCGATAAAAAGTTGTTTGGATTGTATGCATACAAAAATCCGTAGGGGACTTTCCCATATAGCCGTTGATGTTCAGGATCGCTTGATACTGCTCCGGCTTCGCGAATAATCATTAATGAATCCCACACTTCAGGATAGTTGTTTCGATTTCATGATTACTGTTGTCGTCATCTTTTTGCCACATGATAAAACTGTGAAAAGTATTGGCAAGAATCAAATGGTTTACATGTTCAGGATATTTCAAAGCATAGCCTTGAGCAACAAGTCCACCATATGAATGACCCAGTACATTTAATTTTTCAAAATGAAGTGCTTTTCTCAATCCTTCAATGTCTTCAATATCGCGGGCAAGCGAATATTCTTTTACATCTTTTGCTGTATCGCTTTTTCCTCTTCCGAATGCATCAAAATAAATAATCTCATTATCTTTTGCCAAAGTATCAAACACCCGATAACCTAAATGTGCGCCTCCGGGTCCGCCGGGTATGATAATTAAAGGATCTCCACGTCCTACCAAAACCACCCATAATTTCGCCCCATTTACAGCAATATATTTTCCATCAGTATAACTACTCGGATAATTTTGAGAAAATCCGATTAGAAAAAAGAAAAGTAAAAGAATGAGCAGAGAGAATTTTTTCATGAAAAATCGATTAGAATATGAAGATAAATAAAACCTGATCGTTTCGTTAAAAATCTCTTAATGGATTTCTATTCATTAAACCAAAATAAAAAATCAGACTCTTATTTAAATCAGAAACAATTAAAAAATCTTTCATTAAAACTTAATCTCATGAAAAAAATACTACTTGCTGTTTTTGTAATAACCGGATTTGCTGCATGCAAAAGCAATTCCGATTCGACTGGTCAAAACAGAAATATTCAATTGCTGAGTGATTCAAGCACTTATAATAACAATGTATTTTCTGATACAACAGCTACTGTAAAAGCAGAAGCTGCTGCGGAAATATCAGCAAAACCTCACACTATTATCAGGACAAAAAGCACTGTGAAAAGCCGAATAAAAATGCAAACCGCAACCTCAGTTGCAAATCCAACAGTGCCAGTTTCCCCTGTAGCTGCTCAGACAGTCCCATCTGTATCAACTTCTCCAATTGCAACTACGCCATCAACTGAAAGTACCACTGTTGATAAAAGCTCTGGAGTGGGCAATTCTTCAGAGACTGCATCTACCAGAACACAAACAAAAGTTCAGAAAAAAGGAATGACAAAAGCAACACAAGGTGCTATAATTGGCGGTGTGACCGGAGCAGTTGGTGGTGCAATTGTTAGTAAGAAAAAAGGAGTTGGCGCTGTTATCGGTGGCATTGCCGGAGCAGCCGGAGGATATATTATCGGAAATAAAATGGATAAAAAAGACAATAAATTTATGATCGAATAGCAACTTAGAAATGGACTTTCGTAAAACCCTTTCAGCCACATCTGCAAGGGTTTTTTATTTAAAATATTACAATGATAGCGAATGTAAAAACAGCTATCAATTAATGATCTTAACAAAATTTATACAAGGTTTCTACTAGAAAAAAAAGATTGGCATTATTTTCTCTAAATGCTTAAAAGAGATTAACAATCTCTTATTGTAAACGAAACTTAAACAAACATGACGACGTATTCAAAATTGATTAAATTACTCTTTCTCCCTTTCATCTTTTTATTTGTCTTTACTGCATGTAACAACAATAAGAAATCAGACACAACAAGAGATATTCAGTTACTTCCGGATTCAAGTGCTTACCATAACAATGCATCAACTGATTCAGCAAAAATGAGTGCGGCAAATACAGTTCCTGCTGCACCCGTTCGAAGCTCTCATACAAACCCGGTTGAAACTCATCATACATCTTCCTCCACAACTCATAGCTCAACTTCAAAAGCAAGTACTTCTACTGCCAGCTCAGGAACTGTTTCGAACTCCGGTTCCACCTCATCAAGCCAGGGAACTACAAAGAAGAAAGGCTGGAGCAAAGCGGCACAAGGCGCTGTAATTGGTGGTGCTGCAGGAGCTGTTGGTGGCGCCATTATTTCAAAACATAAAGGAACCGGTGCAGCAATTGGTGCTGCCGTAGGTGCTGCCGGAGGTTACATTATTGGAAGAAATAAAGATAAAAAAGATGGCCGCGTGAAAAAATAGTTCTCTAACCTTCAAATGAAAAAAGCCTCTTCTCCTTTGAAGAGGTTTTTTCATTTCTGCTGTTACTGTTTAGCTCGTTCATACTGTGAAGGCCATGCTAAATCCACATTCAATTCTTTTGCTGAGTGAAGTGGAAAATAAGGTTCACGCAATAATTGTCGCGCCATTATGATAAGGTCAGCTTTTTGTTCCTGCAAAATTTCTTCTGCCTCCTTAGTGGTCGTAATCATCCCAACGGCAGCAGTTAAAATATCCGTTTCTTTTTTAATTTTTTGAGAAAATGGAACCTGGTATAACGGATGAACTTTGATCTTTTGATCGGGTGAATTTCCACCAGTAGAACAATCCATCACATCAACTTTATTTTCTCTTAAGATTTTTGCCAATTCAACAGAATCATTTTCATCCCAACCGCCCTCTACCCATTCAGTAGCAGAAATTCGAACAAAAAGAGGTTGCTCTTTTATTATGTTCCTCATTTCTTTTACAATTTTCATTAATAGCCGGATTCGGTTTTCAAATGAACCGCCATATTCATCGTTTCTATGATTGCTTATAGGAGATAAGAATTCATTGATGAGATATCCATGAGCGGCATGAATTTCAAAAACTTCAAAACCTGCTTCTACACCACGCTTTGTAGCACTAACGAAATCATTTATCAGCTGGTGAATTTCTTCTTTTGTCATCTCTGCTGGCACAGGTTCACCCTCTTTAAAAGGAAGAGCAGATGGCGCTAATGTTTGCCATGCGCCTTCATTTTTATTTAAAAATCGCCTTCCTTTCCACGGACTTAAATGGCTGGCTTTTCTTCCAGCGTGCGCCAGTTGAATTCCCGACACCGCATTTTGTTGTTTGATAAAATCAGTAATTCTTTTTAAAAAAGGCATGTGTTCATCTTTCCAGATTCCCAAATCGTCAAGCGTAATTCTTCCTTCAGGGGAAACGGCAGTTGCTTCTGTAAAAACAAGTCCGGCGCCTCCAACTGCCCGCGAACCCAAATGAACCAAATGCCAGTCGTTCGCAAATCCATCCACGCTTGAATATTGGCACATTGGAGAAACAACGATCCTGTTTTTTAAAGTTGTATTTCTTATCGTAATTGGTTCAAAAAGTAAAGCCATAAGTTTTTATTTTTAAGATTAATATTACCGACCTTTTTTTATCAAATTTCCTACCTGATTTCTTAATTAAATTTCCATTAATTTTGGCGTCCTTTAAAACAATTGGTCCCGTAGTTCAATGGATAGAATAGAAGTTTCCTAAACTTTAGATACAAGTTCGATTCTTGTCGGGACTACCATTTGTTAATTACCCTTTTCTAATAAAATAAATTATTAACCAATACTAAAGAATAAAGCGTTATTCTCGCAAATACTTTTTACAGAATTAAAAATCATAAAACTTCTTTTACCGTTCTGAAGTATTAATGCGATAGTCGTAAATTTGCCGCCTGTTTACTGCATTTTTCAAAAAGAGAAAATAAAGATTATGAAGTTTTTGAATTTTATTATTAAATATCGGCTACTATTGGGAGCGATTTTTTTAGTACTTGGTATTGTTGCAAATCTTGAAGCAGGCTTTTGGCAGGCGTTTGTATTATATTTAATCGCACTGATTTTAATTGTAGGACATTTTCTTTTCGGTCCAATGAGGCTCATTCAGGGATATATGGAAAATGGAGATATGGAAGGTGCTCAAAAAGTAATAGATTCTATCTGGTTTCCGGGATTACTGATAAAACCTGTTCGATCCGTTTATTTTACTTTAAAAGGAAACCTTGCAATGGCGAATCAGGATTTTGAAAGCGCCGAAGTTAACATGAAAAAAAGTTTGACTCTTGGAATGCCAATGAAAGAAGCCGAAGGTGCTAACAAATTGCAATTAGGAATGCTTGCAATGCAAAAGGGAAATATCCGCGAAGCAGAAAATTATATTCGTCAAGCCATACGCTCCGGTTTGCCAGACAAGGAAAACCAAGCTGCTGCTTACTTACAGCTTTCTTCTATCATGATCAACAAAAGAGAATTTCGCGCAGCAAAAGAATATTTCAGAAAAGTAAAATCGCTGAAACCAACGACACCTCAGATTGTTGACCAGGTAAAACAAATGGAAAAATATATTACCCGCATGCCTGGCTGATCAGAAATTTCTCTTTCTTTTTCTTTTACCAAAAATAATTTGCTAATTATTTGCACTGAAAAATTTTTGCTTAAAACCTTTGTTAATCTTAAAACCTATTTTTGTATAACAAAATAATTTATGGAAGTAAAAACCAATAAAATTGCCTTGCTGGTTGATGGCGATAACGCTCAATCAAAAATGATGGACCTGGTATTGGAAGAAGCTTCCAAATATGGAAAAGTTACGATCAGGCGGGTTTATGGAGATTGGACAACACAACACATGAATCATTGGAAAAGCCAGTTGAATGAAATGGCGTTTAACCCTATTCAAAAATTTTCTTACACAACCGGAAAAAATTCTACTGACAGCGCTTTGATCATTGATGCGATGGATATTTTGCATGCTGACCTTGTGGATGGTTTTTGCATCGTTTCCAGCGACAGCGATTATACAGGTTTGGCAAAAAGAATTCGTGAAGCGGGTATTTTTGTAATGGGAATCGGTGAAGAAAAAACGCCGGCAGCATTTGTAAAATCGTGTGAAATATTTACTTATATAGAAAACCTGGAACCAAAAGCTGAAGTGCCGGAAAAAAAGGAAGCAGTAAAAAAGAAAAACGGAAAATCTTCTATGAGCATGAAGCTTATCAACAAGGCTTATGACATGAGCATCAATGAAAGTAATGAAGCGTATATTTCTACTTTAGGAATTAATCTTAGAAAATTAGATCCAAGCTTCGATGTAAGAACTTATGGTTGCAAAACACTAACGCAATTTTTTTCAAAACTTCCCGGTTTTGTTGTTGTCGATAATGTGATCAATGGATTGAATAATCCTTTGATAAAAAAGAAATCGTAATTATTTCTTCGTTTATAATTCAGGAGGATTGTCTTTCCAGTTCCATAAATACCTTGAAGCATAGGTGCGATAAGGACTCCATTTCAATGAAATTTTTTCTATTTTCTGCAACAGAATTTTTTTATCGGTTTCTTTTAGATTGTACAATTTAATAACGCCTTGTTTCAATCCCAGATCGTCAAGCGCAAACACATCTTCGCGGCCAAGCGTAAACATCAGGATCATTTCTACCGTCCATTTTCCCACTCCTTTTATTTGTGTAAGTAAATGAATTACTTGTTCATTGCTCATTTTATGTAATTGGGCATCTGTGATTTTATTTTCAATAAAAAAACTGCAAACATTATGAACATAAGAAGCTTTGGCATTGGAAAATCCGATGCTGCGAAAGGTTTCTGCCGGAGTCTCTAAAATTTGTTTTGCAGTGGGTTCTTTTCCATCAAAAAGAGCCAAAAACCTTTTGTATAGAACCTTGGCAACGGTCGTGCTCAATTGCTGACTTAAAATAGAAGAACACAAACGCAAGTACACTTTATTTCTTTTTTCCAAAACAAAAGACGGCTGTGATTCGATTACTTTTTTAAGTTTTTTATCTTTTGATAAGTGATTAATATGTTCCAATGTTTAGATTTTGCTGTTTTATGCTGCTAAAATATACAATTGCTGTTTCGCTTTTTTATTTTTTTCAAATTTCTTAGATAAGCCTGGCAGACTTGATTTTCCCAAAATCATTTCTCTATTCCAATTCATTTTTTAGCCTCCGGTCCTTCTGTTTCAATTCCTACCACTGGCTCTTCTTCATGCAAAGGAGTCATCGGAACCGAATTAAATTCATTGCGATAAATTTTTACCAATACAATAAAATAACTGATCAGCAATGGGCCAAAAACCAATCCCACAAAACCAAAAAGCCCGAGGCCCACGATCACGCCAAAAATGGTAATAAGCGGATGAACATTCCCGATTTTGCGAAGCAATGTGATACGCGCCACATAGTCTACATTGGAAAGTATAATCAGCGAATAAATTCCCAATCCTACTCCCTGCAATGTGTTACCAATAGCTAAAAAATAAACAGTTAGCGGAACCCAAATTATTCCTGTCCCAACAATCGGAATCAACGAGGCAATGGCAGTAAGAAATCCCCAAACACCAAAATCATCCACCTTAAAAATATAATAACCTAATGCTCCTACAACTCCCTGAATCAGCGCCAGCAAAGGAATTCCGATCGCATTCGCGCGAATCATCACTGTTGTTTCTACTCCAAGAATCTCCCTATTAGTATATTTTAAAGGAATGAGTTGTTCAAGATATTTCTCCATTTTTTTTCCATGCACCAGCATATAATACAGGACAAAAAACATCAGCAGCAGGTTGGAAATAATGTTGGCGGTAGTTATAAAAAATCCGGGAATTTTTGTTGCAAGATTTTTTATAGCAGTTTGTAAACTTCCATCATTCAACAATGAAATTCCTGTTACATGTTGAATTTTTTCTGAAACATTTCTTGCAATAAGAATGACCTGGTCAGGATTATTAAACAGTGCGACAATCTTAGGAACAAATAAAACAATCGCAAGATAAATAGGTAAACAAATGACAATGATATAGCCAAAAATATAAAGAAAAGCGGTCCATCCAGGGCGCCAGTTCCTGTCATCAATCAAATGGCAATAAGATTTTTTACTAAGAATATACAATGTGATAGCGCCCAAAACGCCTGGGAGAAAAATAAAAAAATATTTCAGGATCAATACGCCCAACACGATGATCACACTCAATAAAACAATTTGCCGCAGACGATTATTAAAACTGTTCATTCAATAAAAATACTGGAAAAAAGCTGATTTTTTCCCCTTCAAGGATTTTTAAGAATAGGATTTTTTTAAAGAAGAATTTGGTTACTAAACGAAGAAATAGTCACGATTTCCAAACCGATAAACCTTCGCTGCAATTGGCGCAGATATCAATGTTTTTGCGACTTGTAGTAAGATCACTCCGGAATTTTTTATAGTTTTTATTTTGCCAGATCTCTTTGAAAGATTCGTTTTTCAAATTTCCTAAACGATGCATAGCGTCTTTGTCAAAACAACATGGAACTACCATTCCATCCCAGGTAATCACATTTGCCTGCCACAATTTCCAGCAATGATTTTGCAATTTATTTTTGGCAACTTGTTTGCCTTCTTTATCTTTTTTATAGCGGCTGAATTTTTCATTTTTTGGTATCAAATGATTCGGGTCATTTTCATAATCATAGATCTGTGCAGTTTTAAAACGAACTTCATCAACCCCTACTTCTTTGGCCAGTTTTTTTACATCTTCTATCTGATGTTCATTTGGCCTTACCACCAAAAACTGGAAAAAAACAAATGGCTTTTTGCTCTTCAATTCTTTTTTCCATTTCACAATATTCCTGGCACCTTCAATAACTTTTTCAATATTTCCTTCGCGGCGATATTGCTCGTAAACTTCCTGTGTAGTTCCATCAAGAGAAATGATCAATCTGTCCAAACCGCTTTCAACAGTTTTTTTTGCCATCTCATCTGTAAGAAAATGCCCGTTTGTTGAAGTTGCCGTATAGAGACCTTTTGAGGAAGCATAGGAAACCATTTCCAAAAAATTTTTATTGAGATATGGTTCACCCTGGAAATAGAAAATCAGGTAAAGAATGTCTTTATAAATCTCATCAATCGTTTGAAAGAAAAAATCTTTTTTCAACATTCCTCTTGGCCGCGTAAATTCTCTTAATCCGCTGGGGCATTCCGGGCATTTTAAATTACATGAAGTCGTTGGCTCAAAAGAAATGGAAACCGGCAACCCCCATTGGACAGGCTTTTTGAAGATGCGGGTAATATAATAACTGGATAAAACTTTTGTTGCATTCCAAGCTCTTCGAACGCTTAGCTTCGACAAAAAATTGATGCTGTCATTGTAATTTACCTTTGGCATTTGTCAAAGATAATGTGTAATAAAGCAAGTAGAAGCGAAACTATACTACAAAGAGTTTCGAGCTACGGAATTATCAACGTGAGTAGAATCAATGAGTGCCAGTTGAACTAATGGCGGCTCATTAAAATTCAATCTGTGATTAAGGAATTTATCGTAGTTCTGAGAGATTACATTGAGCGCAATAAATTTCATCACAAAGATTCTTGTTTCTGTTGGAAGATATTTTTTAATATCCCAAAAATCGGGTTCCGATTTATTGCTTTTTTTCATTGCGGCTCTTACTCCTCCCTGCCCACAATTGAATGCGGCAACTGTAAGAAGAATATCATCATTAAAAAATTCAAGTTGATCACGGAAAAATTTAGCAGCGGCTACCGTTGATTTTGCAAAGTTTTTTCTCTCATCGTTTTTCTTGCCCACATGCAAACCATATTCTTCCGCAAGCTCACGCATGAATTGCCAATAACCAACTGCGCCTGCCACTGACACGGCATTAGGGCTAAAATTGGATTCAAGCGCAGGCAGCATTTGAAACACATCCGGAACACCAAATTTTTCAAAAATTGCGGCAGCCTTGGGAAAAAAGTTTTTCCCCCTGTTGAACATGTAAATAATATAGCTGCGTTCTTTTTTCGAATATTGTTTTACGTACGCTTCGCTTTCATCACGATGTTCTGAAAGTTCTTCAGGATAAGCAACCCATTTAGGATTTCTGACAAGAGTGCTTGCAAGATGTACATGAGTAGAAATTGAATCTACTGTTGAGTCCGAAAAATTATCGCTCGTGAAACCGATAATGTCTTTCGCTGAAGTGCTAAAGCCAATTATAAAAAAGATTATAATCAACGTTAATAAGCTCTTTGATTGAATACTTTTCATTTGAGAATTTTTTTCGAGTCAAATAATTATTACGTTTTAATAACGCCGGATTTAATAAAATGGGTCTTCAGTTATTTTTAAAAGATTGAACTTTAATGTTTATAATTTTGTTTCAGAGCCGGCCAAAGATAATTCACAAAAGCTTAAAATGCAAGCTTTGAGGTTAACTGCCCGTTAAAATGAAAATTATGAAAAAGATTCTTGCTTTCCTTATATTTCTATGTTCAGAGGCTTCAGCACAACAACTTTATACTGATTTAGGCAAAATTCATGCCATTGCTTTTTCCGAAAGCCAAAGTTATTCACATTCTTTAGAAATGAGAGGCGAAACGAAAGCTTCTCAAAATTTTGATGTTACCTATTATCGCTGCGAATGGCACGTCGACCCTGCTTTTCGCTCTATAAGTGGATGCCTGACATCTTATTTTAAAATTACTTCTTCAACTAATTTTATAGTCTATGATCTTTCTGATTCATTGAAAGTGGACAGCATAAAACAAAGAAATGTTTCACTTTCCTTTTCGAAACAAAACAATTCCATTCAAATAGATCTTCCCAATTTTACCAGTGAGGGAACCTTTGATTCTGTCAGTATTTATTATCACGGAGTGCCGCCCAATACAGGTTTTGGGTCATTTGTAGCTTCTGTTCATAACGGTGTTCCGATTGTTTGGACATTAAGCGAGCCTTATGGAAGTCGTGATTGGTGGCCTTGCAAAAATGGTTTGGATGACAAAGCCGATTCCATTGATGTTTTTATTACTGCGCCCAAAAATTACACCGCAGTATCTAATGGCTTGCGGCAAAGCGAAATCATTTCAGGTGATCAAAAAACCACGCACTGGAAACACCGGTATCCGATTGCCTCTTACCTCGTTTGCATTGCTGTAACTAATTATTCAGAGTTTGAAAATCACGTGCAGGTTGGAAATATTGATTTGTTGATGCAGACATTTTGTTATCCGGAAAGCCTTTCTTTATTTCAACAAAACACTCCGCTTGTGCTGGCATCACTTCAATTTTTTAGTAAAATTTTTGGCCCATATCCTTTTATCAACGAGAAATATGGACAGGTTCAATTTGGATGGGGCGGTGGACAGGAACATCAAACCACTACTTTTATTGTAACTCCCGAAGAAAGCCTGATGGCGCATGAATTGGCACATCAATGGTTTGGCGACAAAATCACTTGTGGAAGCTGGCAGGATATATGGCTCAATGAAGGTTTTGCAACACATCTGGCAAGCATGGATATGGAGAATAAATATCCTCTAACGGTCAGGAATACGCGAAAACACGAAATTGAAAATATTACCTCTCTTTCGGGCGGTTCGGTATTTGTTACGGATACAACCAGCGTGAATCGCATTTTTGATTCGCGGTTGAGTTACACAAAAGGCTCGCATCTTTTATACATGCTTCGCTGGATTTTAGGCGATAGTGTATTTTTCAAAGGAATGAGAAGTTATTTCAATGATTCCTCTATTGCTTATGGTTTTGCAAGAACAAAAGATTTTCAGAGAAATTTAGAAAAAGTAAGTGGTGTAGATCTCGGTTATTTTTTTAAAGATTGGTTTTACGGACAAGGATATCCTTCGTATAACGTTCAATGGAAGCAATTAGACAACAATAATGTAAGTATAAAAATGAATCAAAAAACATCCGATCCTTCTGTTACTTTTTTTGCATTGCCTGTAGCTTTACAATTTAAAAATTCATCGGAGCAGAAAACTATTGTGGTTGATAATAAAACAAATGGTGAAACATTTATAAAAGACATCGGATTTATCGCTGATAGTGTTATTGTTGATCCTGATTATTGGCTCATCACAAAAAATAATACTTCTCAGAAAATAAATGATGTTGCAGGTGTTAACGCAATTGAAGTTTTTCCTTCACCTTTCCTCAATAATATGAATATCTATTTTAGAAACTTCAATGCCACAAAAGCGCACGTAAAAATTTACGACAGTAAAGGAAGTTTAATGTTGAAGATGGATTTGCAAATTGACAATTCTTTGTTCTATTCGCTGAATATGGCCTCTTTTGCAAGAGGGGTTTATTTTATTAAAATACAAACAGATAATGGCGTTAAGTTTGCGAAAAAAATCATCAGGCAATAAATCAGGTTGCCGTTAAGCTAACGGTTGTGACACGAAAAAAGAAACGATCTTCAGGAACATTTTACAAAATATTTTTTTGGCTCTGCCTGCTGATTACAGCTATTTATTTTCTTTCAAAATTTCTTACTCCGCAACCTCATGTTTTTTATCCGGGCTTTCAAATTGAAATTCCAAATGGTTTTGAAATACATGGAATTGACGTAAGCAAATATCAAAACGTAGTCAATTGGAAAGAGGTAAAAAAAATGGAAGAGAAGGGAATTAAAATTGGTTTTGTTTTTATAAAGGCAACAGAGGGAACAAGCATTGTTGATGATCAGTTCAGGAGAAATTGGGTAAAGGCGGAAGAACAAAATATTCCAAAAGGTGCATATCATTTTTTTATTGCAACACGAAGTGCCAAAAAACAAGCTGACAATTTTATTCAGATAGTGAATTTAAAAACCGGAGATATGCCTCCGGTTCTTGATGTTGAAAAGAGCCTTGGCCTTTCCGTTGATGAGATGCAAAAAAATGTAAAGATCTGGTTGGATGAGGTTGAAAAACATTATGGCATAAAACCAATTATCTATACAAATATTGACTTTTATGAGCGCTATTTTCAAACAGGATTTGAAGAATATCCATTGTGGATCGCACATTATTTACAACCCGAAAAACCACGGATAGAAAGGAATTGGGTATTTTGGCAACACAGCGAAAAAGGCCGTGTGGATGGAGTCAATGCACCTGTTGACTTTAATGTTTTTTACGGCGACAGTTCTGCTTTCAATAATTTTTTAATTCACTGAATCTTTTCAACTGCTGTGATCGGCTACAATCAGCCATTGGCCATTTATTTTTTTGAATAATAAAGTAAAAACTCCCTGCAAATCCCCGATCGTTCTTTGCAAATGCCATTTGCCAATTACAAAATAATACTCTTTAGAAATTGGTTTCATCTGAAGAAGCGTAAATTTTAATTTTCCCATTGCTTCTTTATCCGGATAACCTTTTTTGTAATTGTCTAAAGTCTTTTGCCATCCGTACGTAATTCCTGATTTTCCAATAAACATTACCGAATCATTTTTCCAATATCCCTGCATATACTTTTCGAGATCGCCTTTGTTCCATTCATTTTCCTGCTTCTGTAATACAGTCCTTATGGCACTTTCATCTTTTGATTGAGAAAATGAAAATGCAGAAAAAAATGCAAACAGTAAGCAAAGGAATAAAGCCGTTTTATGTTTTACCGCGAATATTGAAAGTGGTGTTTGCATAAGTATCTGTTTTAAAAATTATTTTTTCTTGCCAAAACGATCGTATTCTTAAACTGTTTTTTCTTTCCTTCTTTATTAAAGATTTCAGTGTAAATGATATAAATTCCCTGCGGAAGCTTTTTATTTTTATCACTCAATCCGTCCCATCGGTAATACCCTTTTATTCCATTCAGGGAATTTTTCTGAAGATAGCGAACAGGTCTTCCTGAAGCATCGAAAATAGTGATGTTTGCTACATATCCAGCTGACGGAAAACTATAATTGATAGTTGCAAAATCATCCTGACCATCATTATCAGGAGAAAAAATTTCGGGAGAAACAGAAATTTCACCTGTAACTTCTTCATTGATTTTGTATTGAGAATTTTTAAAGCCTGGCGTTCCATATCCTGCAGAAGTTGCAGCAGAATGAAAATTACTTTGAGAGGAAATGCTACTGTAATCAATCCTTTCCAGTGAAACGCCTTTGGTATTTTGAAGCAGCGCAAAATGCCAATTGTCGGAATAATTTACTTCGTCAATGATATTTCCCTGAGAGTTTAAAATGATGACATTTCCTTTATCGTTTGGAAATGAAGGCATGTTTTTTATTTTTAAGAATGCATCTGGATTTGCAGTGATGTATTGACTTTTTACTATTTCTGGATTTGTAGTTACAGCAATAAAATCTTTTGGAAATAGCAAAAAAGATTCTGTTGATAATTGAGAAATATTTGCGATTGCATTGCTGCTGTTCCTGTTAGCAATAAAAATTCTATTCAGATCAATAATTTTTTGAGAACGATTATACAATTCAACATAATCAACACCCAGGGGAAGCGGATTGAATAAAATTTCATTAACAACAAGATCAAGACTATCAGCATTTTCAGCAAGGCCAAATCTTGCAGAATTTTTTGAACCAATCATATTTCCCGAACAATCCGAGCTATTTTTAACGCTTACATTGTAGATAATTCCTTTTGAAATTGGCTGATTCAAGGTGATATTTATTTTTTGAAACAAAGGAGGAATTACGGTTACATTTTTCCCAAATATGCCGTTGTCAAAGATGTAGTTATTTACTGTAGCGGCTCCCAGGCTATCGAGAGATTCATTAAAAACAAGTGTTACGCTTGTCGAACTGTTGGCAAAAGCATTTAAAATTTTGGGAGAATCGGTGTCTTTATTATCTGAAACAACAGAATTTTTTCTTCCGGGAGTTCCGCCGCTATTATCTCTGCTTGCTTTCCAGTTAGAAGAACCGGAGCAAGGATTTTTTGTGTCAATCATTTCCAATGACCAACCGCCATCTTTCTTCAAATCATTCTGATACCATTCCGAAGAATATTCAACTGCATGAATAATTTTTCCGGTTGCATCCGCAATGGAAATCAAATCGCCGTCATTATCAAGTGAGGGAAAATTACTAACAGAGATCGTTTTCGCAAAAGAAGACAGAGCAGAAAAAGCGGTGGTTGAACAAACGATCAGAAAGCTATCAGGTTGCAAGATTAGTTCACTGAAAGGAGTACTGCTACTGGTTAAATCACTCATTTTCCATCCTTTCAAATTAACAGGAAATGCAGAAGTGTTTTTGATTTCAATCCATTCATAATTCGGTAAACCAACTGATGGTGAAGGATCAGGAAACAGTTCGTCAATTACAATATCATATCGTTGAGGAATATAAAAAGCAAAAGTTGAACTTGCATTCTGAATTGCATTTCCTGAAAGATCTTTTACATCATTTATGAATAACGTATATACATGGCCGTCAGTAAAACTTTTACTGAACCCCAGATGAATCAATGCTGGATTTTGCGCATCTGCAATCACTGACAATGGCATTCCCAGTCCATCATTTGCAGAGTAATTTGAAAAAATATTTGTTCCCTTATCTATTGCTTCATTAAATAAAATATCAATCGAATTTGAAGAAATAGCTGTTACAGATTTTATTTTCGGTGGGTCAACGTCAGGAATAAATTTTTTAATTTCAATGTCATCAAAAAAATGTTTTTGAAAAAAAGAAGAAGTGCTTTGTTTTATTAAAAAACCAAAATAATCGGATGTTAAATATGTAGCGTCCGAAGCAGATCCTTCAATAATAAAAGAATTTCCGGTTCCACTCATGTCTCTGTAAAGCGACCAACGACTGGATTCATCGCGAATCACTCTTATTTTCATCACATTACTACTATGATTTAAAATCCCGTTTTCCCCATCAATAATTTTTGTGATTGTTCCATTAGCATCTTTTCTGTAAAGGCAAATTTCATCATCTGTATTTCCTATTCTTACAAAGTACCCAACATTTGCACCCGATCTCAGATCGCTGGAAGAAGCGGTCAGATAAGCATCTACTAAATTCGATGAAGAAGGATTAAAATCAATTTGCAGCCAGAATTCCCATTGGGCTGAAGTAGCAAGCACACTGGCAGTACTTACATAAAAGCTACTGTTGCCAACAGTGTTATTGCTTTGAAGTTGAAAAGAATTATTGACTTTAAAATCAGAAGTATCAAAAATCCACCCATGATTTTTTTTAAAATCTTCATCTGAAAAATCTTCTGCTAGCTGCGCATAAGCAAAGATTTGCGGTAGTAGTAGCCAAAAGAAAACGATCATTTTTTCTCTCATAGAAGCAGATTTAAGATTAAAAATAAGTACTTTATTTGCGATATAAGAAAAGGAATCACAATTATTTATTCATTTATTGTGAAGTTTGCTTTTCATTTAAGGAATATTTATTGAATAACAGTGGTTGATAAAAAAGGAATGAATAAATTTGCACCCTAAAAAATTTAAAATGAAAATTGCAGTTGTGGGCGCTACCGGACTTGTGGGCAGCAAAATGCTACAGGTGCTCGAAGAAAGAAATTTCCCGGTAACTGAATTAATTCCAGTGGCTTCTGAAAAATCAATCGGTAAGGAAATTACTTTTAAGAATAAAAAATATAAAATTGTATCTGCTGAAGATGCCATCGCTGCAAAGCCGGAAATAGCCTTGTTTTCAGCTGGTGGAGGCACTTCACAGGCATTAGCGCCAAAATTTGCAGAAGCAGGAATTACCGTTATTGATAATTCTTCTGCATGGCGTATGGATCCTTCAAAAAAATTAATAGTTCCTGAAGTGAACGCAAATGTTTTGACCCAGGAAGATAAAATTATTGCCAACCCCAATTGTTCTACTATTCAAATGGTTTTGGTTTTAAATCCGCTTCATGAAAAATATAAAATTAAAAGAGTCGTGGTTTCTACTTATCAAAGTGTCACCGGTACCGGCGTGAAAGCTGTTCAGCAATTGGAGAATGAGCGAAATAATGTAAAAGGTGAAATGGCTTATAAATATCCGATTGATAAAAACGCACTTCCGCACATTGATGTTTTTTTGGACAATGGATATACCAAAGAAGAAATGAAAATGGTGAACGAAACTAAAAAAATTATTGGCGATAATTCGATCAAGGTTACGGCAACCTGCGTTCGAATTCCGGTTGTGGGTGGTCATAGTGAAAGTGTAAACATTGAATTTGAAAATGACTTTGACCTTGACGAGGTAAAAGAAATTTTATCAAATTCTCCCGGAGTGGTTGTTGAAGATGATGTTGAAAATTTCATTTATCCAATGCCGTTAACTGCTCATGAAAAAGATGAAACATTCGTCGGAAGAATTCGTCGTGATGAAACTCAGGCAAACACCTTGAATTGCTGGATCGTAAGTGATAACCTTAGAAAAGGTGCAGCCACTAATGCAGTTCAGATAGCTGAATATCTGGTAAAAAATAATTTAATTGAAACACCTTCTGAATTAGCAACAGAAGCATAAGTTATTTTCATAAAAATAAGAGGTATCATCAATTTTCCAAAGTTTGTGATACCTCTTTTATTGTTAGTGAAGTTTTTCCAGAGCTGCTTTCAACTGGTTAAGCATTTCCGGTATTTCTTCTTTCCTACAAGTTCCTACGCTCAGGCGATACCAGTCAGAATTCTTAGGAGCACCAAATGCATAAAATGGTACCACTGCAAGTTTTGCTTCATTTAAAATATAAGAAGTAACATCAGATTGTATGGCAAGTAAACCACCTTTATCTGTTGTTTTACATGCAAGACTGAGTTGAATCGTCAGGTAAATTGCAGCTTGTGGCGCACATGCATCTACAGAATAACCTTCTGATTTTAATTGCTGAAATCCTTCATAAATCAGTTGCAATCTTTCTTCCAGTTCTTCTTTATAATCAAAAAGATATTCATCAACTGCATTATTCATCAACAGAAATTTTGCCGTTGCATGTTGCTCCGCCATTGGGCTCCATGCACCCACATGACTGTTGATTGCTTTCATTTTTGCCAACACATGTTCAGGTCCTAAAGCCCAGCCAACACGAACACCTGTGGCTGCAAAAGCTTTGCTGATGCCATCAATAAAAATGGTATAATTTTTCATTTCAGGGCGAAGGCTAACCGGATTATAATGAACTGTATCGCCGTAGGTAAGCATCCAGTACATTTGATCGTACATCACATACAACTTCTTTTCTTCATCTCTTCTCCGCTCATTTTCTTCGAGAACCATGTCGCAGATCTTTTCCAATTCCTCCTTTTTAAAAACCGTTCCTGTCGGATTTAAAGGCGAACACAAAGCAATGAGCACAGCATCATGGATATGTGGTTTTATATCTTCTGCCAAAGGCATAAAATTATTTTCGCGGCTTGCCTGGATGACTTCATGAAGGCCTTCTGTAAAATGAACATAATGATTATTATTCCAGCTCGGAACCGAATAAATTACTTTATCATTTTTGTCGACCAAAGCGCGGTATAAAGTATAGATCAAAGGACGTCCGCCGGCAGCGATTAAAATTTCGTTGGTATTAAAATCAAGCCCTTCTCTTTCTTTAATAAATTTAGAAACAGACTCTCTTAATGCAAGAATTCCATCTGCCGGAGGATAGGTAGTGCATTTGTTTTTATAGGCGCCAATGATTTCCTGTTCCAGTTTTTTAGGAATAGGGAAAATCGAAGAATCAAAATCGCCAATGGTGAAATTATATATCTTTTCACCCTGTTTTATTTTGTCTTTGATATCAGCACCAAGGCGCACAATCTCACTGCCAATAAGGGTTTCAGAAAGATTACTCAATTTCCCAAACGCTTTTCTTATAGAATGATAAATATTGATAGTAGTAATTTTTGATTTGGATAAATATACTGATAAACTTTTAAAAAAATCTCCGAAAATGATTATAATTAAACATTTCCCTGATGAGAAATAATGAACTGAATGATTTCATCGAAAGAAACTAAAGCTCTGTCGCAAGCATCCTGGATTTCATCTCTTGAAACATTGGCGGCAAAAGATTTTTCTTTCAATCTTTTCTTTACGCCTTTCAATTCCATTCCTTTATAACCGCCGGGTCTCATCAAAGAATAAGCGTGAATCAATCCTGACAATTCATCAAAAGCATAAAGCATTTTATCCATTTTGGTTTCCGGCTCTACTCCAAAATGATTTGGTCCATGAGAAGCAATCGCATGAATAATTTCCGAATCCACATTTCTTGATTCAAGTTCTTCAACAATTTTTTTACAATGTAGTTCAGGCCATTGATCCCAGTCAGCATCATGAAGCAACCCTGCCATTTCCCAACGCCATTGATCTTTATCCTCTAACTGTTCTTTTTCTGCTGCCCACGATTTCATAAGGTTGGCTACCTGTAACATATGTAAACGCAATCTTTCATTCAAAACCCATTCATTCAATAATTGCATCGCTTCTTCTTTCGATAGAACATTTCCATTATTTGATTTGTCCCCAAAAGTGTTTCTGTTTAATAAAAGACTCATTATTTTCTTTTGAATAAAGGTGATAAATATTTCTCAAAAAAATATTTCAATACACCAGAAAATATTTCTTTCGCTTCCCAACAAAATTCTTTCCTTTGTCCCAATGTCATTATTTATTTCATCTTTAAACTCAGGAAGCAACGGCAATTGCTATTACATAGGAACCAGTACTGAAGCGGTTTTAGTGGATGCAGGTATTTCATGCCGGGAAATAGAAAAAAGAATGAAACGTCTTGGTTTAAAGATGGAAAATGTAAAAGCAGTTTTTGTTTCTCATGAGCATTCTGATCATGTTAAAGGATTGCCAGTTTTGATAAAAAAATATCAGTTACCGGTTTATATTACGCCACTTACCATGCGGAATGGAGGTTTAACTTTTGAAGAACAACTAATCAAAGGTTTTAATGCGCATGAACCTGTGACTATTGGAGAATTATCTATTACCGCTTTTCCAAAATTTCATGATGCAAGCGATCCTTACAGTTTCGTAATTTCTTTTGGAAAAATTTGTATCGGAGTTTTTACTGATATCGGAGCTCCATGTCAGCATTTGAAAAAATATTTTCAACAATGCCATGCTGCATTTCTTGAGGCAAATTATGATGAAGAAATGCTTGACAAAGGCAATTATCCTTTTCATTTAAAAAAACGCATTCGTGGTGGAAAAGGACATTTAAGCAATAAACAGGCTTTGGAGGTTTTTATCGCTCACCGTCCTTCTTTTATGACGCATTTATTATTATCACACCTTTCAAAAAATAATAATTCTCCTCAAATTGTAGAACAATTATTTAACGACCATTCAGATAACGTAAAAATAATTGTGGCGTCCAGATATGCGGAAACTGAAGTATTTGAAATTTCCGTGGAAACTTCTGATATTTCAGTTGTGAATAACAGCCGCACTTTAAAACCTTCTTTTTCTCAACTTTCTTTTTCTTTTTCTTAAACTGATACTGGCACAATATTTAATACTCGTTTAATGAATTTAAAACCATTAAAAAAAATTGTATGACTGATAAAAAAAATGAAAATAATATATGGCAGGAAAGACTAACCAAAGAAGAGCAACAACGTACTGAAAAAGCTTTTGAGCAGGCAGAAGAAGATATCGAAAAAGACCCGGACATGCAGCCTGATATAAATGAAGATCTGGACGAAGGCGAATTAGCGAGAAAAGAAGGACATCCGTAAAAGTTTTTATTCAATACTTTTCTTTCGTTTTGTGAACAGTTATTATTAACAATGAAATAATTAAATGTGAGAACTATGGAAGCAGCGCGAGAAATCCGACTAACCAAGATCACCCAATTTCTCTAATACTCTTTGCATCTTCTCAAAAAGCTCATGAAACTCGGGCAACTCTTTGCCCGTGTAAACAAAAAAAACACCGAGATTCTTATGATTTTTCGTCAATTGATTGAGCAATTTATTTTTCTGCAAACGATACGTTTCGCGCATCAATCTTTTGATTCTATTTCTATCAACGGCCTTTTTAAAATTCCTGGAATTAACTGTAAACCCGGCCTGAAGTGAGAATTTTTGATTTTCAGATTGAAGATAAATAATACGTAAAGGAAAAACAGAAAACGATTTTCCTTCTTTAAAAAGCTGTTGAATCAACGTGCGGCTTTTTAATCTTTCGTGCGCTTTTAAAGTAAATCTTTCAGTGATAAGATAAATATTAAATGAAAAACAGCTTAAAGATAAAATAAAAAATAGCCCCATTAAAAGAGGCTATTTTAAAAAGTATTTTGTCAGATAAATTCTTATTTTTTACTTCCGTGTTCATCAGAAACGGTCAGTTTATAGCGCCCTTTTTTTCTGCGGCTTGCCAAAACTTTACGGCCATTTGCGGTTGACATGCGCTCTCTAAAACCATGTACACTTTTGCGGCGACGCTTATGCGGCTGGTAAGTACGTTTTTTCCCTGGCATTGTTTTATGTTTTTCCTTTTAAAAAAATTGTTTCTGTCGCTCAGCCGGGCACCATCCCTGCTGTTTGTGAAAGGGCTGCAAAAGTAAGAAAAGATTTGAGATATTCTCTGCGACGAGTTTTTTTTGCCATGAATTAACAGAATAAAAGAATTTTAGGAAGCCTGATTTTACTAATTGAAGCTCTGATTACTCGTTTTCTCTCTCGTTTCTTTAGGAACGCCTTTTTTTATTGAATTCGGAATTTATAAATCCACATGCTTTGAATGAACTTTTTCTCCAAAAAAAATCTTTGAATGTTTATCAAAATCTTCAGTTGAATCGGTGGTAAAAAATTCTAAGGTTTCATTTTTACTGCATTTTAATTCAATTTCAGGATGCCGGATTAAATAATCTTCAAGGCTTTTTGCAACGATCATTCCCTGTGAAATTACTTTTGCTTTTTCCGGTAAATATTTTCTTATTTTTTCTATAAGCAAAGGATAATGTGTGCATGCCAGCAAAATAGTATCGATTTGCGAAGATTTTTCTAATAAATTTTCGATGTCTTTTTTGATGAAATAATCGGCTCCTTCGGAATCGTATTCGTTATTTTCTACCAAGGGAACCCACATGGGGCAACTATGTTGATATACATTTATTTTCGGAAAAAACTTTTCAATCTCAATCGGGTAGGAATCAGATTTTACAGTTCCTTTCGTTCCCAGGATGCCAATATCTTTTGAATCAGAAAAATTTCCAATAATTTCTGCGGTTGGCCTGATCACTCCCAACACTCTTTTATCCTTTTCAAACTGTGGAAGATATTTTTGCTGAATCGTTCTCAAAGCCTTTGCTGATGCAGTATTACAGGCAAGAACAATTAATGGACACCCTTTTGAAAACAACCATTTTACGGATTGTAATGTATATTCATAAACGGTTTCAAATGATCTTGTTCCATAAGGCGTACGCGCGTTATCACCCAAATAAATAAAATCATATTCGGGCAAAACTGATTTTATTTCCTTTAAAATGGTAAGTCCGCCATAGCCGGAATCAAAAACACCAATGGGAGCTTTGTTCATTTGTCAAAAATAAAGAAGCCACCCGGTTTTAAGGAGTGGCTTTTAAAAAATTTGTCGATACTTATTATTTTTTCGATGTTGGGGTTGTTGAAGTTGGTTGTTTTAAACCAAGTTTTTTAATTACCAATGGGCCCAAATCATTAGCAGGTGGCACTACAATGAGTGCTTCTCTTGGCATTACATAAGTGTACCCATTTTCTTTCGCTACTTCTTCAATCGCATTTTGCAATTTCTTTTGAATAGGAGCAGATAGCTCTTGCCTTTTTTGTTCAAAATCATTTTGAATTTTTTGTTGTTCACCTGCCAGTTCCTGGTTTTGTTTCTGAAGATCGCCTCTTTTTACTTCTTTAAGGCTTGGGCTCATCGTTGCAGAATCTTTAATAAATTTTGCAACTGCTTCATTCAAAGCAGTCTGTTTGTCTTGTGCATTTTGATACAAAGATTGTTGGTATTGATCCAGTTGTTGTTGAACAGTGGCGGCTTCTGGCATTAGCTGTATAATTTCATCAGCACTTATATAGCCGATCTTTTGTGCGTTCGTTGTTGTAGAGAATCCAAATATTCCTGCTGAAATAAGAAGGACAGTGAGAAGTTGTTTCATTTTTGTTTTTAGGTTTGTTTTTATAAAGTGTTTAAAAATATGTTTTTGGCTGCACCACATTTTTTGTTTCGCAATTATTTAACACCCAATTCCCGCAGCACATCATCGCTCTTGTCCAGTTTTGGGTCGGCAAATATAACGGTAATTCCTTCACTTTTATCCAAAATAAAATCATATAATTTTGCTACCGCTAATTTTTGTATAGCGTTATAAACCTTATCCTGTATTGGTTTAATAAGCTCTTCCCTTTTTTTGAAAAGATCGCCCTGGTAACCGAATCTCTTTCTTTGAAGATCTCTTAAATCTTTCTCTTTGTTATAAATTTCGTCTTCTCTTTTCTTCTTTAATTCATCGCTTAGCATTACTTTTTCTGCATCATAATCTTTATACATTTTATCAAGTTCAGCAGATTTTTGGTCAATTTCCTGTTGCCACATCTGGCTAAACTGATCTAACTTTTGCTGAGCATCTTTATACTCAGGAAGTTTATTTAAAATATATTTTGAATCTATTACTGCATAGCGTTGTGCAAAACTATTTGCTGAAAAAACAAAGCAAATGGATAAAATAAAAAGTAGCTTTTTCATACTCATTCTTTTCATTTGAAATAAACTTTCTTTAACCTTCGATTACTCTGGTTCCTGACCCAGCATAAAGGTAAATTTAGCTGCGCCTTTTAATCCTGTTCCAGGAGTGATTCTATCCAATCCTATTCCATAATCAAATCCAAGCAACCCAAACATTGGCAGAAAGAAACGCATTCCAACTCCAACAGATCTTCGCAATTGGAAAGGATTATAGTCTTTAAAATTATACCATCCGTTAGCAGCTTCAAAAAATGTAAGCCCATAAATTGTACTGCTGGCGCTCGTGCTGAAAGGATACCTCATCTCCAATGTATATTTATTGAAGATAGTAAAAAAATTAGTTGCCTGGCTTAAATCAGGGTTAATTTTTGGGTTAGAATTATCATAAACCGGATATCCTCTATGTGCAATAATATCATATCCTAAAAGTCCGTAGTTATTACTCAACCCAGCATCTCCCAATTGGAAACGACCAAACGGTGAAACAGGAGCACTTTGATCGTATCTGCCAAGGAAACCATATTTGGCAGCAGCATACAAAATAAACTGTTTGTCTTTATTTTCGCCCCGTCCCTGGCCAATTGGAACATACCATTGGGCGGTAAAACGTTCTTTGTGATACTCAATCCATTTGTATTGATCAGCAACTGATAATGGGGCACCATTTCTAAACATAGAATACGGCGGCGTTAATTCGGTACTTAAAATAAAGTTGGAACCGCTTGTAGGGAAGATCGGATTTGGACCTGCCGAACTTCTTGCCAAAGTGATTTTAAAACTGATATTATTAGAAATTCCATTCAACAATCCCGGGAAAATGTTATAATTCTTCAATTTATACCGTTGATAATTCAGTTGGTAAACCAAAGAAAAATAGTCATCCGGCCATCTCAGTTGTTTGCCCAATGAAACACTAAAACCGGTATTTTTTATGTAAGAAGAATCGGCGTAAGAACCATTGTAATAACCTGTTCTCGGGTCATAAGCGTTGGCATATTTCGTATCATAATATCCGATAGTAAATGGATTTCTTTTTTTACCGCCAAGCCATGGTTCCGTAAATGAGAAGTTGTAAGAACGGAATTGTCTTCCGTTACTTTGCGCTCTCAAACTTAGCTTTTGCCCATCACCAACCGGCAAAGGATCCCATGCCTTTTTCTTAAAAATATTATAGATTGAAAAGTTATTAAAGGTAACACCTAATGTTCCTGTAAGGCCGATTCCTCCGCCAAATCCGGCTGAAAGTTCCAATTGGTCAGAAGATTTTTCTACGAGATTCCAAGTAATATCAACTGTTCCATCTGCCTGGTTCGGAACGATACCCGGAGAAATTTTTTCAGCATCAAAATAGCCTAATTGAGAAAGCTCCCTTTGTGTTCTGATAATCTTTTCGCGGCTGAACTTTTCACCAGGAATAGTTCTTAATTCCCGACGGATCACATATTCCTTGGTTTTATCGTTTCCACTAATTTCCACTTTTCCAATAGTAGCTTGTGGTCCTTCTACAATTCTGATCTCATGATCAATAGTATCATTGTAAACAGCAGTTTCTACTGGCGTAATGGTGAAAAACAAATAACCATCATCCATATATAAACTGGAGATATCGCCGCCTTCAGGAGAAGGAGTTACACCTAATCTCTTATTCAGAGTTTCTGCATTATAGATATCGCCTTTTTTAATTCCCAGAAGTGTATTTAATAATGAATCTGAATATTTGGTATTTCCCTTCCAGGTAATATTTCCAAAATAGTAGCGCGGCCCCTCGGTAAGTTTAATAGCAACATCCAAATCTCCATGATCATTATAAGTAGTGTCAGCAACGATAGTAGCGTCACGGAAACCAAGCGAATTATAATAATCCAAAATTTTGTTCTTATCCTCGAGATATTTCTTTTCGTTGAATTTTGCAGAAGTCAGCAATTTAATTCTGACATAAGGATCAATAAGTTCTTTTGTTTTTGTGGGATACAAAAATCCGTTTTGATGCATATATTCATCCAAGGAAAGCCGGTTATTTTTTGTAGAATCATAAACGTTATAATCTTCTCCGGGATATAAAGTCAACCGGCTTTTTTCGTGAGTTCCCTTCATCTGCTTTTTCAATTTCATATCCGGAACTTTATTATTTCCGGCGAAATAAATATTGTTGATCCTCACCTTTCCGTTTTTGCTGATCACAAAAAGAATATTCACCGCATTGGCAGCTTTCGGATCTTTTGATTGATCAATTACCACATCTACATTTCTAAAACCTTTATCAATAAAAAATTTCTTTATCGTTGCAATGGAAGAAACTTTAAAACCTTCTGTAACCCGCGTCACTCTTCCTTTTTGAAGATCCAGTTTTTTAGTAAGATCGTCTGCTTCTGTCTTACTGATTCCCTTGAATTTAAAGTTAGAAAGAACCGGTCTGTCTGTAACATGTATTTCTATATCAAGATCGTTTCCTGTTAATTGCGTCAGATAAATCTCAACATTAGAAACAAGATTTTGTTTCCATAGGTTAGTAATTGCATTTGCAAAAGCATCACTGCCGGGAAGAACTATTTTGTCTCCAACTGCAAGTCCCGAAATAGAAATGATCAGGTTAGGATCGAAAGTAGTTCCGGTAACGGTGATATGAGAAATAACGTATTGTTTTGGTGTTTTGGAATTGAAAATATTTTCAAGTTCTACATTTACAGAAGAGGGCATTGTGTCTGAAGAAATGGGAGGGATTGAATCTGTTTTCAGTTTGGGAAGAGTATCTGTTTTTACAGAAACCACAGAATCGTTCAAAATTTGAGCGGATACAATAGTTCGGGCAGTAAAAGTGATAGCTATCAAGAAGAAAATCTTGTAGATCTTGCGCATTAAATCGATTTTAATAGGCCGGCAAGTTAATTTCAATTATTAAAAGTTTTTGTTAAATCAATCACAAGCAGAGGCAGAAAGTGAAGGGCTAAAAGCCGAAGGCCAAAGGATTAGAGCTGTTCACTCGTTTTGCCAAATCTTCTTTCGCGGTTTTGATAATCAAGGAGAGCTTCATATAAATTTTCTTTTCTGAAATCAGGCCAAAGTGTTTCTGTAAAATAGAGTTCTGAATAAGCAAGTTGATATAATAAAAAATTACTGATGCGGTATTCTCCACTGGTGCGGATCATTAGCTCAGGATCAGGAAAATCAGCAGTGCAAAGATGTTGCTTAAACACTTCTTCATTTATTTTATCTGGTTTTATTTTTCCATCTTCAATTTCTGAAGCCATCTTTTTTACGGCATGCAGAATTTCCCAACGGCTGCTGTAGCTTAATGCCATTACCAGGTTCAATCCTGTATTGTTTTTTGTTTCTTCACAAGCTTCGTCCAGTTCTTTTCGCGCATTTTCAGGAAGCATTTCAAGATTGCCAATTACATGCAAACGGATATTGTTTTTGTTGAGCGTGGAAACTTCCGTGCGAATGGTTTTTACCAATAATTCCATCAGGCCTGTTACTTCATCTTTTGGCCGTTCCCAATTTTCTGTGCTGAATGCATATAGAGTAAGATACCCGATTTCTAATTCGGCACAGCCTTCTACAATATTTCTAACACTTTCTACTCCACTGTAATGTCCAAAAAGCCGGTCCTTCCCTTTTTCTTTTGCCCAACGTCCGTTGCCATCCATGATAATAGCAATATGCCTGGGAAGTCTTTCGGCGATCAATTTTTCTTTTAAATTCATTGTATTAAAAAAGGAAGTCAGGCATTAGGCAGCCTGACCAAAACAAAAGTAAGGAATTGTTGAAACAGAATCTGCTAAAATATTTTAGGGTTTTGCCGTCGGGCAATGATAAGAAGTAATATTGAACGAAACGCCAAATTCTGCAATAATATATTGATCATTCTGTTTGCTGAAACCACGTTGGCGACCTTCAATTCCAATCGGCGGACCAACTTCAAAAGAACGATCCTGCATAATTGCGGCCAGGGATTTTCCTCCTGCCGGAGAAGGGAATTTATCAGCTCCGATATAAGTGGTGCTTACATCATCAATATAATCAGTAGTTGTAAAGCGTTGCGTAATTTCAAATGAAAGATTTAACCGATCGTTAATTGCATATTTTGCACCCAACCCGATTGGGAAACAAAGTGCCATACTTCCATAAGGTTTTCTTCCTTTATAAAATCCTTCACCTTCAGTATTCAACGGACGCAAATAAACTTTTTTATTTTGATAATAAGCATAGGGGTCATAACCAAAAAATCCGATTCCAATAGTTGCATAAGGCGTAAAAGCGTGTGCCGGATCTGAAGGAATAAATTTTAAAAAATTAAAATCGCCTTGCAAAGCAAGCTCAAAGATATTAGTATTGAAACTTAGGTTTCGTCTTTGCTGATATTCGTTTTTACTATAAATATCGCTGTAGCCCAATTGTGCAAAATGACCTGAAAGCCGGAGAGAAGTATAATTACCAAATTGCTTTCTGACAAATGCACCTAACGCGATTTTAGGGCGGTTAATGTAATCGCGGTTATTCAGATCGCCAAAGTAATGGGCTGCTCCGGCAGTAATTCCAAACTCACCTTCCTGCACATATTCATTCATTTGTGCGCGGCTATGATTCAACACAAACACTAAAATTAAAACTGCAAAAACTTTTTTCATTTTTTTCGAAGCGTTAAGGGTACGAAATAAAGCAGATTAAATTATTTATAAAGTTAAAATTAATAATTCCTCTTGTCGAGCCCCCACGATAACTTGCTTCTAATCGTTTGAAGAAAATTGTTTTCATTTAAACGCACAAGATTGATACTAAAAACTTCTTTTCTTATTGCCAGCAAAACATCTTTTGAAGCTATTTCGCGCCTGCTATCAAGTGTACATAAAAATCCATCTGTTCTACCTTCAATTTCAAACGAAATAATAGAATCATCCGGAATTACCAACGGCCTGATATTTAAATTATGTGGCGAAACGGGCGTAATTACAAAACTTGCAGAATTCGGAAAAACAACGGGCCCGTTGCAACTTAATGAATACCCGGTTGACCCTGTTGGGGTAGCAACTATCAGGCCATCTGCCCAGTATGTGTTTAAAAATTCTCCGTTTAGATAAGTATGAATCTTGATCATTGGAGAAGTATCTTTTTTATGGATCGTAAATTCATTAAGTGCAAAATTCAATCCTTTAAATAAAGGCATGTTGCCATCGAGGTGAACCAAAGACCTTTTGTCAAGCTTGAAAGTACGTTTCACCAAAGCTTCTAACGCAGAATGAATTTCGTCTTTGCCGATACTGGCTAAAAATCCCAATCGTCCATAATTAATTCCCAAAACCGGAATTCCTTTGTCTCCAACAAATGTTACCGCATCTAACAAAGTGCCGTCGCCGCCAAGACTAATGATAAAATCAATTTCATCCAGATCATCAGAACAATTAAAAGTGGAATATTTATCAGTAATATGAATAGAGGAATAGAACTGGTTAAAAAAGTCCTGGTAAATAACCGGTTCAATATTATAATGGGAAAACTCTTTCAGCAAAACCTTCAGGCCCTCCAACTGTTCAGACTCTAATCCGCGACTATAGATTGCTATTCGCATAATGGTTTTCGTTGAGGTTTTACCTGGAAACATTAAAGTTTGTAAAAATAATTCGTTTTACATAAAATCAGTGACTATATTTTTAAGTGACTATATTTTTATTTACACGAAAAAAGGAAAAGAAGAAAAAGGAAAGATTTGCGGAGAATTATAAAGCTGAGGAAAGCCGTTTATTGATCTGTTACTGTAAAACCAACGTGTTTTTTGCTCAGATCTGCAGATAATTCATTAGATTATTATAGTTGGAGCTAAGTTCATTTTCAAATAATTCTTCCCCGGAATAAAAGGAAACGGAGTATTCATATCTTTCAAAGGTAGCGATGATAGTAGAAACTTCTTTTTTATTGATCTGCAAAGTGACTTCTAAAAAATCAGGTAAAGGATGAGGAGAAACATTAAGATGAAGAATGGTGGCGCCGTCACTTTCGATGATGCTGTTGATTTCAGAAATGGTAAAACGGCTTCTTTCTATTTCCAAAACAATTACAGCTCCCAATTCCGATGAACCGCAAAAATTTCCCATCGCTGATATCAAAGCGCTTCCAGAAATAGTTCCCGCAAATTCATTACTTTCATTAACAACTGGAATTACATTAGTTTGATAGAGGTTATAAATCGAGGCAGCTTTTAAAAAATGATTACTTGAGTTAACAGCAGCAGGAATAAAATTGGTTTGAAAAACTTCAAGCGTTTTATCTTTTACAGATTCGATCAAATCTTCTTCAGCAATAAGGCCTAAAAATTTTTCCTCTGAAAGGACAGGAAGATGAGATATTTTAAATTCATCCATTAATTGCAAGGCTGTTTCCACTGAATCATGAAGATTTAATGTGGGATAAATATTATCAGTAAGTTGCAGTGTTGTCATTTTTTTTATTTTTACTGCAATATCATTTAATACAAAGACAACAAAAATTAAAGAATTGTTGCAGCAGATACTTTTAATTTTGAAAGAAATGTGCCAAGTATCTTATTAAACTCCTGTGGAACTTCCATCATCGGTGCATGACCGCATTTATCAATAAAATGAAGCTCACTGTTTGGGATCAGCTTATTAAATTCCCTTGCTACAAAAGGCGGAGTGATCGTATCGTTATTTCCCCAGATCAAACAAGTAGGTTGTTTTATCTGGCTTAGCTCGTCGCCAAGATTATTTCTAATCGCCGATTTTGCCAATGAAATGATCTTGATAACTTTTAGACGGTTATTGGTAATTTCAAAACATTCATCCACAAGTTCATCTGTTGCCATAGCAGGATCATAAAATGTAAGCTGGGTTTTTTTGCGAATGTATTCTTTATCGCCGCGCTTCGGATAACTGTCGCCCATTCCGTTTTCAAATAAACCAGAACTTCCGGTCAGGATCAGCGATTTTACCCTTTCAGGATTTTTTAAAACATAAACCAGAGCAACATGGCCACCTAAAGAATTTCCTAATAGATGAATCTGATCATAATTGCGGAATTCAATAAATCTTTTCACAAATTTTTGTAACCCACCAACGGTTGTATGCAAAAGATCCAGGTCAAAAAGCGGCAGCAACGGCACAACTACTTTATATGATTTTCTAAAATGCTCAATAAGGTGCGAAAAATTACTTAACGCGCCAAATAATCCATGCAGCAACACCAGTGGTTCTCCTTCGCCTTCTTCTATAAATTTAAACTTTCCTTCTTGTATTAATTGATATTCCATTTTCGGTTAATACAGCATTATTTTATGCCGTTTAATTATTGCTAAAATAAATGTTTCTATTGAAAAAAACAGCTAAATAATATTTGGAAGAAATTTTATGCCGCTAATTTGTGCCCCAAAGTTTCAAAAAAAGTTTGAAGCTGGCTAAATAGATCTTTAAAAACAGGGATTATTTTTCCAAGGTTGTTGATGAGTTTTGGACCCCAGGGCGCAACGAAATCATGAACAGCGGAAGCAGCTACAGTTGCAGGCTTGATCAAAAGCATTTTTTCTGCAAAAAATAAAATAACGCTGAAAATGACAGTGTAAATAATCAGGTAAAGAACAATTCCTCCAACGCGATCGAGCCAGCCAAGCATGGCAATGCTTAATGTTTTTTTAATAATTCTTGCGCCAATATTTATCAGTAAAACAACGATGATAAAAACCAATGCGAAGGAGAGAACAGGCAACCATTTTATAAATACTCCAGCAGATTTTTCAAAATGATGCGCTACAATAGCGGAAAGTTTTAACGCTGCAGCCAAGCCGATAATAAACGCGATAAAAGAAAAAAGGCCAATGACAAGCCCTTTGGTAAATCCTTTGAAAACAGCAATCACCATTATGATAAAAAAGGCAACATCTATAAGCATTGGGAGAGTTTAATTTTTAGTTATCTGTCGGTCACCAGTTGTTGGTTCCCGTCGATTCTTCTATTTCGTAAGCAACTCCTTTACAATTTCCGCAATCGTTTTGCCTTCAGCTTTTCCGGCAAGTTGTTTATTAGCAATTCCCATTACTTTCCCCATGTCTGCCGGAGAAGAAGCACCTGTTTCAACAACTATTTTTTCAATCACAGATTTTAGCTCTGAAGCGTCCATTTGTTTAGGTAAAAATTTTTCGATCACTTCAATTTCTTCTTTTTCTTTTGAAGCAAGATCGTGACGGCCTTGCTTTTCATAAATTTCCAAAGAATCTTTTCTCTGCTTCACTAATTTTTGTAAAAGCTTTATTTCGTCTTCTTCTTTTATTTCTCCAGATGCGCCTTCAGCGGTTTTTGCAAGAATAATTGCAGATTTAACCGCACGCAAAGCACGTAATCCTTTTTCATCTTTTGCAAGCATAGCAGTTTTTAAATCAGTCATTACTTTTTGTTCCAGGGACATAATAGTATTTTAAAAGTGAATAATAAAAGGAGTTGGACAAACCAATCTTCGCATCAATTAACCAGAAAGCTAATACCCCAATTAACTTCCTCCCTCTTTCGCCACATATTTCTTATGAAATTCAACTGCAAATTTTTTGATTTCAGCTGTGAGTTCAGAGCGTTTGGTAGCCCGGTCAAAAGTATCAGCAAGCGTTACAAATAACTGGTAATAAAAATCTGCCATTTCATCCGTCGTCATTTCTTTTGTCCAAAGATCGATACGCAAAGCCGTTTTTTCTATCCCATCCCAAAAAGCCAGAAACATCGCTTTTGCATTTTGCGGAGTAGCGACACTTGTTTCTGAAGCGCTCCATGAAATGTGATGCGGAACTTTTTGTGGATCAAGTTGAACTTTGATGTTTATATTTGATTCTGTCATAATTGGGTGCAAATTTAATATTATTGCACCTGAATAAGCTATTCTATTTAACCTTTCTTTAACCCTGTAACAAATACATTTGCGAACTTAATAATCTTTATGAAGAAAATTGTTTTTGTAGTTACAGCGTGTTTATTTTTTTCAATGGCCTTTTCCCAGGAAAATCAATCTTCTACAGATAACAACAAGATCAATTTTACCAATCGCTCGGGCGATCATTTCATGTTCCAGATTTCGTCTGACCACCTGGCGCAAATGCCCGACAGTATCAGCAGTCACCAAAGTGGCTTTTCAAGAGGTTTTAATGCTTACGTGATGTTGAATAAACCTTTCAAAACCGCGCCAAAATTTAGTTTGGGAATCGGTCTTGGTGTTAGTACCAGCAATATTTTTTTCAAGAGAGTGAACATCGATCTAACAGCGGCTCCCGGACCGCTTCCATTTACACCGTTAGATTCTGCTGACCATTTTAAGAAATATAAACTTGCAACTACTTTCCTTGAAGTGCCTTTGGAATTCAGGTTTACTGCCAAACCGAACGAATCTAACAAAAGCTTTAAGGCAGCGCTCGGTTTAAAGATCGGAACATTGGTGAATTCTCATACAAAAGGCAAAACTTTGGTGAATAAAGACAATCAAACCCTGAACGGATATGTTCAAAAAGAAAATAGCAAACGATTTATTAACAGCACCGATTTTATGGCAACTGCCCGTGTTGGCTATGGAATCGTTTCTCTTTTCGGCTCTTACCAATTAAACAAACTTCTAAAAGACGGCGCCGGTCCGGCAATGAAATTATACCAGGTTGGGGTTACAATCAGCGGATTTTAAAAGATACTATCGCTGTTTATTTTTAATTTATCATTTGAAAACTGATGAATTAATTTTGCCGTATTAAATTCCTTTCTATTGATCGAAAAAAAAATTGATTACAACAATCCTATAAATGCCGTTTTAGTAGCAGTAATCCAAAACGGGCAAACAGAGCCGCTCGTAAAAGAATACCTTGACGAATTAAAATTCCTTTCAGAAACAGCAGGTGCAGAAACCATAAAAACTTTTACACAAAAACTGGATCATCCTGATAGCCGCACTTTTGTAGGCAAAGGTAAACTTGAAGAAATCAAACATTTTATTGAAAGAAAAAATGTGGGACTGGTCATCTTTGATGATGAACTGACCGGTTCGCAAATTTCAAATATTGAGAAAGAATTGAAAGTTACTACGATTGATCGCAGTGATTTAATTCTTGACATCTTTGCTTCAAGAGCAAAAACTGCACAGGCGAAAGTGCAGGTTGAGTTGGCGCAATATCAGTATATTTTACCCCGGTTAAAAGGAATGTGGAAACACCTCGAAAGGCAAGGTGGCGGCATCGGAAGTCGTGGTCCGGGTGAAACAGAAATAGAAACTGACCGCCGTATCGTAAAAGATAAGATCAGTTTACTAAGAAAAAGATTGGCTGAAATAGACAAACAATCTTTTACCCAAAGAAAAGAACGCGGAGAGTTTATCAGGGTTGCACTGGTTGGTTATACCAATGTAGGAAAATCAACTATTATGAATTTGTTAAGCAAAAGCGATGTTTTTGCTGAAAATAAACTGTTTGCAACATTAGATACAACAACAAGAAAAGTGGTTTTAGGCCACACCCCGTTTCTTCTGAGCGATACTGTTGGTTTTATCCGCAAACTTCCCCATCACCTGATTGAAAGTTTTAAAAGTACTTTGGATGAGGTTCGCGAAGCAGATATTTTATTGCATGTCGTTGATATTTCTCATGCAAAATATGAGGAACAACTGGCCGTAGTCAATAAAACTTTACAGGAACTGAAAAGCTTCGAAAAACCCGTTATAACAGTGTTTAACAAGATGGATCAATATGAGAAAAATACATTTGATCAATGGCTTGAGCTTGAGGTGAAGCAACAATTGTTGGAAGAATTGAAAGAGCGATGGCAACAACAAACCAACGGAAACTGTGTCTTTATTTCGGCAACCGAAAAAAGCAATATTGATGAATTGCGCCAGATTCTATTGAACCAGATAAGGAAATTATACCAGCAAAAATATCCTTACAAAGCCGAATTTTTTTATTGATGGAAACTAATCAAACCTGGACCAAAATTGCCAATTCTATTGATGAAATTCATTTTGGCGAAAATAATATTGCTTCCATAAATATTGATAAAAAGCCTGTTTGTGTTATCAAAACGGCTGATGGTTTGCGTGCTTGTTCTTCAAATTGCCCTCATGCCGGCGCAGATTTATCTGAAGGTTTTTTGGATAAAAGAGAAAACATTATCTGTCCCGTTCATAATTACCGGTTCAATTTAAATAATGGAAGAGACACCAATAATGAAGGATATTTTCTGAAAATTTTTGTGGTTAAGGAAACAGAAGAAGGGATATTTATCGAAATAACATAAACAGAAAAAGCGATTATTTCTTTATTTACGGGAAAAAGAAACCCCGTGAAAAATTATCGAATCCTCCCAATTTTTAGTGAAATAATTTTGGGAGAATTATTCCTCAAAATTAGGATGTCAACTCTACCCGCTGTTTTTTGCAACAAATTTTTATAAACATCGAGGTCTGCACTAAAATTATTGTTAACAGACATGATAACATCTCCATTTTGCAGTCCGCATTTGTCAGCCGGAGAGCCTTTGATAATATCATCAATAAAAACCTCTCCATCAAAACTATACATAGTCATCCCCGTATAAGAATAATCAAAAGGGTCACGAAAATGCGAGTTGGGAACCAGGTGAATTTCTTTTTGAGGATAATTGATAATCAAATTAAACCGTCGTAAAAGGTCGTTCCCGATTAAACCACCACCAGATGGATATCCGAGAATATTATTTTCATCATCGAGAATGTAGGTAGGAATTTTTCTGAATTTATATGGACCAATTTGCACTTCTTTTATCAGTGTTAATTTCATTCTTCTCTTGCCTCCGAGACCCTGAACTTCAATTACCACAGGTTTTCTTCTTTTAATTAAAATGGAACTATCATCTTTCAGTTGTTTGCTCAATAAAAAACACAGGCCCGCACCTGTATCAAAAAAATAATTGGTAGTAACAGTTCTCGAATCTTTGATCGTTATAGGGACAATGGGTAATCCCCTAAAATCCGGATGTAGCAGTATTCCATGAGAAGGGTACCGCATATACCCGGGATGATAAATGCTGACCATTAAACTGTCGAAGTTAATTTTTATCATGAATCTTTGTAAAAAACTATAGCCGATTATTCCGTCGATTTTTACTCCATAAACGCTGGTCAACACATCATAATCATTGATATAAAAATCGAGACTATCAACTTTTAATCCTGGAAATGAAAGTGAATTATGTTGTGAAAAATCAACTTTTCTAACGCCGGCAATTCCATAAATATATCTGCCTGACGGCTTATGAGCAATAGAATATTTTGCGGTGGTTGTAGAATCTAACGAAATTCCGCCGCTGCCGGTGTCCAAAATAAAGTTGAAAGTATCGGCGATATTATTAAACCTTGCTTTTAGGAGAATTACTCCGCCATTTAATTGCTTAAAATGAAATTCAGTGATCAATTTGGCTGGTGTTCCCCAATACATTTCCTGGCCATATAAGCTGATAGTTGAAAAGAAAAGTATGAAGCAAAATAAAAACCTCATAAATGATCAAAAACTAAATTTAAGAATTATGACTGTACTTTTGCTGAAATTATTTTGGAAAAATTTATAGCAGCAACAAGAAAATCCGGATCATGAATACATCAGAATTATTACAAAAAGCCTTACGTTTTGAATTTCTTTCTATACAGGAAGGCACTTTTTTATTTAAAAATGCTGCTTTATCCGAATTGATGCTGGTAGCCGATGAACTGAGAAAAATACAGGTACCTCATGGAAAGGTTACATGGATCATCGATAGAAATGTAAACACTACTAATGTTTGCATTGCCAATTGTAAATTTTGTAATTTTTACAGAATTCCCGGTCACAAAGAGGCTTACGTAACAGACATCGAAACCTATAAAAGAAAAATTGAAGAAACTTTCAGATATGGCGGGGAGCAATTGTTGTTACAAGGCGGCCATCATCCTGATCTTGATTTAAGTTACTATGTCAATCTTTTCAAAGAATTAAAAAAATTATTTCCGTCTTTAAAACTTCACGCACTCGGTCCTCCGGAAGTGGCCCACATTACTAAAATTTCAAAATCTACTCATCGTGAAGTTTTATTGGCTTTGAAAGAAGCGGGTTTGGATTCAATGCCAGGTCCGGGCGCTGAAATATTAACCGACAGGGTCAGAAGGCTGATCAGCAAAGGAAAATGTGGCTCACAGGAGTGGCTTGACATTATGGTAGAAGCTCATAAAATTGGTTTGACAACCTCTGCTACAATGATGTTTGGACATGTGGAAACGATTGAGGAAAGGTTTGAACATTTGGTAAAGCTAAGAGACGTTCAGACAAAAAAACCGAAAGGTGCTGTAGGATTTTTAAATTTTATTCCATGGACTTTCCAGGATGTGGATACCTTGCTTGCAAAAATTCGAGGAGTTCATAATCTTACCACCCCTGAAGAATATATCCGGATGATTGCGATGAGCAGAATCATGTTGCCAAACATAAAAAATATCCAGGCCAGCTGGCTTACGGTCGGCAAACAAATAGCTCAAATTTGTCTTCATGCCGGAGCCAATGATTTTGGAAGTATCATGATTGAAGAAAATGTGGTAAGTGCCGCAGGTGCACCGCATCGCTTCACCAGCAAAGGGATCCAGGAAGCAATACGTGAAGCGGGTTTTGAGCCACAATTGAGAAACCAGCAATATGAATTCAGAGGAATGCCACAACTGATGGAAGAACAGGTGATTGATTATTGAATCGAAAAAAATTTATACAAACAACTCCACGGTAATCGCATCTGCAAATAGTTTTCCTTCATCTGTCAGAATAATCTTATTGTTCTGTAAGAGATAATTTTCCCTTTTTATTTTCTGATTCAATAAATTCTCGATGCGCTGTTTTTCTTTTTTGGAAAAATCTTTTTCAATAAAATTCAAATCTGTTCCTTCAATGGTTCGTAAAGAGGTCATAACATATTCATTCAGTTTTTGTGTTTCAGAAAGAACTTCTTTTTCAAAAGGAATGATATTTTCCTTTAATGATTTTATATAAATGATATTGTTGTTTTTATTCCATGTTCTGACTTTTCCATTAAAAGAATGAGCAGAGGGGCCAATGCCAATGTATTTTTTTGATTGCCAATAACTACTGTTGTGTTTACTTCTAAATCCCGGTTTGGCAAAATTCGAAATTTCATAATGTTCATATCCAGCACCACGTAAAGCTTCCATCAGCATTAAATATTGTTTCGATTGAACATCATTATTAATATTTTCTTTCCTTTTTAATTCGATCATTTTTTGCAAAGCCGTTTTGGGTTCAATCGTTAAGGCGTAAGAAGAAATATGAGGAATATCAAAATCAATAACCGTTTGAATGTTTTTTTCCCATTCTTCATCACTTAACCGAGGTGTCCCAAAAATAAGATCAACAGAAAAATTATTAAATCCGGCCTCGCGTGTAAGGTTCATTGAATTCAAAGCCTGAGCTGCATTATGCGCCCGGTTCATCCATAATAGATCTCTTTCAAGAAAAGATTGTATACCGATGCTAAGACGGTTAATACCTGCTTTTTTCCATCCTAATAATTTTTCAAAATTGATATCGTCAGGGTTTGCTTCCAGTGTAACTTCTGCATCCGGCGCAATTGAATAATTTTTTTTCAGCGAAGAAAGAAGTGAAGAAATTTCTTTTTCAGAAAGCAAACTGGGAGTACCACCTCCAAAATAAATAGTTTCAATAGTTTCATTTGATGAAATAACTGCGATATCATCATCAGGATTTTCTTTAGAAACAGAACTTCTTATTTCAATTTCTTTAGCCAGTGCCTGCATCATTTCTTCTTTATGAACAAGGGAAGTAGAGAAATGAAAATTGCAATAATAGCAAGCCTGTTTGCAGAAAGGAATATGAAGATAAATGCCGCCCAAAAAATTAAAATTTATATTGTTTTTAATGCAAAAAAACGTTGGTTCAGGAAATTCAATTTAGATTTGAAAAGTCAATGAAACCAACCGCTAAAAAATATTTGAGCAAAATTCTACTGCTCTTTTTTTTAATCCTGCTTTTGTTTCAACAAAATGTTTTGTGTCAAAAAAAGTTCACAGTTTTCTTTCATTTTTCAGACAAAGATAGTTCGTATCATTTTCAGCAATTGGATTTAAAAAGCAACTTTGAAAATAAAGAAGCCGCAGTAGAATATATTAACAAATTGCCCCAAACACTGTTGAGCAAAGGCTTTGCAACCGCTTCAGTTGATTCCGTTTTTTATGATTCCTTAAAGGCAATTGTAACTATTTATTTAGGAGAGAAATACAAATGGGGGAAAATTATTACAGATAGCATCCCAAAAAATGTGTTAGAAAATATTGGCTGGAATGAAAAAGAGTTCAGCAATAAAGAAATTATTTTTTCCCATTTGCAAAATCAGCAACAAAAGATAATTGAGTATTACGAAAACAACGGTTATCCTTTTGCAGAAGTTTTTTTAAAAAATATAGATATAAAAAATGATCTGGTAACAGCAAGTTTAGAAATAGCAAAAGGACCTTTATATCATATTGATAGCATCAGGATTTATGGAAAAGTAAAAATTAAAAAATCCTTTCTTCAAAAATACCTGGATATCAGCAATGGAAGCGTTTACAACAATCAAAAAATGCAGCAAATAAGCAAACTAATACAGCAGCTTCCTTTTTTGCAGGAACAGCAAGGATGGAATGTAACAATGCTTGGAACCGGCGCCACGCTTAACTTATATCTCGAGCCGAAACGAAGTAGCCAGATCAATGTGTTGATTGGTTTTGTACCGGCAAACACTATTTCGCGAAAATCTCAAATCACTGCCGATGTTCATCTTGATCTCCAAAATTCTTTTGGAAGCGGCGAAAGTATTTTGTTCAACTGGCAACAACTTCAGCCGCAATCGCCGCGATTAAATCTTGGTTATTCTCTTCCAAATATTTTTAATTCAAATTTCGGAATTGATCTTTCTTTCGACCTTTTAAAGAGAGATTCTTCTTATTTGCAACTGAATGGAATTTTAGGACTGAAATATAATATTTCATCATCTAATACTTTTAAAATATTTTATGAGAACGAACAGAATTATTTGCTTTCCGGAGGAATAGATACCAATCAGATTATATATACAAAAAGATTGCCGGCCAACATTGATGTTAGTTCCGGAAATATTGGAATTGGGTATCATTTTGACAATACCAACTATCGCCTGAATCCCCGAAAAGGAAATGAATTTGATATTACCGCAACAGCGGGAATAAAAAAAACTTCTAAAAATAATAACATTATAAATCTTAAAGATCCTTCAAATCCTTCTTTTGATTTTAATTCATTATATGATTCTATTAAGCCCAAAACCTATCGTTTTAAAATCGTTGCTGAAGGTGCGCATTACTTTCCTCTCGGAAAAGCAAGTACTTTTAAAACTGCCGCCAGTATTGGTTTACTCCAAAGCCCCCAAAACTTTTTAAATGAGTTATTCCGTATTGGTGGTTATCAGATCCTTCGCGGATTTGACGAAGAAAGTATATATGCAAATAAATATTTAGTACTTACCGGCCAATACCGGTATCTTGTTGGAATTAACTCTTATTTCTTTGGATTCTCAGACGCAGGTTTTACCAAAACAAATTTTAATACAACGAATTATTCCAATTCATTTATCAGTGGTGGAATTGGTTTGGAATTTGAAACAAAATTTGGATTATTGAATTTAAGTTATGCTGTAGGAAAAAGAAATGACGTTCCATTTGATATCCGAAATTCTTCTAAAATTCATTTTGGATATATCAACTATTTTTGACAAAATGAAAATGAAAAGGATTTTATATTTTATCATAATTACTGCAACATTTTTTTATAGTACAAGTGCATTTTCACAAAGTAGAAGTGACAGCTTAACACCTTCTAATACAGTGATAACAGGAGATACAGTAAAGCAACAAAAAACGCGGACTCCTGTTTTATCTTCCCAGCATTTGGCTGATAGCAGTAAAATAACTTCTGGTTCTAACAACGTTTCTGATACGACAACCTATAAAAAAGATAGTACCATTGTTGCAATTCAAAAGCCGGTTTCAAGGGTAAATATTACTAATAAAATCCTTGCACAAAACAGGTTTATCAATGTCAAAAGTCCATCTCAATTTTTTATCGAATCTCCTCATGAAGTTTCAGGTAAAGAATTTTTATTTTATTCTTTATGCATCATTCTGTTGATCCTTGCTCTTTTTAAAACTTTTTTCAAAGCATATTTCAGTAATTTATTCAGAGTTTATTTTAATACTTCATTACGGCAAACCCAACTTGCTGACCAGCTTGAACAGGCAAAATTTCCTTCATTTATTATGAATATCTTTTTTGTTTTAACCGCCGGAATTTACATCTGGCTTCTGTTTAAGAATTATCATCCACCCAGATTGATCAACAGTAATTTGTTGTTGCCATTTTGCATTATTGGCGTTGCTGCTCTTTATTTTATAAAATTTTTGTTATTAAAATTTATGGGATGGGTAGCAGATATTCGAGACACAACAAACAATTATATTTTCGCGATTTTTCTGGTTAATAAAATAACCGGAATTATTTTAGTACCGATCATTATTTTGCTCGCGTTTGTAAATGCGACTTGGATCACCGCGATCACGAATCTTTCGCTTATGATTTTTGGGCTTTTATTTTTGTCACGTTATGTAAAAAGTTACGGTGCTATCGATCGAAAATTTTCAATAAATCCCTTTCATTTTATTATATATATTCTTGGTGCAGAAATTATTCCGCTGGTCATTATTTACAAAGTAGCGGTTGATTATCTCATTTAAAATTTAGCACAACATTTGAAAGGTTTTCCCGCAAAAATCTATAACTTTGTCTTCTACTGCATGAACTCTAAAATGGACATAAAAACTGCACCTAAAGAACAGAAAACAGTAAAGGAAATTCAAAACATCCTCATTACTCAGGCTAAACCGGAAAATGAAAAATCGCCATATTTCGAGTTTGCGAAAAAGTACAAAGTGAATTTAAATTTCACTCCTTTCATACGTGTAGAACCCATTCCCTCAAAGGAATTCAGAAAACAAAAAATCGATATTCCATCCTACACTGCTATCATTTTTAACAGTCGAAATGCAATCGATCATTTCTTCAGAACCTGTGAAGAAATGAGAATAACAGTATCCCAGGATGTTAAATATTTTTGCATTACAGAATCAGTTGCACTTTACCTTCAAAAATTTATTTTATACCGAAAACGTAAAGTTTTTTACAGCTCTGATGGAACCAACAAAAATCTTTTTGAGGTAATTAATAAATATAAAGAGCAGGAAAAATTTTTATATCCATGCTCTCATTCGTTTGACAGTGAAATAACCAATTGGCTTATTTCCAACAATTGCATTTATGCAATTCCTGTGTTATATGAAATTATTTCAAATGATGTAAAAGAAATTTTTAAAAAGAATGACTACCAGATCATTTGTTTTTTTACTCCCTTAGGCGTAAAAAGTTTTACGGAAAACTGTCCCGGATTCAAACAAAACGGAACCCTTATCGGCGCGTTTGGTGATAACACCCGTAAGGCCGTTATAGCAGCAGGCTTCAATCCTGATATTATTGCTCCACAGCCTAAAGCTCCAAGCATGGTTTCTGCTTTGGAAAATTATCTATCTAGCTTGAAAAAGAAATAGCTTTTTTCTGATAAAGGAAATTATCCTATTTCTTAGTTTACTATAAATTGAATTAAATAATAAAGCCTTCCGTAAAAAGAAGGCTTCATTATTTATATTAAAAATCTTAAGTTATTTTGAAATTAATTTTCCAAAATAATGAACGGTACGAACAAGTTGAGATACGTAGCTCATTTCATTATCATACCAACTTACAGTTTTTACCAATTGATTTTCACCAACAGTTAACACTTTTGTTTGCGTGGCATCAAACAATGAACCATAATGCATTCCAATAATGTCTGAGCTTACAATTTCATCTTCATTATAGCCGTAGCTTTCGTTGGCAGCGGCTTTCATCGCAGCGTTCACTTCCTCAACGGTTACTTTCTTGCTTAGAATAGTTGTAAGTTCTGTAAGCGACCCTGTAATAACGGGAACACGTTGAGCAACTCCATCCAGTTTTCCATTAATTTCAGGTAAAACCAAGCCAATTGCTTTTGCAGCGCCGGTACTGTTAGGAACAATATTAGCAGCCGCAGCTCTTGCTCTTCTTAAATCTCCTTTCGGATGTGGAGCATCAAGTGTATTCTGATCATTAGTGTAAGCATGAATGGTGGTCATGAAACCAGTTTGAATTCCAAAAGAATCGTTTAGAACCTTCGCCATTGGCGCAAGACAATTTGTAGTGCATGAAGCGCATGAAATAATCGTTTCGCTTCCATCAAGAATTTCATGATTTACATTAAACACGACCGTTTTTACCCCTCCAGTAGCCGGCGCTGAAATCACGACTCTTTTTGCTCCTGCTGTTATGTGAGCTTGTGCTTTTTCTTTGTCGGTAAAAAATCCTGTACTTTCGATTACAACATCTACATCATGTTTTCCCCACGGAATTTGTGCCGGGTCTCTTTGCGCATAAATATTAATTTCTTCTCCGTTTACAATAATGGAATTGTCAGTATATTTTACTTCTGTTTCAAATCTTCCCTGGGAGCTATCGTATTTTAATAAATGTGCTAATTGTTTAGGACTGGTTAAATCATTGATCGCCACAACATCTATGCCTTCCATATTATAAATCTGCCTGAAAACCAAACGGCCGATTCTGCCGAAACCATTGATGGCGACTTTTACTGTGCTCATAACTTTTTTGTTTTTAATTTTAAAATTAGGGTGCAAATTTACAACATTGTAAAAGATTCGTTATGATTAAAAATTATTTTAAAATTTTAATAAGGAGCAACTGAAAAAAAATGAATTTTAACTATTTATTGAAATGAAAATCAATAAGTTTTTGTAATTCTTAAAAATTTTAAGAATTTTTTCCGCTCACAAATTTGTTGCCTTTCACATAAAACCGATAAGGCAGCAAAGCATCTGACCCCGCGCTTTCAACGCCAATTCTTTTACTGATTCCAATTTTTTCGTCAGCAATTTTTTCTTCATCATACAACAAAAAAATTTCGTCATCTAGAAGAAACAAACCTGAATGATGTTTAAAGATTCCTAAAGCTTTTCCGACATTTCCAGGTCCGCGTGTAAGTGTTTTATCCAATTTATTTTTCCCCGTTCGCTGAAGCATAATTTCAATTCCCTCTAATGGTTCTATTGCCCGAATCAGGATTGCATCAGGAATTTCTTTTTCATTCGTTACAATATTCATCATCTGATGCATTCCATAGCAAATATAAACGTAGGCCGTTCCAGGAGCGGAATACATGTGCTCGTTTCTGCCGGTTCTTCTTCCCTTAAATGAATGAGAAGCTTTGTCAGTAATTCCAACATAGGCTTCTGTTTCAACAATTTTTCCCGAGGTAATTTGTCCATTGAAATGCGTTACAATTATTTTTCCTAATAATTCACGCGCAATTTTTACTACATCTTTTCGATTATAAAATGACAATGGGACTTTCTTCATAATGATTAAGAAATTTGAGGCAACAAGTATTAAAGGCAAAGTAAATTATATTTGTTGGCAACACTTTATAAAATAATTTCTTTCAAAATAATTTTTAATGATTTACCTCGTTCCTTCTTTTTTATCAGAAAATGCAGTTGAAACAATTCCTGATTATGTCATTTCTGCCATAAAAAAATGCCAGGTAATTTTTGCAGAAAATGAAAGAACAGCGCGACGGTTTTTAAAAACAATGGACAAAGAAATTGTAATTGACAATTTTGAGTGGTATGCGATCCATAAAGCCGAAGCCGAACAGATTGAAGTTTTTAAACAAAAAATAAAAGAAGGGAAAAATATTGCGATCGTCAGTGAGGCAGGCTGCCCCGGCATTGCTGATCCGGGCCAAAAATTAGTTGAGGCAGCGCAAAAATTAAATGCTGATGTGAAACCGTTGGTTGGGCCTAGCTCTATTTTACTTGCATTGATGGCAAGCGGATTTAATGGTCAGCATTTTTGTTTTTTAGGTTATTTACCAATTGAAGAATCAGAAAGAATTAAAAAAATAAAACAGATTGAAGAAGAATCCTCAATGAGAAAAAGCACGCAAGTTTTTATTGAAACGCCTTACAGAAATAATAAAATGCTTGAAACGATTCTGCGCCACTGTAATTCTTCTACGAAACTTTGTATTGCAGCAGAAATAACATCTTCAGTTGAATTTATCAAAACCAAAACTGTTGGAGAATGGAAAAAAGAAACTATAGATCTGCATAAGAAACCTGTCATTTTTTTGTTGATGGCTTAGAAAGTAATTGCAGAAAAGCAGTTACAGTGAAGGAAGAAACCAATTGAATTAAGTTTCGATTTGATGAAAATTAGTGAACATTTTATTTCTTCTCATTAGTATGAATCTTTTATCTTTGGCACTAAACATTTTTTATGAAGTTTATCGTTTCCTCAACGCAATTGCTCAAACACATTCAACAAATTAGCGGCGTGATAAGCGCCAATACCATTCTGCCTATTCTTGAAGATTTTCTTTTTGAAATAGAAAAAAATAAGTTGACGATCGTGGCTACCGATCTGGAAACAGTGATGAAAATTCAGATGGAAATTGAGGCTAAAGACAGTGGCAGAGTTTGCATTCCCGCAAAAATTTTACAGGATTCTCTAAAAAATATTCCGGAGCAGCCGCTCACCTTTAACATTGATAAAAACTATGGAGTTGAGATAACAAGCGATAACGGTAAGTATAAAGTGATGGGTGAAAATCCTGAAAATTTTCCTAAAGAACCTGTCGCGGAAAGTGCTAATTCGTTTACAATGCCTTCTTCGGCATTGGTAACCGCAATTAACAAATGTATTTTCGCAACAAGCTCTGATGAACTGCGGCCTGCAATGACCGGAATTTTCTTTGAGCTTTCTCCAAAAGGAATTACAACCGTTGCCACTGATGCTCATCGCCTCGTTCGTTATTCAAGAACTGATGTTTCATCTCCTGAAACAGCTTCGTTCGTAGTTCCAAAAAAACCATTGAACTTATTAAAAAATGTTTTGCCAAATACGGATGCCGAACTAGCCATTTCATACAACAGCAATCATCTTTTTGTAAAACAGGATGGAACAGAATTAGTTTGCCGTTTGATTGATGCAAGATTTCCTGATTATAAAGTGGTAATTCCTTCGGACAATCCTTATAAACTTACTGTTAATAAAAATGATTTTCAAAATGCATTGCGCCGGGTAAATGTTTTTAGTAATAAAAGCACTAACCAGGTAGCTCTGTCTATTACCGGCAGTGAGTTACAGCTTTCCGCGCAGGATGTTGATTTTAGTTTTGAAGGAAATGAAAGAATGAATTGTCAATATGATGGCGAAGATTTGCAAATTGCTTTTAATGCAAAATTTTTAATCGAAATGTTAAGTGCAGCGGATACAAATGAGGTCGTAATTGAATTAAGCACTCCAACAAAAGCCGGAATCATAAAACCAACAGAGCAGGAAGAAAATGAAGAATTGCTGATGCTCGTAATGCCTTTAATGTTGAATAGCTAACTATAAAAATTATCTTTTTAGAAATGAAGCTTGCAAAAATGTAAGCTTCATTTTTATTTTCTCCAAACTTTTAATTTGCTTTTACTTTTGCTTCAAAAACATTTGTGTATTTTTAAAGGCATAAAGTTGTTCAATGAACCTGATTACCATCCGCACTTTTCAAAATTATTTTACTGCCCATATTTTATTAACAAAATTGCAATCTGCCGGAATTGAATGCTTCCTTAAAGATGAATTTACAGTTACGGTTGATCCAATATTGTCAAACGCGGTTGGAGGAATAAAACTGGTTGTCAGGAAAGATGATGAGGCAGCAGCATTAAAATTATTGATTGAATTTGACGAATCTTACAGGGAAAGCGCCGTTTGTCCAAAATGTGGAAGCAAAACAATAGAGCTTGTTCCCAAACAAACAACTGCTAACATTGCAACAGCAATACTGACGTGGCTTTTCGGCAGTTATGCTATTTCAGCAAAAAATATTTACAAATGTTCTTCGTGCGGATATGAAAGTGAAAATCTTACAGAAAACTTTCAACATAAAGGAGTAGAATCTGAAGAAGAAAATCTGAATTAAATTGAATCAATGAAAACAATAGCTTTTATACCTGCACGTTATGCAGCCACTCGTTTTCCAGGAAAGCTTATGCAGATGTTGGGCAATAAAACCATCATTCGTCACACTTATGAAAATACTGTCAACACTTTGCTATTTGATGAAGTAATTGTGGTAACAGACAGCGAAATTATTTTTAATGAAATTGTCCATTATGGTGGTTACGCGATCATGAGTAAACAACAGCACGAAAGCGGTAGTGATCGCATTGCCGAAGCCGTTGCTGATATTGAAGTTGACATCGTTGTAAACGTTCAGGGTGATGAACCATTTGTAAAAAAAGAGCTGCTTAAAGCTCTTTTAAAACCTTTTGAAAATGATGTGGATGAAAGGATAAAAGTTGCTTCATTAATGCATTCAACAGTAAATGAAGAAATAATTACCAATCCTAATCACGTTAAAGTAGTGGTTGATCAATATAACAATGCGTTATTGTTTTCGCGAAGCGTGATCCCTTTTCATCGTGATAAAAATATCACTCCGGTATATTATAAACACATCGGTATTTATGCGTTCCGAAAAAAAACTTTAATGGATTTTACTCAATGGAATCCAACTCCGTTAGAAACTTGTGAAAAGCTGGAGCAGCTTCGCTATCTTGAAAACGGGATGAAAATAAAAATGGTTCAAACTGATGAAAGCCCTATATCTATTGACACTCAGGAAGATTTGGAACTGGCAAGAAAATTAATATAATTTTTAAAACCGTTCATTTTATCTTTAAGGCAGTTTTTCACTCTTTAACTTTTTTTGATCGTATGTTGCTAACCCGAAATTTTTATTTTCTCCTGGTACTTTGTTCGTTTGTTATTTATTCGTGTAATCAACAGGATAAAATAGAAATTGAAAAATCTGCTTCAGCTTTTGATATAAAGCAAGGAGAAGCATCGGTTTTGCAGAGTAATCAGCATTTTATGAAAGCCTTTAAAGCCCGTGATTCTGTTGAAGTTGGAAATTGTTTTACAATAAATGCAAAAGCAATGGCAACGAATCGTCAACCTGCTAACGGAAGAGCGGATATCATTGTTTTCTTTGCCAATATTATGAAAAGTGGTGTAGATGCTTTTGATATAACAACAGTAAAAATCTGGGGTGATAGCAGTATTCTTGCAGAAGAAGGAACGTATAAATTATCTGATAAGGATGGCAACCAGGTTGATAAAGGGGAATATATTGTTCTTTGGAAACAGGAAGCAGGCAACTGGAAAAGGTATCGTGATATCTGGACCAGCAGCATGCCCGTTTCTGCGATAAAAGTAGAATCAGGAAATTTGCCGATGCATTAACTAAATTTTTTTCTGTTTTCTCAAAATATGCTAAAGATGAGAAATGAAAGGTATTTATCATTGTTGAAACCTTTTGAAAGTCGAGCAACTAAAAAAGTTTTGCTGGTGAATCCAACAATTCCTCCTAAAAGAATTGAGCCCGAAAAAAGCATCATTTTTGTGTTTGAGTATGACGAACGCGAATCGACGTATCAGCAGTTAGACAATGTTGAAGGATGTTATAACTATATCAACAGCAAAAAAAATACCTGGATCAATATTGATGGTTTAAAAAAGGAAGATGTTGATAAAATCTGCAATCATTTTGGCATTCATCCTCTCATAGCCGAAGATATTTTAAGTTCAGGTCAGCGTCCGAAAATGGATGAGCTGAACCATTTATTGTATTGCCTGTTAAACATGCTTTATTTTAATGAAGAAACCTGTACCGTTGAAAGTGAGCAGATCAGCATTGTTTTGGGAAAGAATGTTGTTCTGAGTTTCCAGGAAGATACCACCCGGGACGTATTCAATCCCTTGCGGGAAAAAATAAAAATTGCAGGCAGCAAAGTCCGCGAAAGCAATGCCGATTATTTGTTTTACTCTTTGCTCGATCTTATCGTTGACAATTATTTTGTGGTAATGGAACAGGTTGGAGAAAAAATCGAAAACCTGGAGGAAGATATTACCAAATGGCCAAATACTAACACTCTTGCAAAAATCAATATGGTTCGTAAAGAGATGATTTATTTGAAAAGAAACATTTCTCCTGTTCGTGAAATTATTAATGGAATTTTACGAAGCGAAAGCAACCTGATCGATGACAAAACCGAAAAGTATTTCAAGGATATTTATGATCATATTGTTCAGGCAAATGAGCTTGCCGAAAACTACCGCGACATGATGATCAACCTGCAGGATCTTTATCTGAACAATGTGAATTTAAAAATGAATGAGGTGATGAAAGTAATGGCTGTTGTTACTTGCCTGATGGCGCCAGCAACAGTTATCGGCGGAATTTTTGGAATGAATTTCAACCGGATCCCATGGCTTCATAATCCAAATGGTTTCTTCATCGCCGTCGGTTTAATGCTGATCATTCCAGTTTGGATGATCTGGATCTTTAAGAAAAGGGGTTGGTTTTAAAAATTATTTTGCTTCTAAAATATTTTTTATCTGCTCTATTGCTTCTATATTATTTTGTCTTTTTAATGAAGCCTTCACTTCTACTTTTTCACTTGCAGTCAAATGAAAATTCAATGGCGCTTCACCTTCAGGGTTTTTTGGAATATACATCAATGAAACACGCTGAAGATCTTTTCCAAATTCCTTTTGTAAATAAGAAATTTCATCATCCTCAAAATAATCCTGCAACCTGAACCAGTTTGTTTGCAACATGGTAAATGGCTTGGTGAAAATGCTTGCAATTCCACCTGTTTTATATTGATCATCCCAGCTTCCTTTTTTTTGTGAGCGGATTTGAATCATTAAAATACCTCTTGTGTTTTGATCGATCCAATCTTTAAAAACATTTAAAAAACGAAGTGACGTTTCAGCGCCAATATTATCTCTCAAGCCCGCGTCCATTACGTCTATTACAGGCTTTGAGGGAAGCCACACACTAGGCAGAATATATGGATACGTAGCGTTCATTCTTAAGGCTGTCAGCATCCTTAAATTCATTGGATCCTGGTTTTTAAATAACGCTGCGAAATCAATCGCATCAGGGCCGGTCATCTTTGTGGTACTGTCACTAAAAGATGGCTGCATCATGAAACTAACCGGCTGCGAACAAACCATCATTTTTTTAAAATCGCGCGTGACAGTTGAGTTTAATATGATCAAAGGAATCTGTGCACTTTTTTCAGCTTCTTTATAAAAACCGATTGGCTTGTCTAAAACATTTCTTGTATTATGATTTAATTTTTCTTCAAAAGCATAACCACGATCTTTAACATAACGATAGTTCCCAAACGTAAATTTTTGTGAAGGAGAAATCAGATCTCTTGCAATCAATGAGGAGAAAACAGGATTCAAAAGATCTTCAGAAATATCATTGACATATTTCTTGTTTTCAAGATCAATAGAAGCGCCATTTGCTTTTAATCTTGACAATTCACGAAAGTAAGCGGCAGCAAGCATACCACCGGAAGCCCCTGTCATCAGCATTGTTTTTTTCATGATAGTTCCATTGCTGATGCTGTCAAGTTCCTGCAAAACATTCATCGCAAAACTTGCACTTCTTACACCACCTCCGCTAAAATTAATTACAACCATTAATGGCTTTTCTTCCTGTTGGTTTTGTTTCCAGTTATTTAAAACGGAAATCATATTGTTTTTATCAGAATCAATTTTATCAGGCGTATTCAATAATTCAAGGCTTTGAAGAGAATAGGCCGGCCGATTTTTATTTGAATAGTCAAGGCCGTACGCCTTATTCCTCGGATCAATGATATCATATTTATAAAGCACATTAAGCACAACAAAAACAAAAATCATGAAGATGAGGCTCCAGCTTTTCAAAAAATAGGAAAGCGCTCCGATGACTGCATTCATGATCGCAAAAAATAAAAGAATACTTGCTGCCGCAGGAATTTGAAAGATCTTATTGTCAAGAAAAAATGCGATGAAGATCATAAAAATAAAAGCGAGCAAAACAGTAATCATTGCAGAAAAATGATGCCGTTTGAAAATAATATCTAAAAAATTCTGACTGTAATGGCGTACTGATCGTACTTTTTTCACTTTCAGCCCCGTACTTAAATAATTTTTTACCGGAAGGCCAAAATCATCTATGATAACTTTTTCTTCTTCCGTTTCCGGAATTTTATTTTCATCAAAATTAATCAGGTTCGGTTGAAAAGATCGAATGATTCTCTGATCGGCAGTAAAAAAATACAGAAAGGAAATTAAAACCAAAAGAAAAAATCCACCCAAAAATCCACCTACTATGAGCAGGAACTGTGAAAGCGGAATCAATTCTTTTATCCTGTCAAAATACAAAGCTTCTAAAAAATAAAGAACTAAGAATGCAATCGGAATAATTGCATTGTTCATACAATATTTTAAAAAAGGTTTTGAGCTTGTTGCGAGAAAACGGAAGCGTCCACTGTGCAAAATAAAAGTGGTAATATTCCAGCTCATAATAAAAATACCGACGCAAACGCCAGTAATGGCAGCCCCCGCAGCATTTACATTGCCTAGATATTCCGGGGCAAGAAACAAAGTGTTGGCCCCAAAAGTTTCCATAAAATTTCCCGAAACTGTCAGAAAAAGAATGAACCATAAAATCAATAACACCTGTGACTTTCTGAAATGAAGCAGCAATAATTGTATGGGAAATGAATAATAAAAATTGTGAAAAAACTTTTTCATTTTAATTATTGCAGTAGGTTTTTTAAAAATATCTTTTTTCAAAAACAGAAGAACGGATAATATACAACATAAAAACAACCGACATTAAAAATAAAATAGCCACCAGTTGGTGAGCAACGCCAAACCAAACAAGATTATTGCCGTAAGGAGAAGTTAGAACAGTTGTAATTCCAAGCGCCACCTGCAACAAAACCAACATCAACGGAATGAATTTCATTTTTGAAAATAACGGAGTTCCCCTTACTTTTCGTGCTTTTAATGACCCGATAATTATAAGTACTAAAAGAGTGTAAGCTAACCCGCGATGAATAAACTGAATGGTTATTTTGTTATCGATCAGGTTTTTCCATGATGGCGACAAACGATTCATTACATCCGGAATCCAATAGCCATTAATGGAAGGCCAGGTTGGCGCTGCTGTTGCGGCATGAAGTCCGGCCATAAAGGCGCCATAGATCAATTGAAAAAAAAGAATCATCAAAATAATCCATGTAAAGTTTCTTAGAGGTTTATTGATGATTTTCATTTCTCTTGGGACAGAAATACTTAATGCAAACCAGAATGTATAGCATAATAGAACCAGTGCTGTCATAAAATGCGTTGCAAGCTTTATATGATCTACAAATAATCTTTCCGGAACCAAACCACTTGCAACCATGATCCATCCTATAGCACCCTGAACAGCGCCAAGCAAAAACAAAATAATAAAAGGAATGACCATATCTTTCTTAAGTTGTTTTTTTATCAGGAAATAAAAAAATCCCACCAGGAAAACAATTCCCATCAACCGTGCCCATGTACGATGAAACCATTCCCAGAAAAAAATAAATTTAAAATCGCTGAGAGAAAAATCAGCATGAATATATCTGAACTGATCAGTGCCTTTATATTTTGCAAATTCGGCTTGCCATTGTGCAGTGTTTAATGGAGGTAATGCACCAGTGATCGGATTCCATTCTGTAATGCTTAACCCGGATTCAGTAAGCCTTGTAATGCCACCTAAAACAATTTGAACGATCAACATAAAAACGCCGAGGTAAAGCCATCGGGCAACATTTTTATTGGATTTTTGCAAAACAATTTCCGTCATTATATTTTTTCTTTAAATTCTTTCTGGTTTAAATTCGAGTTGTAAGCTCCGCAAAGGTAAACCTGCAAGGGCATACATTTCCCTTTCAGATTATGCTAAAAATTTATGTTTAAAACTTCATCGGGAAATAATTAAAAGGGAGGTTATTTTTGAAAAAAATTTTCAAAGTTGTTGCTTCCTTTTTTTCATAATAAATTTCTTGAAGCTGGTGTGGATGAAGTGGGACGCGGATGTTATGCGGGCCCCGTTTATGCAGCAGCCGTTATTCTTCCCAAAAGTTTTTATCATCCTTTGTTAAATGATTCAAAAGAACTAACAAAAGAAGAAAGAAATTTATTACGGCCAATCATTGAGCAGGAAGCGCTTGCTTACGCAGTGGCCAGCGTAAGCAATGTCGAAATTGATCGTATCAATATTTTGCAGGCTTCTTTTAAGGCAATGCATCTGGCACTAAATAAATTAAAAACAATTCCTGAGCTTTTGCTGGTAGATGGAAACCGGTTTAAACGTTATAAAAAAATTCCTCATCAATGCATTGTAAAAGGTGATGCATTATATGCTTCTATAGCAGCTGCAAGTGTGCTTGCAAAAACATATCGTGATGAATACATGGAAAATCTTCATGAAAAATTTCAGATGTATTATTGGAATAAAAACAAGGGCTACGGAACCCGCGAACACCGTGCTGCTATTGATATTCATGGCCTATGTCCCTTTCATCGGAAAAGTTTCAACATCTGGCCGGATTTTGAAAATGGGGAGAATATAATAGTAGAGAATTAATCTAACCAATAGTTTCTTCTATCAAAATAAAAGCCGGCTTATCTCCTGGTTAATCATCTCATTTTCAAATCCCTTTTGCAATAAATAATCCTGTAATTTTCTCTTCTTGATAAAAATATTTTTTTCGCTTTTCAATGTTTTCAATTTTTGCCCTGCCAGCTTCTGAAATGTTTTTTCATATTCTGTTGAATCAATTTCTTTTAATGCTTTTTTGATACAATACTCACTTACCTGCTTGAGTTTTAGCGCTTTTTTTATTTTAATTTTCCCCCATTGTTTCATCCTGAATTTTCCGCCTGCAAAGTGAATTGCAAAGCGCTCTTCGTTCAAATAATTTTCTGTTATTAATGAAGAGATTATTCCTTCCACTTCACTTTTTTTTAATCCAAAGGAATACAATTTATCTCTTACTTCCGCATGACACCTTTCCTGGTAAGCACAATACTGTTTTATTTTCGGGAACGATTGTTCGGGAGTAAAAGTTTGAAAAGGCATTTTCAAAAATATATATTTTAAAGACAACGGCAGAGATAGTTTCAAAAAAAATTGCGCTACTTTTTCAGCAGCGCAATTTTAGAAAAACTGTAACGAAAAATTTATCGAATCAACTTTAATTCGTTAATAATATTTTTTGCTCCACCCATTTTATCAATGCACCACAGCACATACCTGATATCCACGCAGATCGTACGGTTCAAGTCTTTATCAAATTGAATTTTATGACTGAGCGCTTCGTAGTTCCCATCAAAAGCAAGTCCGATCAGATTACCGTTTCCATCGATCACCGGCGAACCAGAGTTTCCTCCGGTTATATCATTTGTCGTGATGAAGTCAATGATCAAATCATTTTGTTTCTTATCAATGTATTGTCCAAAATCCCGTTTCTTTAATAACTCAATTTCTTTGGCAGGAAGATCAAATTCATAATCCCCGGCGATGTATTTTTCTAAAATTCCTTTGCTTGTTGTAAAGTAATTATAATGAACTGCATCTTTAGGATTATAGCTTTTTACATTTCCATAACTTACCCTCATACTAAAGTTAGCATCAGGATACATTTTCTTTGCTGCCGCCGGATCCATTTCCATAATTCCTTTCATATACAGTCTTCCAAGATCATTATCTTTTGCAGTAAAATCGCTGTAAAGTTTACTGTATTTTAAAGTATAATTTTTTACAAATGCAGATGCATAAGCAAATGCAGGATCATTTTGCAAAACGGTGGTATCAGGATTTTTTACAAATGCATTCCATTTTGCAGAATCAAGGATCATTGTATTTTTAAAAACATCATCTGCCCATTTCTTATAAGTGTCTTCATTATCAAGCGGTCCGTATTTTTCTTTAATTAATTCATAAAAACCGGCAGGACGCTGGCTTTTATCAACATCGTTGTAAAACATCATCGCTGTTTTTGCCAAGATAATTTTATCGCTCGGAAGATCTTCTGATTCTAAAAAGTCATTTCTGGAATTCGTTGCCGTCTGCAAAGCATTATCAATGTCCGCCTGTGTTTTTCCGTTACCTGACATCGCTCTTTCCACTTGCATTAATGTCGATGCATGTGCAGCAAGCGGAGAGCCTAAAATGCCTTCAATAAGATAAACTCTTTCTTTTGCATAAGGAGTCCATGCTGCATAATTTTTTTCATAATCGTTGATGATATTTTGATATTCAGGTTTATTTTTTGCCCATGTTGAAAACTTATTTTCGTCTTTTTGTTTATTTTCAAAAACATGATATTTTTCCAACTGCTTTGTTTCGCCATCATAAAATTTCCAGTAATTGGCAATACCTGAATAGCTATCAGCAAGCTTCAATTTCACTGCCGGGTCTTTGATCATTTGCGCATACATTGCTTTCAATCGAACATCACGAAGATTCACCAAAGAAGGATTGTTGATTTCGTTTTTCAACTTAATTCCATAAGAAGTTTCATAGCGGTTGGTTCCTCCCGGATAACCGTATATCATTGCATAATCTCCATCTTTATAACCATTTAAAGAAACAGGTAAAAACCATTTTGGCTTTAAAGGAACATTATCAGAATTATATGGAGCCGGCTTGCCATTCTTTGCTGTATAAACGCGAAAGATTGAATAATCTCCGGTGTGACGAGGCCATTCCCAGTTATCAGTATCTCCACCAAATTTTCCAATAGTTTCCGGCGGTGCTCCAACAAGACGAATATCTTTGTAAATTTTATAAACATACATCAGGAATTGATTTCCTTTAAACATGCTGTAAACTTTTCCGGAAGTGCCATTGGCAGTATCCAAAACCTTGCTGGTAATCTGCTGATAAATTTCAGAAAGTTTTTTCGCACGTTCTTCATAGTTCAATCCCTGCAATGCTTTTTCTACCTGAGGAGTTACATCTTCTATCCTTTCTAAAAAAGTAACCGTAAGATCACTTTTAATTTCCTGGTCTTTGCTGTAAGCGTAAAATCCATCTTTCAAATAGTTATGATCTAAAGTACTCGCACCGGCTATTGCGCTGTAGCCACAGTGATGATTGGTAAAAATTAACCCCTGGTTGCTAACGATTTCGCCTGTGCAACCACCGCCGAAAATGATAACTGCATCTTTTATTGAAGAATGATTAACGTTGTATAATTGTTCTTTAGACAATTTCAGACCGTGCTTTACCATATCGTTATAAACCTGCTGACCTAGCAGCATTGGAAGCCACATCCCTTCGTCTGCACTGGCTTTAAATAGTGTAAAGCATAGAATAATAAGTGTGAAAAACTTTTTCATCATGTAAATTTTAATATGAGAATGTGAGATAAATAAGCAGCGCCAAAAATAGGTGAAAAATGCTTTAAAAAGTGTTGACTAATGCTTTAATAATTGAGTAAGAATCAACAGTAATCCAGGAACTACTTCACTTCCTGCATATTTACTAGCTTTCTGTAAAACCCTTCTAATGCGATCAAAGTTTCGTGTGTACCTCGTTCTACGATTTTTCCTTTTTGCAAAACGATGATTTCATCTGCATGGCGAATCGTGCTGAGCCGGTGAGCAATGACGATACTTGTGCGATTGTTCATTAAATTATTGATTGCATCCTGAACAAGCTTTTCACTTTCGGTATCCAGCGAGGAAGTTGCTTCATCTAGAATTAATATCGGAGGATTTTTGAGAACGGCTCTTGCAATTGTTACACGTTGTTTTTCACCTCCGCTTAATTTATTTCCACGATCACCGATGATGGTTTCATAACCATTTTCTTTTTGCAAAATAAACTGGTTCGCATTCGCAATTTTTGCAGCATTAGTAATTTCTTCCCCAGTAGCATGTTCCGTTCCAAGAGAAATATTACTGGCAATCGTATCATTAAATAAGATTGGCTCCTGTGTAACAATGCCCATTTGATTTCGCAATGATTCCAAAGAATACTCTTTAATATTCGTTCCATCAATCAGCAATTCTCCTTTTACCGCATCATGAAAACGTGGCACCAGATCAACCAATGTGCTTTTTCCGGCTCCGGAAGAACCAACCAAGGCAACGGTTTTTCCTTTTTTAATTTTAAGATTGATATTATCCAGAATGATCTTATCCTGGTAAGAAAAAGAAACATTTTTAAATTCGATACAATCATTGAACGAATGAAGAATTTTTGGATTTGCAATCTCTTTAATTACTATATCTTCATTGATCAGGTGTTCTATGCGTTCCACGCTGGCAGCGCCTTTACGGATATTATAAGAGGCAGCGGATAAATTTTTCAGAGGTTGAATGATCTGTGAAAAAATTAAAATGTATGCTAAAAAATCTCCGGGGTCGAGAAAAGTATTATTCAACACCAATCTTCCTCCATACCACAAAACACAGATGATCGCAGTAACGCCTAACACTTCACTAACCGGCGAAGCAGAATCACGTTTTCTGATCGCTTTATTTTTGATATGAAGCAACTCAGTATTCTGAACGATAAACTTTTTGAATTGTTTTTTCTCAGCATTAAAAGCTTTAATGACGCGGATACCGCTTAACGTTTCTTCAATTGTTGAAAGAATAGCGCCCAGTTTTTCCTGCAGCATCCTGCTTTGTTTTTTTAAAGAACGACCAATTCGTCCAATTATGAATCCCGCAATGGGCAATAATAAAATCAGAAACAATGTAAGCTGCGGACTCAATACAACCATGTATGCAAGAAACAACAGGATAGTCACCGGTTCTCTGAAAAGCGATTCTAACAAATTCACAGAAGAGGTTTCCACATCGCTAAGATCATTGGTTAGCCGGCTCATGATGTCGCCTTTTTTCTGATCATTAAAATAACCGATCGGCAACTCCAGGATTTTTTTAAACATACTCGTGCGCATATCATTCACAATCAAATTGCGGATAGGTGTAAGAATATAAATTGAGAGATATAAAAAAATATTTTTTAAAATGATAAAAGTTAAAATCAAAATACAAATCATAGCAAGGGCTTTCACATCTCCATGCGGCTGCTGAACCACTTCAAAAATCCATGCTTTAAAATGATCCACAGGATTAATGCTCGAAAAAAAATTGGTGCTTCCAGAAACAGTTCCGAGCGTATTTTGTTTTTTAAAAATCAGTAATAAAAAAGGACTTAAAAGTCCGAGCGAAATAACAGAAAACAGGTTTGAAAGAATATTAAATCCGAAATAAGTAAAAATTAATTTCGGGTACTTCCGTACATATCGAAAAATTGTCCGTAAACTCTTCATTAAAACAATTGAAATGCTTATTAATTTGAAATAGCAGCAAAGTAACTAATTTTACAAAGAACCATAATGATATATCATGACAGAAGGTAAAAGACAAAAACAGGTAGCTACTGAAATTTTAAAAGAGTTGAACGATATTTTTTTGAAGATGGGATTGAATATGATGGATGGCGGAATGGTCTCAATTTCTTCGGTAAAAATTACGCCGGATCTTTACGAAGCGAGAATATATTTAAGTCTATTCCAGGTAAAAAATCCAGAAGGAGTTTTGGAAAAATTTAAAGAATTAAGCGGTGAGATCCGGGGCGAATTAGGAAAGAGAATGAGACATCAGTTGCGCAGCATTCCACAACTTACTTTTTATCTGGATGACACTTTGGATTATGTTTTTAAAATTGAAAAATTGCTGAATGACATAAAAAAAGATTCAGAAAACCAGCAACAGGCAAACGATAATCAATCAACTTCATCTGATAACAAATAGGAGTACCGTTACAAATTTTTAAGAGGGTAAAAGACTTCATCCAATAATTAATCATCTAAATAATAATTCTTCCTTGTACCTCAAATTCGCCTGGAGATATTTCAAAGCAAAAAAAAGCACCAACGCGATTAATATCATTTCGTGGGTAACGGCCGGCGTTATTGCATTTTCCACATTATGCCAGGTATTGGTGCTCAGTGTTTTCAATGGCTTCGAAGAACTTGTCAAATCTCTTTATTCTAATTTCTATTCCGATATTAAAGTGATCCCTGAAAAAGGAAAAACATTTACGCTTAACACCGCCCAATTAAAACAAATCAACAGCATTGCAGATGTGAAAGGGACATCTCTCGACATTGAAGAAAAAGCATTGTTGCAAAACGGCGATCAGCAAACAGTAGTTTTATTGAAAGGTGTTGATAGTAATTATTACAAAGTTTCCGGGGTTCCTCAAAAAATGTATCATGGAGTTTTTAATGTTGGAACGATTGATAACCCAAAATTAGTTTTGGGTTCAGGAATTGAAAATGCTTTGAGCATCCAGGCAGACAGAAATCTTTTTCCGGTAACCGTTTTTCTACCCAAAAAAACAAATTCTGATAACGCAAATCCTTTATCAGCATTGAGTGAAGGAAATGCAACCACGTCAGGAAGTTTTGCTATCCAACAAGATTTTGATAACAAATATGTCATAACCAATCTTGCTTTTATGAGACAGCAAATGAATTATCAGCCCGATGAATACAGTGCTTTGGAAATTTCTTTACGGGATCCGGACCAATCACAAAAATTTGCAACAACGATTCAAAAAATTCTTGGTGATAAATACAAAGTGCTTACAAAATATGAGCAGAATACCAGTTTGTATAATTCTATGCGTTTAGAAAAATGGTTTATTTATGCTGTGCTTACTTTAATTCTCATTATCGCCGCCTTCAATATGGTGGGTGCTTTGACGATGCTTGTACTCGAAAAAAGAAAAGACATCAGTGTTTTACAATCAATGGGTGCTGATAAATCCTTGATTCAAAAAATATTTTTAAGTGAAGGAGTTTTACTTGCCATTGTTGGGGCGGCTACCGGCATTTTTTTAGCATTGATCATTGCTTTTTTACAAATTAAATTTCATTTGATCAAGCTGGTTGGCAATTCTTTTTTAATCGATTATTTCCCCGTGAAATTAGTAGTAACTGATTTTATTCTTGTTGCATTGACAGCGCTTTTTATCGCTTTTGCAGCATCCTGGTTTCCTGCAAAAAAAGCAGCTCAGCAAATGTTTAACCTGAAAGCATAGAAGATGAAATTAATTCCGGAAAAATATTTTGATTTTTGAGCGTTATTTCTAATTTTGTTTTTGAGAAAAGATATTTTCATTTCTTTAGTTTTTTTCAAAAATGCTTATTGTATTTCCATTAAATATTCCTTCAATTTTTTTCGGCTTTATTTAAATAGAACACAGAAAATTTTTAAAAAGCATATGCCATTTTTTCAAAAAAAAACCTTCAAAAATATTCCTTCAAAAAAATATTTTACTGTCACAATATTTTTATTCGCCACAATCAATTGCTTTTCTCAAAGCCGGAAATATACAAGTGTTTATTCTGAAAATATCAACGGTGGTTGCACCATTTTTGGAAATACATTAATGAATATTGTTGACAGTTTGGGGCATCCTGATCTTGTCAAAATGAATGATAATGCAGCCGATGGAAATAGTATTTATGGAAATGACGGAGAAGACATGGAATACGTTGATGTTGATGGAAACAGAGGCGCAGCGAGCTTTACAAAGAATTCTTCTTCTGCAGATCTGATTCTTCCCGCTGGAACAAACTCGATTAAGCTTGCCAGAATTTATTGGGGTGGACGAATTGCCGACTCTGAATTTAATCTCTCAACAAGTACTAACAGAACGATTAAAATCAGGAAAGGAATTTCCGGAGAATATTCAGTCATTCCGGCTTTAGGAATAGATACTCTAACAATTATTAATGGATTTACACAATACCAGGCATATGCTGATATCACTGATTTTATTAAAGCAAATGGGGCAGGAACTTACGAAGCAGGAAGCATTCCATTAAGCACAGGCGCCATTGCTGATGGCGGTAATCACGGAGGCTGGAGCATTGTTGTTGTGTACGAAAATCAAACGCTACCTTTCAATAGCATTCGCGTTTATGACGGCTTTGAGGTTGTTTATAATGGCGGCAATGATACAACCAGCACGATAACTTTAACTGGTCTTAATGTTCCTTCCACACCGCTTCAATCTTCTGATGCGAGAATGGGAGTAGTTGTTTGGGAAGGCGATGCAAATCTTCCGGGAGATTTTTTAACGATCAACGGATATCTTTTTTATAATGCAACCAATCCCCCGTTCAATCTGTGGAATGGAACCATCACAGGTAATGGCGTTCATGTCACAACAAAAAATCCCGATTATACCAATCAAATGGGAATTGATATTGATCAGTTTGATGTTGGAACTGGTTATGGAATTGCTCCAAATGCAACTTCTGTTACTCTTTTGTTTGGAACCACTGCCGATAAATATTTTCCTGGCGTCTTTACTTTCACGGTTAAAATGAAAGATACCGGTCCGCTTCCTGTTACTTTATCTTCATTCACGGCAACGCTTTCAAATAATAATGTAGTGAATCTGAATTGGAGCACTTCAATAGAAATTAATTGCAGCACATTTGTTGTTCAAAGAAGTTATGATGCTATTCATTTTACAGATTTTGAAACAGTTGCAGGAAATGGAACAACAAACCTTTTTCATTCATATTCTGGAACAGACAATGCGTATTCATTTGAGAATGGAATTGTCTATTATCAGTTGAAACAAATCGATTTCGATGGTAAAGAAAATTTTTCAAAGATCATTTCTGTAAAGGTTAAAAGCGCAAATAAAATTATTATTTCTCCAAATCCTTTCAACAATTTTATCAATGTCAATTTTCAATCAGACAAGCGGAAACCTTTATCCGTTAAGCTTTACAACATTGACGGAAAAGAAATCTTTTCAAAACAAATTTATATAAATGCAGGAGATAATTATTTTAGGATTGACAATCTTTCCAATCTTCCTGCAGGAAATTATTTATTGCAATTAATCTCTGATGGGAAAAAAGTTATTCAAAAAATTGTAAAGAATTAGCTCCTGAATTGTATTTGTAATTATTTCTTTATTTGATGAAAAAAGTACATGAAGGAAAAGGCGTGATTCTTGCAGAAAATTTAACCGAAGAATTTTACTAATCAAAAATAATTATGAAAATAAAACATTTAGGAAGACAGGGTTTAACCGCTTCGCAAATTGGTCTTGGATGCATGGGAATGAGTGATTTTTATGGCGCTCATAATGATGAAGAATCTGTAAAAACCATACATAAAGCTTTTGACTTGGGAGTAACTTTTTTTGATACCGCCGATATGTATGGTCCTTTTAAAAATGAAATATTGGTTGGAAAAGCCATAAAACCTTTTAGAGATAAAATCACTTTGGCAACAAAATTTGGAATTCTTCGCGATCCCGTAAACCCAAAAGTACGTGGGGTAAACGGTAAGCCCGAATATGTGAGATCAGCTTGTGAAGCGAGTTTGAAGCGATTGAACGTAGAAGTGATCGATCTTTATTACTTGCATAGAAAAGATCCTCAAACTCCGATTGAAGAAACCATTGGCGCTATGGCTGATTTGGTGAAAGAAGGAAAAATAAAAGGAATCGGGGTAAGCGAAGTAAATGCCGAAACGCTTAAAAAAGCAAACGAAACTTTTCCTCTTTCTGCTTTGCAATCAGAATATAGTTTATGGAGTCGGGATCCCGAAGATGAAATAATCCCTCTTTGTAAAAAATTAGGAATTGCATTTGTTGCTTATAGCCCACTGGGAAGAGGTTTTCTAACAGGGCAAATAAAAAAATTTGATGATTTGGATGAAGATGATTTCAGAAGAACTTCGCCCAGGTTTACAGGAGAAAATTTTAATAAAAACTTACAACTTGTAAAAAAAATTGAAGCAATTGCAAAAGAAAAAAATTGTACACCTTCCCAGTTAGCGCTTGCATGGGTAATAGCGCAGGAAGATTTTATCTTTCCAATTCCGGGAACAAAAAGAGTAAAATACCTGGAAGAAAATGTGAAAGCAACAGAGGTTAAATTATCAGAAAAAGATTTAAAAGAAATAGAAGAAGTTTTTCCGAAAAATGCAGCATCAGGGATGCGCTATACTGAAGCCGGAATGAAAACAGTTAACTTATAAATTTTCAAAAGAAACCTGGTTACAGAAAACAAAGGAATAATTACAGTTATTTACTTCTCAAAACGCAACTCCTGCACTAATTCCTGCTGACCTTTTTGTTTTACAAAAATGGTAGTACGAAATACACCGTTTATAGTGGTTAAATTACCAATGCAATATTCTGAACCGGCATTTTCGCTTTGGTGAATTGTTTTAAAATCTTTCACCGGATTATTTTTAAAAAACTCCTGCAGCACAAGCTGTGCCTGGCTTTTACTGTAGGAGTTACTTTTATCCGGCAAAGTAATTTCTATCGTGTTATCAAAAAATTTTGAAACCTCATTGGCATTTCCGGATTTGATTGCACTAATAATTTGTGTAAAAGAAACAATCGTAAATGATGAAGAAATAATAAGCACAAAAATGTAGAGTAAATATTTTTTCATAGAAAATAATTATACTTCCAATTTAGCGAAAAACCATGCCAAAGGATAAAATTATTATAGTATTTTGAATTTCTTTTAATTATATAAATGCTAATAATTAGCTTTGAAAAATGGAAGCAAAAAAAGTGATTTTAGTAATAATGGATGGATGGGGATTGGGCCAGAAAAAAGAAAGTGATGCTATTCAAAATGCACAAACCCCTTTTGTTAGTTCTCTTTACGAAAAATATCCTCACAGCACTTTGATAACCTGTGGGAGGGCAGTTGGTTTGCCGGAAGGACAAATGGGGAACAGTGAAGTGGGTCATTTAAATCTTGGTGCCGGAAGAATTGTTTACCAGGAACTGGAAAGGATCAATGTTGCGATTGAAAACGGTGAATTTGAAAAAAATCCTGCGCTTTTGCATAGCCTTAATTATGCCAAAGAGAATAAAAAACCCTTGCATTTGCTGGGTTTGGTGAGCAATGGAGGCGTTCACTCTCATATTGATCATTTAAAAGCCATCACCACTATTTGCCAAAAACATGGTTTGGAAAATGTCTATATCCATGCGTTCACTGACGGGCGTGATACTGATCCAAAAAGCGGAATCGGATTTTTAGAAGATCTTCAAAAACATCTTGATAAAACTACCGGAAAAATTGCAACTATTGTCGGTCGTTATTATGCAATGGATCGCGATAAAAGATGGGAACGCATTAAAGTGGCTTATGATGCTATGGTTCACAGAAAAGGTGAAGTAACCACTAATATTTTTTCGGCTGTAACGGATTCTTATAAAAAAGATGTAACGGATGAATTTTTAAAACCGATCATTAATGCTGAAACTCCTGATTCAGAAATAATGGATGGCGATGCTGTAATTTGTTTTAATTTCAGAACAGACAGATGCAGGGAAATCACTGAAGCGCTTACCCAAACTGCATTTCCTGATTATGATATGAAGCCGCTGAAGCTTCATTATACAACCATGACGTTATATGATCATACGTTCAAAAATATTCATGTTATTTTTCAAAAAGATGATCTAATCAATACCATTGGCCAGGTTTTTTCTGAAAATCACAAAAAACAAATTCGCATCGCGGAAACAGAAAAATACCCTCATGTTACTTTTTTCTTTAGCGGCGGCAGAGAGATCCCTTTTGAGGGGGAAAGAAGAATTATGATTCCTTCACCAAAAGTCGCAACGTACGATTTAAAACCAGAGATGAGTGCTTATGAAGTAACCGATGCCTTACTTCCGGAGATCAAAAAGCAATCAGCTGATTTTATTTGTTTAAATTATGCAAACGCTGATATGGTAGGCCATACAGGAGTTTGGGATGCTGTGATCAAAGCAGTGGAAACGGTAGATAAATGTGTGAAAGAAATTGTAACAACAGGCCTGGAAAATGGTTACACTATTTTTTTAACTGCTGATCATGGAAATGCGGATTATATTGTAAACGAAGATGGAACACCTAACACAGCGCACACAAAAAACCTCGTTCCTTTTTTTATCATTGATAAAGAGTGGCATGGTACCATTCATCCCGGAAAACTGGGCGATATCGCTCCTACTATTTTAAAGATGATGCAATTGCCCATTCCAAAAGAAATGACCGGGAAAGTTTTAACTGATACCGAATAATTTTTTGAAAAAAAGCAATCACACCATGGGAAAAATAATAAGAATAATTCTGATCGTTTTATTGATTCTTTTTGTTCTAATCCAATTCATCAGACCAGAAAAAAATTCAGGAATTGAAATTACGCAAAATGAAATCAATGCAAAATTTTCTGTGCCAGAAAATGTTCAACAGATTTTAAATGTTTCCTGCTATGATTGCCATAGCAATACCACAAAATATCCGTGGTACTGGAATATTCAGCCCGGAGCATGGGTTTTAAGCAATCATTTTAATGAGGGTAAACGCCATTTAAATTTTTCAATTTTTTCCACCTATCCTGCCAACAGACAATATAAAATGTTTAAAGAAATTGATGAGCAGGTAAAAAACGGTGATATGCCTTTAGGTTCTTATACGCTTATTCACCGTGATGCTATTTTAAATGCCAATCAAAAACAATCTGTTGAGAATTGGGCACAAACTTCGATGAAAGGTATGGAACAAAAATATCCAGCCGATAGCCTGAAAAGACCAAATAATTTAAAAAAAGGTTCTTAAACTCCCCATAAATTAAAAATTTTCTAATTTTTATTTTAAAAAGAATTTTCCATGCAGCATTTTGAGTAAATAATTGTCCTATCTTAGTAGGGTTAAACAAGCAAACTATGACAGAAGAGATAATGCTTCAAGGCTGTCTTGATAACCTTTCTATCGCGCAGGAGGCTTTATATAACCGGTTCAGCCCGCGAATGCTTGGTGTTTGCTATCGTTATGCCCACAACAGGGAAGACGCAGAGGATATGCTTCAGGAAGGTTTTATAAAGGTATATTCTCAGATTCATCAGTATAAAGGATCCGGAGCCCTGGAAGGCTGGATCAGAAAAATAATTGTTCATACCTGTATCAATATCCTCAAAAAAAACAAAAAGTTCTCTGATAGTGTTGATCTCATCCATGCATCTAGTATCCAGATCAGCGATAACAATATTCCTTCATTGTTGCAGGCAAAACAAGTGGTGGAATGTATCAGGTTATTGCCAATTGGATATAGAACTGTTTTGAACCTATATGCGATTGAAGGATTTTCTCACAAAGAGATCTCTACGATTTTAGAGATTGAAGAAAGCACCAGCAGATCGCAATATACAAGAGCAAGGGCCTTGCTGGAAGAAATTTTGATCAAAAAGAAAATATTGCAAAAACCAAAGGAAAGCGTCAGGATGGTAGGCGTAAACAGTTAACCGTTTATAAAATTGACACCTTTGAACTACTAACTGAAATAGAAAAAATGGAAAGAAGATTTGATATGAGTGATTTTGAACAATCTCTTAAGGATCATGCGGATCAATTTAAATTGATTCCTTCCAAAAGGGTTTGGAATGGAATTTATAATGACTTGCATCCGGGTAGCAAATGGCCCTCCATAACTGTTGGTATTATTTTTTTAATCACTCTTGTTACTATTGGAAATCTTAACAATCATTCTAATAAAACAGTAAACAAAGAAAAAACTTCATTTTTATCTTCTTCTAAAACAGAATTGAAATCTGCTTCGGAAACTGATAAAAGTAATACAGTCGCTGAAGTAAATAGTCCGAAAGAAAATTCCACAAAGCTTAGTGTGAATAACAATTCAATTGAAAAGACCAGCAACAGTGAGTCGACAAATAGCGGCGTTTCTTCTATTAAAAATGCAGAAAATAATACTGTAAAAAATAATGAGACTGAAAGTATAAAAAGCTCTTCAGTTAATGATGAACCAAAAGCTCCAACAACGATTGCTATAAAAAGCCCAATCAATTCCGAAGAAAATTTCACTTTGAAAAATGATAATGAAAGTTCAAATGAAAGAAGCGCTATTTTGAATGAAGCAGAAAATTTACTACCTAATGTTTCAGGAGATCAGCAAATAAGTTTCAACACTGAAACAGAAGAAGCTTTGCCATCAATTGAACGGATTTCATTTGATCCGCGAGAATCAAATTTATCTGTTTCAGAAAATTCTTTTTTATCTGTTTCAGAAAATTCTTTGAATAATCTTATCAGAAATACAAACTTTATTGGGCAAACAAATGAAAGTATTCTAACGAATCTTAAAAAAGCATTAAGGAAAAAGAATAAAAATACAGAATGGATTTTCTATGTAAGCCCCAATATTAGTACTGTTTCTTTTGATCATAAAACCATTCATCCTTCCATTTCACCAAATCCTTCTTCGATTGTTGTTTTGCCAAACCAGCCCAATGCTTCTGTAGAATTAATGCCAAATCCAAGAATAGGTTTTGAAACAGGCGCAGAAATAAAAACATTGGTTGCAAAAAATTTAAAAGTGGTAAGCGGATTTAACATCAATTATTCTTCTTACAATACAGTTTCAAATATTGTTCACCCCACTATTGCAACATTGATATTAACCAATAAAGAAGGAACTTATACAAAAGATTACATCACTTATTATGGAAACGGACAAACCCAAAACCACGTTTCCCTTACAAATTATAACGTTCAGTTTTCAATTCCTGTTGGTTTTGAATACACTATTTGGGGAAATAAAAAAGTTGCGATCAATATTCAGTCTGTCATAGAACCTTCTGCTGTTTTGGCAAGCAATGCTTACCTGCTTTCATCCGATGGAAGATACTATGTGAACGATCCTTCATTGCTTCGTAAAATTAATTTAGGAGGAAATTTCGGCACTTTTGTTTCCTTCTCTTCCAACAAGATCAGATGGCATATAGGTCCTGATATCCGCTACCAGTTTTTATCAAGTTATAAAAATAATTATTCAGGCAAAGAGCATTTTATGGATTATGGCATAAGAATTGGACTATCAAGGGTAAAATGATTAAGCTTTTAGTAGTTTAATTTTTAACTCATTTTTGTTTAAGTCGTTGCTTCGTACCCTGCAACGGCTTTTTTTATTTGTAATTTTGCAAAATGCAAAAACTTGTTTCGTTTTCACTGCTTGCTTTCATGCTTATTTTTACTGCCTGCCATACAGAACAAAAGCCTGTTACTGTTACGCACAAACCTTCTGACACAACAAATATTTTTGCTGTTACGAGTTTTTTAAAAGGACAGTTAAACATGATTGATACCTTGCCCATAACTCCCTTAAAAACAATTTCTGAAAATGGCAAAACAGATTCTGCATGGTTAAAAAGAGAAGACATTAGAAAAAATGCAATTCCGTTTCTCTCACCGGTAATTGACTCTGCTAATATGACTTCATTGTTTTCTGAAAAATCTTTTTTAGATCAAACGATTAATGCATATACTTTTTCATATGATGCCAAAGTAACACTTCCTGATTCGATAAAACTTACACATTGGGACGTTTATATGAATCCGCAAACCAATAATATTGAACGGATTTATATGGTTAAAGAAACCGGGGATACTACCATACAATTAACATGGCTTGTTAATAAATCATATAGTATCAGGACTATTGTCCAGGAACCGGGTAAAAAACCTAAGATGAAAGAAGAAAAAATGATTTGGAATTTTGATGATTGATCGTCATCAAAAAATATTAAAAAAAAATGACTGCTGAAGTTTTCCATACAATAATTAAAAGCTTACCTACTCATCCCGGAATTTATAAATATTTTGATGATCAAAATGAGCTCATTTATGTCGGCAAGGCAAAGAATATCCGTAAACGAGTAAGTTCTTATTTTACCAAAACCTTTACCGGTTATAAAACTCACGAGCTTGTAAAAAGAATTGAGCGGATTGAATTTACAATTGTTGACAGCGAGCAGGACGCCTTTCTCCTTGAAAATTCTTTGATCAAACAATTTCAGCCGAAATTCAATATCAATTTAAAAGATGACAAAACATATCCTTACATCGTTATTAAAAATGAACCTTTCCCAAGAATCTTTTTGACCAGAAATAAGATCAACGATGGCTCTGAATATTTAGGTCCGTTCACGTCTGTTGGAAGAGTTCGTGAATTGTTGGGTTTTATAAAAGAATTTATTCCACTGAGAACGTGTAAACTCAATCTTACTGAGCAAAATATTTTAAAAGATAAATTTAAAGTATGCCTTGAGTATCATTTGGGCAATTGCAAAGGACCCTGCGAAGGCTTTCAGAGCAAAGAAGATTACACAGAAGGATTACAGCAAATAAAACAAATGATCAAAGGAAATCTTGCGCCGGTAATTCAACGGTATAAAGAAGAAATGAATTATTATGCTGAACAGCTGCGATTTGAAAAAGCAGAAGTGATTAAAAGAAAAATTGAAGGATTAGAAAACTACCAGGCACGATCTGTTATCGTAAGCAAAACGCTTTCAAGTGTCGATGTCTTTTCGATTCTTCGTGAAAAAGATACGGCGTATATAAATTATTTAATGGTTCAAAATGGCACGATTATTCAAACACATACCATTTCTTTAGAGCCGAAACTTGATGAAACTGACGCAGAAATTTTGAGTCTTGCAATTACCGAATTAAGAAAAAGATTCAACAGCGAAGCCAATGAAATTATTGTTCCTTTTGAGGTTGAAGAAGAAAGCGAAGAATTAACGTATACCATTCCAAAAGCGGGCGATAAAAAGAAGTTGCTTGATCTTTCTGAGAAAAATGTCAATTATTTCATGGAAGAAATGAAACGCAAAAAGCTTCTTCGGCTGGAAGGAAAAACAGAAAAGGAAAAAACAGAAGTATTGGTTCAGTTGCAACAGGATCTTCATCTTCCTGCTTTACCAACTCAAATTGAATGTTTTGATAACTCAAATTTCCAGGGAAGTTTTCCGGTAGCGGCAATGGTTTATTTCAAAAACGGATTGCCTGATAAAAATGAATACCGGAGATTTAATATCAAAACTGTAACAGGAATCAACGATTTTGCCAGCATGAAAGAAGTGGTTACCAGAAGATATAAACGATTGCTTAAAGATGAAATTCCACTTCCTCAATTAATTATTATTGATGGCGGCAAAGGCCAGCTCAATGCAGCGATAGAAGGTTTGGAAGAAATTGGGATGATAGGAAAAACAACGGTTGTAGGACTTGCAAAAAATGAAGAAGAAATTTTTTTTCCTGGCGATAAAGAATCAATTAAACTTCCCTGGAACAGTGAAAGTTTGAAACTGATCAGAAGAGTGAGAGATGAAGTGCACCGTTTCGGAATTACGTTTCATCGCAATCAGCGAAGCCGCGGCACTTTTGTAAATGAGCTGGAAATGATCAAAGGAATCGGAAAAAATACAGCGGATATTTTGTTGAAGAAATTTAAATCAGTCAAAAAAATAAAAGAGCTTTCGCAGCAATCTCTTGAAGATTTAATTGGAAAATCGAGGGCAAAAATTGTTTTTGAATATTTTCATTCCGAAAGTTGAAGGTTCAGGATTGATAAATTTTCAACCCCGAACCTTCAGCTTTGAACAATCCAGATTATAAATTAATTCCAATTCCTAATTTAATTGCATTGTGATATGCATTCACACTTTGATTGGCATCAGCCCTCGACAAACCATAATCGTAAGAAGCAGAAATATTCATTCCATTGCTAAACTGGTAACCGATACCGCCGGTTACTCCTGCATCCCAGCGATTGAATTGAGAAGTAGCGTCCATGGTTTTGTTCAATAAATTAATTCCCAAAACGCCTGCTGTTGTTTTCAAATTGGCGCTTGCGAGGTAAGAAATTTGAGGTCCTGCAAAAATTTGAAAGCCTCCAAAATTCCCTTTCAATAAAACAGGAATATCAACGTACTGTGACTGCAACACAGCTTTTGCATTAGCACCTAAAAAATCGAGGCCTTTGACGCTGATAGCGCCGTCGATCTCATAGCCTTTCAAAGAATAATAAATTCCAGGTTCGATGGAAAAATTTTCACTAACAGGAAGAGTGCCATAAGCCCCGGCAAAAAAACCAGTGTAATCTTTGGTCGTGATTTTTCCGTTGGTAAGGTCTAAAATGTTTTTGAAATTATCTACAGCATCACCACGGAAGCCTGAAGATAAAACACCGGCTTTTACGCCAAAAGAAGGAGTCGTTTGAGCAAAACTGACGCTTGAAATAAGGACAGAAATGACGAGTAAAATTTTATTTTTCATATTTTAATTGGAGCCGGATTTTTCAGCCGTTCACAATTAATCAGAAACAAAAAGCAAGAGAAAGATTAATGGAAGACCGATAAGATTTTGTTAAGGAAACAAAAGAATAATTTAAGTTTTTTGTTCGTTTACTGTAACATGTTGCTTAAAGAAATAATCATAATTTTTTTCATGAAAATTGTTTTTACAAAATAATTTTCAAAACGATTTCTAACTTTAGGCAATGAAATTTTTCCTGGTTTTTTCCCTGATTTCATTGACTTTTTTTTCAGTTTCTGCGCAAAGTAATTTTTCTGAAAATGATGGCGTTTATATTGATATACCATCTGCAGAAACCAGTACCAGCGCCGATATTGCCAGTTATATCAACAAACATTTTGATTCGCAGAATAAAAAAGTTGCCGCCATTTATAGTTGGATCATTAGAAATATAACCTACGACGCGGACAGCATTCATTATGTTATTTTGGATGAAGACAATGAAGAACGGGTCACTTATGCATTAAGAAGAAAAAAAGGGGTTTGTGAAAATTTTGCAGCCATTTTTAATGATTTGTGTTTCAAATGCGGCATACCATCTTTTTACATTGAAGGATTTACAAAACAATTGGGAGGAATAGACAGAACGCCGCATGTTTGGTGCGCTGCATTTGTAGATGGCCAATGGAATTTCTATGATCCAACATGGGATGCAGGCTATGTTAGAAGTGGAAATTTTTTCAGTAATTCTCAGACAAAATTTTTTAAAATTTCTCCCCAGGAATTTATTCAAACTCATCTTCCTTTTGATCCATTATTCCAGTTTTTAAACTACCCGGTTTCTTATAGGGAATTTGTAAATGGAGATTTTGATCAGCATGATTCAAAACGACTTTTCAATTACAAAGATTCTATTGAAGCATTTAAAAAAATGGATAAGCTTTCGCAATATCTTTCAACAATTTCAAGAATTAAAAAGGAAGGGTGGCCTGCATCAAAAATTGATACAAAGCTGAAGCGGGTTCAATTGGAAGTTGAGGTGATCACCCAGGATACAGATATGTCTTTATATGATTCAGCAGTTGAAGATTATAACAAAGCGGTTCAGCTTTTAAATTCATTTATTGTCTATAGAAACAACCAGTTTCAACCTGCAAAAACTAATAATGAAATAGAGAATGATTTCAAAAATATTTCGAACTTCATTGCTTCGGCTGATCTAAAATTAAAAAAGGTAAATCAGTCAAAAGCAACACTCTTGCTGGACACAGGCGACATTCAAAAAAAGTTAGATGATCTTTCTTTAAAACTGAAAGACCAGGAATCTTTTTTCAAAAATAATTTCAACGAAGTAAAAACCAGTCAAAATACTTCAAAATAAGAAGGGCAATTATTTGTTTGTCTATTGCAAAAATTAGTTTTGCTTTAAATTATTTTACATAAAAAAATCGCTGTTGTTACGCAGCAATTTTCATTTAAACTTTTAAGTTATTATGCGAATGCTTTATCTCCTTTTTTATAAGGAAGATTACCGTCATAATGCCCGGGAGTTTCAACATATCGGCGTGCCTGTGTACAACCAATTTCTGAAGTAAAATAACCGAGCATCGCCAGTTCTTTCATCATTCGGAAATAATGAGACGGATCATCTTTCTTCTTATTTTTCATGTATTCATTTTGCTCGTTATCCAGTTTTACCAAAAGATCATGACGCTGCTGAGGCGTAATTTTTACAAATGAATCACCATAGCTTTTTTTGGAAAGATCATTCAGTTTTTTCATTCCTTCATGAAAGATTTTCTGATCTTTTTCCTCATAACAATCGTTTACCATTACGGTCATAAACTGCCCTGTTTTAGCGGCTTTTGCACCCGGAGTTTTTGTCGCAGGTAAAATACTGTCCGATACCTCATCAAGATACGCAACGTCCTCAGGCGTAAAAGTCATTGATACGCCGGTCTCGCTTTTGCATCCTGATAAAAATGCACTACCACCAACTAATGTTCCTCCTAAAAGGAGCGAAATATATTGAACTGCTTCTCTTCTGTCCATAATTAAAATAGTTTTTTAAAAATTAAATTTTATAATTCACTCCAAATCCCTGGCGATAATCACGTTTGATATATTCATTTACTTCAGGAACATTGGTAACTTTCATATCATTATTATCCCACAAAAGTTCTACATAACGAGCGGGATAATTATACCCTTGTCCGCTGGCTTTTGGAGTTCTGATATCAAATCCGCGAATGGCCAGATTGCTCATCAGCAAAGCTTCTGTCAGCGGTCCTGCTACAGCAAAATCTGAATCCATTGGCATTTTACCATAGCCTGCGATGGCACCTTCTACCCATTGAGCATAATGGCCTTCTGCACTTCCGGGAATTCTTGGATATTTCTGAGGAACTTTCACTTCATTCGTACGGGATGTTGGTAATAATTTTGGATCGGCACCATAAGTACCGCACATCATTTTGCCTTTTGTGCCAATAAATAAAGTTCCGTTGCCACCGTCGCCAAACACTTCATTTGGCCCAAGTTCATCCGGTCTTTCGGGTTGTATTCCACCATCCATCCAATGCACTTCAACAGGTCCCTGGGTTTTATTTGTTTTTGGAAATTTCATTATTACATGGCTTGAAGGAGGACAACTATCCGGAAAATATCCCCGTTGGAATTCGCCCACATAAACGCTTCCGACACTTGCCTGTACAGAGTTAATATATTGGAGATCCAAAACAGCAAAAGCTGGTTGAACAATATGGCAACCCATGTCGCCCAAAGCGCCGGTTCCATAATCCCACCAGCCGCGCCAGTTAAATGGAACAAGATTATTAAAATAATTTTTTACCGGGGCAGTACCAAGCCATAAATTCCAGTCTAATTCAGGAGGAATCGGTGCGCCTTCTGTCGGGCGCGGAATTCCCTGCGGCCAAACAGGACGATCTGTCCAGCAATAAACAGTATGAACATCACCAATAATACCAGCATCATACCATTCCATTAATTGTCTTACTCCATCACCAGAAGCGCCCTGGTTACCCATTTGAGTAACTACTTTGAACTTCTTAGCGGCATTTGTAAGCATTCTTGCTTCGTAAACATCATGAGTCAAAGGTTTTTGAACATACACATGTTTTCCAAGTTCCATTGCAGAATAGGCTGCTACTGCATGCGTATGATCGGGCGTGGAAACAGAAACTGCATCAAAATTTTTTGCATCCTTATCCAACATTTCGCGGTAATCTTTATAATATTTTGCCTTTGGAAATTTCTTACGACTGCCCGCGGCCTGCCGATCATCTACATCACATAAAAAGGCAATTTCCGCCTTTCCACTTTGATAAAAATGATTGATGTCATCAGCGCCTTTTCCGCCGACTCCAATAGAGGCAATTACCAGTTTATCGCTCGGGGCGATGAAACCTTTTCCGCCTAATACATGGCGCGGAACAATCATAAATCCTGCCGCTGTGATGGCGCTGTTTTTTAAAAATTCTCTGCGAGAAGTACCTGAGCTTTGTTTTTCTGTTTGATCTTCCATGATTATATTTTTAAAAAGATGAGAAATTTCGCTTTTAAAAGCCTTTGAAAATAAGTGAATAATTAAATGTTTCCTTTTTTCAATTCTCCCACTGCATGATCCACAGCTCTCGCCGTCATTGCCATATAAGTAAGAGATGGATTTACACAATTTGAAGAAACCATAAATGCACCATCGGTAACAAAAACATTTGGCGCATCCCAAACCTGGTTCCATTTATTAAGCACAGAAGTTTTCGGATCAAGTCCCATTCGCGCTGTGCCCATTTCATGAATTCCTCTTCCCATTGTACCGTCGCCCTCAAATCCCTGAACATTCTTCACGCCGGCGGCTTCCAGCATTTCCATGGCATCATTTTTCATGTCGACACGCATTTTTCTTTCATTGTCGCGCCACTCTGCATCGATTGCCAGCACATTTAACCCCCATTTGTCTTTCTTATTTTTATCCAGTGTTACCTTGTTTTCGTGATAAGGAAGAATTTCACCAAAGCCGCCAATTCCCATTGACCACGGACCCGGTTCTGATAACGCATCTTTGAAATCGCCACCAATATTCATTTCAGCAATTTCGCGGCTCCATCCTTGCCTGCTTGCGCCACCCTGGTAGCCAAAGCCGCGGATGTAATCGCGTTTATCGCCAAATAAATTGCGAAAACGTGGAACGTAAATACCATTGGCACGGCGTCCAAAATAATATTTATCATCATACCCATCTACTGTTCCGCCTGCTCCTACGCCCAAATGATGATCCATAAGATTATGACCCAGTTCACCGCTGCTGCTGCCTAATCCATCAGGCCAAACGTCTGTAGCGGAATTCATCAAAACCCACGCACTGTTGAGAGTTGAAGCGTTGAGGAAAACTATTTTAGCAAAATACTGGTAAGTTTTATTGGTTTCGGCATCCAAAACTTCTACGCCTTTCGCCTTTTTTGTATCCTTATCGTACAAGATTTTAGTAACGATTGACCATGGTCGAACAGTAAGATTTCCTGTTTTCATGGCTGCAGGCAAAGTAGAAGATTGTGTGCTGAAATAGGCGCCGAATGGACATCCGAGCCAACATTTATTTCTGTATTTGCAATTAGATCTTTCCTGGATTGGCTCTGTGATATTGGCACATCGACCGATGATCATCGCCCTTTTATTGTCATAATGTTTTTTAACCCTGTCTGCCACATCTTTTTCTACCACATTCATTTCCATTGGTGGCATAAAATGACTGTCAGGCAACTGTGGCAAATTTTCTTTTGAACCACTGATTCCGGCAAATTTTTCAACATAAGTGTACCATGGTTCAATATCTTTATAACGAATTGGCCAGTCCACAGCAATTCCGTCTTTTGCATTTGCTTCAAAATCAAAATCGCTCCAACGGTAAGTTTGGCGGCCCCACAAAAGTGAACGGCCTCCAACATGATAACCTCTAAACCAATCAAAACGTTTTACTTCAACATAAGGGCAATCCTGTTCGTTTACCCACCAATCGACGTTCATCTCATTCAGTGGATAATCTCTTTTCAAAACAGGATGATCCTGGATCATTTTCTGAGTGCGGCCGCCGCGATGTGGAAATTCCCACGGGCCTTTCACGGCATTTACATAATCTTTTACATGCTCAATATTTTGTCCTCTTTCAAGCATGATAGTTTTGAGGCCTTTTTCAGTAAGTTCTTTTGCAGCCCAACCGCCTGAAATTCCGGAGCCAATCACAATTGCATCGTACGTGTTTTCTGCCATAGTTGTTTAATTATTAAATTTTTTATTATTAAATGGGGTTATTATTTTATCAGCTAATCAGTTATTAAACATCGCAAATCCTGATCGCTTCTTTCAGAGAATCAAGTTTGTCCGGATATGTAGGCATAAATTCCTGAGCTACATACCCTTTGAATCCTGTCGCAACAATCGCTTTCATAATTGCAGGATAATTTAATTCCTGGCTATCATTTATTTCATGTCTGCCAGGAACGCCACCTGTATGATAATGTGCAATGTATTGATGATAATCGTTGATGTTTCTGATGATGTCGCCTTCCTGGATTTGTACATGATAAATATCAAAAAGCAATTTAAAATTTTCTGATGCAATTTTTTTACAAAGTTCTGCGCCCCATTCTACATGGTTACACATATAATCTTTGTGGTCAATCTTGCTGTTCAGAATTTCCATTACCATGGTTACACCGTTCTTTTCTGCAAAAGGTAAGATTTTTTCCAATGCAGTTTTACAATTTTTCATGCCGGTTTCGTCGTCCATTCCTTCGCGTTTTCCTGTAAAACAAATCAGGTTTTTATATCCTGCTTTGGCCATGATAGGTATTACTTCAAGATATTCCTTTATTAGTTGCTCATGATATTTTGGATTATCCAATCCATTGTACAAATTATTATCCCCTGCTGTGTAACACATTGAACTGTAAATGCCATGTTTTTGCAGAGTGGGCCAGTCTTTCGGGCCAACAAGATCAATGGCATTAAGGCCGATTTTTTTTACGGCTTCGCACAGATCATCCAAAGAAAGATAACTAAAAGTCCATCTGGAAACAGAGTGATTAATATTGCCTTTCAGCTTATGATTTTTTTCAAAAGAAAAATTTCCTGCAAAAGAAATGGCAGGCCCAGCAATCGCTGCAGAGGTTCCTAGGGCAAGATTTTTTAATAATGATCTTCTGCTTTGTTTCGAATTCATTTTTTAAATATTCACAGTTTGATCAACTGGTTTTTCATTTTTATCGTGAAATGCCAATGCAAATAATATAAATACAACAAGCGCAATGAGGGAAGGAATGATCCAAACCATTTTCCAATCAGAAACATTTCCGATTGTGTAGGCATCTTTTATCAATCCGGCAATCCAAAAACCAATCAGCATTCCGATGCCATACGTAGCTAAAGTGATCAATCCCTGTGCAGCACTTTTAAATTTTACTCCAGCCTTCGCATCTGTATAAATCTGGCCTGATACAAAAAAGAAATCATAACAAATGCCGTGTAAAATAATTCCTATAATAAGCATAAAGGTGAGGTCGCCGGCATTTCCATAAGCAAACAAAGCATAACGAATTGCCCATGCAAGCATGCCTGCTAAAATCGTGATTTTGAATCCGAATTTTTTGAAAAAGAAGGGAAGCAACAACAGGAAAAATATTTCGAAAAACTGGCCAAGACTCATCTTTGCTGTTGGGTTCGTCATACCCACATCCTGAAGAAATGGATTGGCGTATTGATAATAAAATGCCAGCGGAATGCAGATAAGAATTGAGGCGATAAAAAATATCAAATAGTTTTTGTCCTTTAATAATTTTAAAGCATCTAAACCTAATACTTCAAAAACCTTTACCTGCGCGCCTTTTGCTACTTTTGGAGGAGTTTTTGGCAAAGTAAAACTAAAAATTCCCAGGATCAGCGAAGCAACCGATGCTAATAAAAAAGTATTTTTCATCATTCCTGCTGCTACATTTTCCTCTTTATCCCATAAAAAAACAAGACTGATCGCAAGGCCGGCAACGATCCACCCAATAGTTCCCCAAACCCTGATTGGCGGAAATTGTTTTTCAGTATTGGTCATTTGATTGAATGAGATTGAATTGACCAATGCGAGGGTTGGCATAAACAGGATCATATAAATTAAGAGATAATAAAAAACAGCCGGCGGATACACGTTCGTTACTGCTCCGATAGAATATACCTTGTACAATAAAAACGCTCCTATGATATGTAATACACCCAAAATTTTCTCAGCATTGAAATAGCGGTCTGCAATTAATCCTATGATAAAAGGAGCAATAATAGCGCCCCACGATTGTGTGGAGAACACAGCTCCCGTCTCTGCGCCGTTTGCACTAAGATTTTTGATTAAAAAAGTGCCAAGAGTTACAAACCATGCGCCCCAGATAAAAAATTCAAGAAACATCATGGTTGAAAGCTGCAGTTTTGTGGTAAGTTTCATTTACAAAAATTGTTTTTGATTTAAAAAAAGGATTTTAAAAATGGTGTAGAAATTCAATTTAAAATTTTGAATGATTCGCAATAAATATCCATGAAAAAATTTCCGGTAAACAATAACTTGGAAGTTTAAATGTACATATTTTATGAATAAATCAATTTTTCTAAAAAATATTTTTTTAAAAAACAAAACTTTTTTGGAAAAAATAACAGTAAAAATGAACCGCCGATTTTTAAAAATCAATGCTTCTCAAAATAATTTTTTTAAAAAATAAATTTTGCAGTAAATAAAGAAATAGTGCACTTTTTTATTTTTATTTTTCAATAAAAAGTGGCTCAGTTTCAAAATCTTTTTGAGCCGGCAAATTCTTCAAAATGAGCTTCAAATTTTTCTTTTAAAAAATTAAAAATTTTGGTTTTTTCTTTCTTTAACAAAAAAAAATCCGCAGAATTAAAGTAAGAATTCCTACATTCATGCCCTATTTTAAAAAAACATCTTACCATCACTATGGGAAATTTTCAGATAAAAGTTCAGCCCAAAAAATATGATGCGATCATAGTCGGTTCTGGTGCCGGAGGTGGAATGGCAGCATATGTTTTGGCAAATGCAGGCTTAAAAGTTTGCCTCATTGAAGCAGGTCCTAATTTTAATCCAGCCGTAGATTCCAAACAGTTACAAAATCCGTGGGAATCGCCGCGAAGAGGCGCAAGCACTAAGTATCGCCCGTTCGGAGATTTCGATGGATGCTATTGGGGTTGGGAAATTGACGGTGAACCTTACACGAATGCAAAAGGCTCTGACTGGGAATGGTGGCGCGCCAGAATGGTTGGCGGAAGAACCAATCACTGGGGAAGAATTTCTTTGCGCTTTGGTCCAAAAGATTTCAAAAGAAAAAGCATTGACGGACTTGGTGACAACTGGCCTATAAGTTATGATGATGTAAAACCTTATTACGACAAAATCGACCGGTTGCTGGGCGTGTTCGGAACGAATGAAAATCTTGCTGAAGCGCCTGATGGAATTTTTCTTCCGCCACCAAAGCCGCGTTTACATGAACTGATGATCAAAAGAGCAGCAACAGGTATTGGAATTCCCGTAATCCCTTCGCGGCTTTCTATTCTTACCAAAAAAATAAACGATACCCGCGGCCAATGTTTTTATTGCGCACAATGTGGACGTAGTTGTAAAATATTTGCAGATTTTTCTTCTTCTTCTGCACTCGTTCTTCCTGCGCTCGCAACAGGAAATGTGGATCTTGTTGTAAATGCAATGGTTCGTGAAGTATTGACCAATAAAGATGGTTTGGCCACAGGAGTTTCTTATGTCAATAAAGAAGATATGCAGGAATACCAGGTGATGGGAAGAACTGTTATTCTTGGAGCAAGCGCTTGTGAATCAGCAAGATTATTATTGAATTCAAAATCGCCAAGGCATCCAAATGGATTAGCGAATTCAAGTGATGTGGTTGGAAAATATTTACATGATTCTACAGGGGCAGATATGGGTGGAATTATTCCCGAATTATTTGACAGAAAGCGCTACAACGAAGACGGGGTAGGTGGTATGCATGTTTATACCCCATGGTGGCTTGACAATAAAAAGCTTGATTTTCCTCGTGGTTATCATATTGAATATGGCGGGGGGTTTGGAATGCCTTTGTATGGTTTCCAATGGGGAATTGAAAATCTGAATGGCACTTATAAAGTAAAAGGAAAACAAAAAGAAGCAGGCGGATATGGCGCTTCGCTAAAAGAAGATTATCGTTATTTTTTTGGCGCTCATGTTGGAATGGCTGGCCGTGGAGAAGCAGTTGCAAGAAGAGATAATTATTGTGAAATAGACCCGGATATGGTGGATGTTTATGGGATCCCTGTTTTGCGTTTTCATACCAAATATTCTGATTATGAAATAAAACAGGCGAAACACATGAAACAAACTTTTTCAGAAATTCTTCATGCGATGGGCGCTGTAATTACTTGGGGCGGCGATGATGGTCCTGAAAATAATTATGGCTTACATGCGCCGGGAAATATCATTCACGAAGCCGGAACCATCAGAATGGGTGATGATCCTAAAAGTTCTGCATTAAATAAATATTCGCAGGCTCATGATTGTAAAAATTTATTCAATGTGGATGGTGGACAATTTGTTTCCCAGGGCGATAAAAATATCACATGGACCATTCTTGCTTTGTCGATGCGTACTTCAGAATATATTGTTGACCAGTTGAAGAAAAACAATATATAGTAAAAGACTTTTTATCAATTATTTATAAAAAAACTTACGTTATGGATAGAAGAAAATCGCTGAAAGTATTGGTGCTTGGCACTGTTTCTTCCGGCTTAATGTTAGATGCCTGCAAGACTGCTGATAAAAAAACAGTTTTGAAAAAAGCTCCGGAAAGCAGTGAGAAAAAACACCCGGGACTGATGAAAGAAGAGGTGAAACAGCTGCAGGAAGTAAACGCTTATACTTTTTTCACGCCTCATGAAATGCAAACGATTACCGTTCTGGGCGATATCATCATTCCCAAAGATGATGTTAGCGGAAGCGCTTCAGATGCGAAGGTTCCCGACTTTATCGAATTTATTGTAAAAGATCAGCCTGAGCACCAGGTGCCGATGCGTGGAGGGTTGCATTGGCTGGATATGCAATGTTTAAATCGTTATCAAAAGGCTTTTGCTGATTGTAACCATCAGCAGCAAATGGAAATGGTAGATGAAATTGCATGGCCTAAAAAAGCAAAACCTGAAATGAAACCTGGCGTAAAATTTTTCAACCTGATGAGAAACTTAACCGCAACCGCATTTTATACATCTGAGATCGGAGTGAAGGATGTAGGATATGTAGGAAATACTCCGAATCAATGGAACGGAGTACCCGATGACGTTTTGAAGCAATATAATCTTGCTTATACTCCAAAAGAATTGAAAGAATGTATTAGCTTTTAAGAAGAAATCATTAGATAATTAAAAATCATTACTATGAGAAAACTAAGAATGGGAATGGTAGGGGGTGGAAAAGACGCTTTTATCGGGGCAATTCACAGGATTGCTGCCAATATGGATGGATTGATTGAATTATGCTGTGGCGCTTTGAGCATTCATCCTGAACTGGCAAAAGAATCCGGCAAAATATTGTTTCTTCCGGAAGACAGAACCTATCTTTCTTATGAAGAAATGATAAAAAAGGAAAGTGAGATGCCGGAGGACAAACGCATTGATTTCATCACGATCGTTACGCCCAATTTTGCTCACTTTGCTCCCGCGATGATGGCGCTGGATCATGGCTTTAATGTTATTATAGAAAAGCCAATGACTTTTACTCTTGAGGAAGCAAAAGAATTAAAAAAGAAAGTAGAAGAAACTGGTTTGCAATTGTGTCTGACACATACTTATTCAGGTTATCCGATGGTGAAACAGGCGCGCGCTATGGTGCAAAACGGGGATTTGGGAAAACCAAGAAAAATTGTTGTAGAATATATGCAGGGCTGGCTCAGCAAACTTTCAGAAAGGGAAGGAAATGCAGGCGCAGCGTGGCGTACAGATCCGAGCAAATCAGGAAAAGCGGGATGTATGGGTGATATAGGAACTCATGCAGCTCATCTCGCTGAATATGTTTCAGGATTAAAAATTACCCAGCTTTGCGCCAATCTAAACATTGTGGTTCCGGGACGCATGTTGGATGATGACGGAAATGTTTTATTGAGATTTGAAAATGATATAAATGGTGTTTTGGTCGCTTCACAAATTGCTGCGGGCGAAGAAAACAATCTGACCTTAAGAATTTATGGGGAAAAAGGTAGCATTGAATGGGCTCAACAGGAACCCAATACTTTATTAGTAAAATGGCTGGATCAACCGGAGCAAGTTTTGAGAGCTGGTAATAATTATCAAAATATTTTAAGCAAAGCCGCACTTGATAATTGCCGTACACCTGGCGGTCATCCTGAAGGTTATCTTGAAGCTTTTGCTAATATTTATAAAAACTTTGCCCACACACTTATGGCAAAATTGGAAGGGAAAACCCCCACAAAAGAAATGCTTGATTTCCCCAAGGTCGATGAAGGCGTTCGTGGAATGGCATTTATTGAGAACGTTGTTGCCTCTGGGAAATCAAACGAAAAATGGACTGACTTTAAAGTATAGTAGAAAAGAATTAACCGAAACTGAACAAAATTTTAATTTCAATGACAACAATCAAAGGCCCAGGGATTTTTATCGCTCAGTTTATCGGCGATGAACCTCCATTCAATAGTTTAGAAAGTATTTGCCAATGGGCAAAAGACAAAGGTTTTGTTGGAATTCAAATTCCTACTTCTGACGCAAGGTTTATCGATTTGCAAAAAGCAGCAGAAAGCAAAACGTATGCAGATGAGTTGAAAGGGAAAGTGAATAGTTTTGGATTAGATATTACGGAACTTTCCACTCATTTGCAAGGGCAATTGATTGCGGTAAATCCTGTGTATGATTCTTTGTTTGATAGCTTTGCTCCCGAGCAATATCGCAACAATCCAAAAGCGCGGCAAGAATGGGCCGTACAACAATTAAAATATGCCGCGAAAGCTTCTGAAAACCTCGGACTTACTGCCCACGCTACTTTTAGCGGCGCTTTGCTTTGGCCGATGGTTTATCCATGGCCACAAAGACCAGAAGGCATCGTGGAAATGGGATTCAAAGAACTGGCAAAAAGATGGCTTCCGATCCTGAATGTTTTTGATGAATGTGGCGTTGATGTTTGTTATGAAATCCATCCTGGCGAAGATCTTCATGATGGTATTTCTTATGAAATGTTTTTAGAAAAAGTAGATTTTCATAAAAGAGCTTGTTTGCTTTACGATCCTTCACATTTTGTTTTACAAGCACTGAATTACCTGGAATATATTGATTTTTACCATCAGCGTATCCGGGCATTTCATGTGAAGGATGCAGAGTTTAATCCAACCGGAAAACAAGGTGTGTATGGAGGTTATCAAAGCTGGCTGAACAGAGCAGGCAGATTCCGTTCCACCGGAGATGGACAGGTTGATTTTAAAGCGATCTTCAGTAAACTTGCAGCTTATGATTATCCCGGTTGGGCGGTGTTGGAATGGGAATGTTGTTTAAAAAATTCAGAAGATGGCGCAAGAGAAGGTGCGCAATTTATAAAGGATCATATCATTCGTGTGACTGAAAAAGCTTTTGATGATTTTGCCGGAACCGCACCAAATCAAGATTTGAACCGTTCTGTCTTAGGTTTGAAGTAGTTTGAATTCAAACTAATTTTTTTTATTTCAATTTTCTAATAATTTTTAAAAAATTAAATCCAATGTATAAAATCTCTGCTCTTTTTATTGGCTTCATTGTTTTTGTTTGCTGTACTTCCTCAAAAAATGCTACTATGCAAAATTCAAATAATGTATTAGTCAACAAAGAAAAAAATGACGGCTGGAAAGTTTTGTTTGACGGAAAAACAACGAATGGATGGCATACTTATGGAAAACAAAATGTTGGCAACGAATGGAAAGTGGAAGACGGTGTCTTGCATTTGGATGCTTCCACAAAAAATGCCGAACATGGAGATCTTGTTACCAATGATGAGTATAAAAATTTCGACCTTAAGTTAGATTGGAAGATTTCAGAAAAAGGAAACAGTGGTGTTATTTTTTATGTAAATGAAGATCCGGCAAAATATTCTGAAACTTATGAAACAGGAATTGAAATGCAGGTTTTGGACAATGGAACTCCGATCCGAAAAGGACAACCTGATGGAAAATTTTATACCCACAGAGCAGGCGATTTATATGATTTGATGGCTTCCAAAGAAGTTGCAAAACCACTTGGCGAATGGAACCAGGTAGAAATAAAATCAGTGAACGGCAAGCTGGATTTTTATATGAACGGTGAACATACACTTTCCACTCATTTATGGGACGATTATTGGAAAAAAATGATCGCCATCAGCAAGTTTAAAGACATGCCTGGCTTTGGCATTTTCAAAAAAGGAAAGATCGCATTACAGGATCATGGCGATGATGTTTGGTTTAGAAATATCAGGATCAAAACATTATAAAACTATTTGTCAAAATAAAAAACCGCTTTATTTCTTCGTTTACTTCCCTAATAAAAATTGTAAAGAACAAGATTCAGAATGAATAAAAAGAAATTAGTACAACACACCATTTTTTTGGCTCTGCTTTCTTTTTATTCATTTGTTTCATCAGCACAAACTTTGCCCGCTTTTCAAATGAAATTGAGCAATGGCAAAATATTTTCTTCTTCTGAAATCTCTCATAAAAAGCCTTTGATTCTTATTTATTTTGCTCCCGATTGCGAGCACTGCGAGGCGTTGATGAAGCAAATTTTTTCTCAAATCAATACTTTCAAAAACACAGAACTGGTATTGGTAACTTTTGAACCTTTGCAGGTTCTTCCTGCTTTTGAAAAGGAATTTCAAACTGCCAAATATCCTAACATAAAAGTTGGTTCAGAAGTTAAGGTGTTATACTTACAGAAATATTATCAGCTTCAACACACGCCTTTCACAGCGCTGTTTGATAAAAACGGAAAACTTATTGTTTCATATAAAGATTATACGCCGCTGAATGACCTGATCAAAAAATTAAAAGCTTTGGAGAAAAAATAATTCTTCATTTCTTTTCAAAAAAATTGCTTTGAAAACTTTTGCTGATAAAATAATTTCTTTCAATAAAAATATTGTTTTCAATGGGAAACTTCCGAAGAATGTAGGAATTATGAATCCGTTCAAAGAAAACAAAGAAGCTTTGAATACCTCTTCAAAATTTTATAAAAAATTTTATAACGACACCAATAAAAGACACCTCATTCTTGGAATTAATCCGGGAAGATTTGGTGCAGGTGTAACCGGTGTTCCGTTTACAGACACAAAAAGATTATTGAATGAATGTGGACTTGAATTTTCAGGGAAAATTACTCATGAACCTTCGGCAACATTTATTTACGAAATGATCAATGCTTATGGCAGCGTTGAAAAATTTTACAGCAAGTTTTATATTCATTCTATTTGCCCGCTTGGTTTTACTATTATGAATGAGAAAGGGAAAGAAGTAAATTATAATTATTATGATTCAAAAGAATTAACCGAAATGGTTTATGATTTTATGATTGAAAATATAAAAAAACAAATCAGTTTTGGAATCAATTCAGATGTGTGCTTTTGTTTTGGAACAGGAAAAAATGAAAAGTTTTTAAGAAAAATAAACGATGAATTTCATTTTTTTAAAAAGATAATTGCACTTGAACATCCCAGATTTATTATGCAATACAGATCAAAGTCAAAGCAATTTTTTATTGAAAAATATCTTCAGGCCTTCGGGCAAATCAGTTAAAGAAAGTGCGAGTGAATGAAGAAATAAATCGATTCAGGTTTTTTAAAAACCGGCACTTCTAATTTTTCTTTGTAATCAGATTAATTAGCTTATTTCCACGAACTAAAATTTTTAATCCGTGCCTTCTCAATGAAATGGAAGGGCGTTTTTTTACATAATTATCAATGTCTGATTTGTAAGCAGAGATAATGTCTTTATAAGAAAGAATTCCGATGATCGTATTTTCGTTGGAAATTACCGGCAGAATATCAATGTTTTCTTTTGCCATCAATTCTACTGCAGAACGAAGCGAATTATCAACGCGGATAGATACATTATTTCGCTTAATTAATGAACCAACCAAACGATCTGGCGCATGATGATTGCTAAACAAATTGGATGAACTGATGATGCCACGGAACTCGTCATTATTGCTTACAATAATAAAATAGTTACTGTTGTAATCAGTCTCTTTCTCAAGCCAGTCACGCACTTCACCAATTGTGTTATCTTCACTGAGCATCAATCCATTTTCGCTCATTACCTGTTTTACATTGATGGTTTCTAAAATATCAGGCTCGTAAGAATCAGGAGTTTTTACACCGCGTCTTGTAATTTTTTCAGTCATAATTGTATTTTCCATCAGGAAAAAAGAAACAACATACGAACCGATGCAACCCGCCAAAAGCGGCAATAAAGCATTGGATTGTCCTGTAGCCTCCAAAGCAAAAATGATGGATGTAAGAAGCGCTCTTGATGCGCCAGCAAACATTGCACTCATGGCAACCAAAGCAGCCAGGGATAATGTAATTCCTGAATCCGGAAAAAAATGCAGGATCAAACTTGCCAGTAAAATTCCTGCAGCTCCTCCAATGGTAAACAACGGCGCCAAAGTACCACCTGAAGTGCCACTTCCAAGTGCAATGGCCCAGGAAATAAATTTGAAAATACATAATGACCAAACCACATTCAGCGTTAGATTTCCGGATAAAACGTCGGTAATATTATCATACCCAACGCCTAAGGTTCTTGGTGCAAAATATCCAACAATTCCTACTGCAAGGCCGCCAATAGCGGGCCACCACATCCAATGAACCGGTATTTTTTCAAAATGATCTTCAATAAAATAAACAATCTTGGTAGTAAACACAGAAATAAAACCCATGACAATTCCCAAAATACTGTAAACAAACAAGCCGGTATTTGAAGGAACCTCTATCAAATGGCCAACCGGAAAAACCGGCCCGGCTTCAAAAAGGAAATGATGCCCTGCTGCACCTGTAATACAAGCAAGCGCAACAGGAATGATAGAACGGGGAGAAAATTCAAAAAGCAAAAGTTCTATTGCCAAAAATATTCCTGCTATTGGCGTTCCAAAGATAGCAGCCATACCCGCAGTTGCACCTGATGCCAGTAATATCTTTCGTTCGTTATGAGAAATTCGTGCAATTTGACCAAGCGTAGAACCTAATGCTCCGCCTGTTGCAATGATCGGTCCTTCCGCACCAAACGGTCCACCTGTACCGATTGCAATAGCAGAAGAAATAGGTTTAAGATAAGTGATCGTTGGTTTTATCTTACTTTGATTGGTTAGAATTTGTTCCATCGCTTCCGGAATTCCATGTCCACGAATGGCTTTAGATCCATAAAGCGCCATTAGTCCAACAATAACTCCTCCGATACCAGGAACAATAATTACCCATAAACCCAAATGATTTCCAGCCGGAGTAACATGATCAATAGAAAGCGTTTGATAAAAAGAAAGATTGGTGATAAAATAGATAAGATACACCAAAAATTTTGCGATAAAACTGATCGCAATGGCAATTGCAATAGCCATCGCAGCTATCGTAACGAGCCTCTTTTTGTTCTGGCTAAAATGTGGTTTTATGTCTTCTGCTTCTAAGGTGGGTTTTAGAGATACTGAAATTGGGATACCGCTTTTTAAATACTTTTTATTGATCATTCAGCTTTATAAATTATCGAAATATAATGAAAGCAAAATTATACGCTGAAAGTATACTACCCAAAAAGTATTTAGTAAATGCCCATTACAAAAGGAAATCTAACACTTCCTCTGTTCAGAAAAAAAGATAATTTGTTGGCTGTCAGATAAGGCTTTTGGATGAATTGCTCCGGTAATGGTCAATTTTATATTGAAACATAACAGCCATTTTATTGGCGCGCCATAATGCTTCCGACGCTATTTCTCCTGAAAATAATTCATTTAAAGTTTGGGAAAATAATGAAAGCCATCTTTCGAAATGTTCTTTTCCAACCGGAAGATTTGCATGCGGTGGAAATGGGCTTCCATAATAAGTATGCTCTCCTAATAAAACCGTTTGCCAGAAAGTGTACATTTTTGCCAAATGTTCCGGCCAGCGGTTTTGAATTCGTTCATTAAAAACAGGTCCGAGCAATTGATCTTCTCTTACTTTATCATAAAAAGTATCTACCAATAATTTGATATCTTCTAAAGTTAAAATGTCTTTGTTTATTTCCTCCAATGTCTTTGTTTTTTGAAAAGGCGGATTGCAAAAATATTATTTAATCCGGTTGTTACTTATGGATAATGAGCAAGATCATGTGCTTTAACAAACTCGAAATTTTTATAGAACTGGTTCAAATATATCGTTGCATGAAACGGCAATTCTGTTCCATGAATTAATAATAATTACCTGCATAATAATTTGAGCCAGTTCATTTTCATCATAAAATTTTAATACTTTATGGTACGTTTCATCACTCAATCCATGGTTGGAGATCAACGTTACTTCTTCCGTTAACTGCAAAACGGCTCTTTCTTCTTCAGAAAATAATGGTGATTCTTTCCAGGCGGACAAAGCAAAAATTCTGCGCTGATTTTCGCCAAGTTTCAATGCTTCCACTGTATGCATATCGAGGCAATAAGCGCAACCATTTATTTGAGAAGCCCTTATTTTAATCAATTCGCGAAGCAAGGCGGGAAGTTTAGAACTTCTGATATATTGTTCAAGACCGCTCATTGCTTTATATGCATTCGGTTCAATTGTTTTAATATTAATTCTTTTCTCCATCATCTTTATTTTTACTTAAATTTTTTAAATAATCTGACGTGACAGGATTACTAATTATTTCTTCCATTCCCTGATATTTCAATAATTTTTCCGCAATATTTTTCATTGAATTGATCGCATATTTTAGAAATCCAGGACCAAGACTAATTCGTGAAACACCTATTTCTTTTAAAGTTGAAAAATCCGGAATTCCACTAACCATCAAAATATTTACCGGTAAAGAAACTTCTTTTACAATCGTTTCAATTCCCTCTTTTTCCTTTAAAAAAATGGGGTAAAAACTATCGGCACCAGCGTTCTTATAAGCTTTCCCTCTTTCAATTGCTTCCGTTAGTTTCTCTTCTTTTGATGCTTTATTTTCTTTTATAAAAACATCTGTTCTTGCATTGATAAACAGGTTGCTCCTGTTTTCCGATGCGGTTTTTTTGATCAAATTTATTTTTTCAGATTGTTCTTCTTTAGAAAATAATTTTGATTCATCATGAAGACTATCTTCAAAATTAATTCCTGAAATTCCTGTATCAATTAATTTTTTGATATTCTCTCTCAACTCAATACTACTTTTTGCATAACCACTTTCTATATCAGCGGAAACAGGAATTTTTACATTCTTTACAATTTTTTTGAGGAGGAATAATAATTCATCAAAAGGAATTTTTTGTCCGTCATCATAACCATTACTAAAAGCGATGGAAGCGCTTGCAGTTGCAATGGCTTTATACCCAAGTTCTTCCAAAAGCCTTGCTCCTAAAGTATTCCAAATGTTTGGCAACACCAAAGGCTCGCCATTGTGATGAAGTTGATGAAATTGTTTTTCTTTTTGAGAAGAAAGATTTTCGGAAAACATTCTATCGAAATCTTTTTGATGCCTTACAAAATTAGTTTTTAAAAATTTAAACCAATTTCTAAATGAGGAATAAAACAGCTTGATCTAGCTTTAAAAAAGCAAAACCGATAAAAACGGGACTTTCATTTTTCCAGAAAATCAATCTGAGCACTTCTGATTTCTTTTCCGCCTTTTGCTTTAAAATTTTCGAGCACTTTTTTAAAATTTTCTTCGTCAATGGCTCGTGTAGCATCAGTGATGATCGTAGACTGAAAGCCTAATTCAAGGCCATCCAAGGCAGTGAAGTAAACACAATAATCAGCAGCCAGGCCACAAACATAAATAGAAGAAATCCCTTTGCCTTTTAAATAGGCGCCCATGCCGGTTGCTTTCTTTTTTCCATTATCAAAAAACCCGCTGTAGCTGTCAATATTTTTATCCATTCCTTTTCTAAAAATGGCTTCTATTTTTTTTGTATCTAACGAAGAAGAAAATTCTGCGCCAGGAGTTTGCTGCACGCAATGATCGGGCCATAAAACCTGTGGTAATCCATCCAAAATAATTTCTTCAAAAACGTTTTTTCCCGGATGAGCAGAAGCAAAACTTTTATGATCCGCAGGATGCCAATCCTGTGTTGCAACAACAAGATCAAATTTATTTTCTAAACTATTAATAACAGGAATTACAGCATCACCATCTTTTACAGCAAGCGCGCCGCGGGAAAGAAAATCATTTTGAACATCAACAATGATTAATGCATTCATCACTTCTATTTTAGAACCAAAAATTATTCTTTGTCGGCCGGCCTTCCATAATAATCATAAAGATTTCGTTCGTAAACTTCATTTACTGGTTGTGACGGATCAAACTCAGGGCTATTTTTTACCGCTTCTGTAGAAATATTTACGATCACAAGAGAATTATCCCATTTTACTTCTGTGATCCATTTAGTAGATAATAATACCTTTCTGCTGTTAAGCCATGTGCCTGTATCAATTACCAGGAATTTAATTTCCCAGGTGGTATCATCGATAATATAATCAACTACTTTTCCAATTTCTCCATCTGTGGTATGAATTGAATAACCAGTTACCTGCGCGGTACTTTGCAAATGCTGATCATTTTTCCGCTTACTTGCTTCAACATTTTCAACACTTACATTTTCACTTTCATAAAGATCACTTGGCATCATTCCAAAAATTCCTGCGCCATGTTCATCAGGCTCTGCGCCCCAATAAACTTCCCATGGATAATAGCCGGAAAGTTCTTCCTCCTGCTGGCGCGAAACTGGTTTGTCAGTATCTATATCCGGACTGTTTTCAATCTGGCTTTTCGTAAGATTTACGGGAAAAACTTTATTTTCCCAATCCGGTTGTTTCAAAGCGGTTGGGGAAATAAGCACTTTACGGCTCGAAAGCCAGTCGCCTGTTTTTACGATCAGGTAGCGGATAGTCCAGGTTTTATCATCAAAATAAAATTCTTCAACTTCACCAATTTCGCCATCAGTTTCTTTCATTGAATAACCCAAAAGGCTTTTGATACTGCGTTTCATATATTATTTTTTAAATTTACAGAAGTCAACGGTTTGAAAATAAGGCTATCAATCTTTCCCTCACATTCATAAAAAAATTGCTTAGTAAACCATGAGAATACAATCATTATTCCAAAAATACTTTATATCTTTTATAACTCATTAATAAGCAGCTTGTTTTTCAACATAAAGTTTATTGATAATCGTCATGAAAATTACCACTATAGGAACAGCAAGCAACACTCCCCAAAAGCCAGCCAACATGCCCAAAGCAACCTGGCCGAAAACCGTAAGCGCAGGTGGAATGTTCACCATCTTTTTTTGAATAACAGGTTGAGTAACCGCTGTTTGAATGATTTGAATAAAAGTGTACATGCAAATAATAATAATGGCCATTGCAGGACTTTGCATCAATGCAATCAATACTGCGGGAACTAAAGCAATCAGTGGTCCAAAATTGGGAATCATATTTAACAAACCAGCTATCAGAGCGAGTGTCAGAACCAGGGGCATACCAAGTATCAGCAATCCGATTCCGGTTAAAATTGCAATAAAAAGGAAGCCAATAATCTGTCCTTCGATCCATTTTCTAAGGACAACCCTCAGATCTTCAATCAGATCCTTTCCTTTCTCTTTTGTCTTTGCAGGAAGCAAAGAAATAATTCCTTTTTTGTATTGAGAAGGACTTGCTGTAAAAAATAAAGAAAGAAGGAGAATGATATACAAATCACTAAGAACGCCAAAACTTGAAGAAAAAAATTGTTTGATAACCTCATTTGTTTTTTTTGCGCTTCCGGAGCGCTCTAAAAAATTTACCAGTTTGCTTCCCAAAACACTTTGGTTCATTTGATCTTTTGCATTTTGGATTGTTTCAGGTAAAGTATCAGATAATTGTGCCACCTGATCCTGCAATCTCGCTCCGACAAACCAAAAAAAAGCTACTAATAAAAGAATGTTTACAGCAACAGAAATGACAACGCTTAATTTTGATGGCCAATGAAGATATTTTTTTAAAAGAGAAGCACAGCCATGAAAATAAATCGCTGCTAAAACTCCGGCAAGAATTAATAAGAACACACTTAGCCATGTTTTTAGCAGCAAAAAAACAATAATGATGAATGCTGCTATCCAACCTGTTATCCATACTTTTTTTGAAAAACGTAGCTTCTGTTCTTCCTTTTGATTATTGTCTGCATCAGCCATGCGTAAAATAATTTTTTGAAATAAGTGTCGGAAAGAATTAAAAAATATCTTTTGTAAAAATTTTGTCACTCAAAAGTTATGCCTCAGATATTTTGGCTTTACTTCTGTGTTGCCAAAAAGGCCACTATTCTGTCCAGTTCTTCTCCCGAAAGTATGCCGCCAAAAGAGGGCATATTTTTTCCTCCGTTTACGATCCGGATCTTTAATTCCTGAACTGATAAGCGATTTCCGACTGTGGTTAGATTTGGTCCGGCTTTGCCGCCATAATGATTAATTGTATGGCAATACTGGCAACCTTTTGCATAAAATAAATGAACACCCCGAATCACTGTTGAATCCGGATTTGTTGCTTTGATCGCTGTTAAAGGCAATGGTTTTGTATTAAAATTGGGCGACCAGGATGCCTCTATTCCAATCACCAGTAAACTGATAACAAATACAAAAACACAAATCACACCAAACATTGCCCAGGGTCTTTTTAAAGGACTTCTTTCTCCTTTATGAGAAATAAAAGGAATTGAAAATAATAAAATGATCGTAATTAACGGGCCAAGCAACATCGCCACAGATTCAATTTTATGAGGCATTAGAGCAAACAAGGCGAAGAATGGAACCATGTACCAGTCAGGATTTGGTGAAGTTTGAACCATCGAAGGATCCGGAGGAGTGGTTAGCGCGGGTGCGCCAAAAACGGCTGCAAGAATAATAATTGAAATGATAATTAATGCGCTGACAATAATATCCCGCCAGGCGGCATCAGGCCAGAACGGAACACCTTTTTGTTTCAGCATTTCCTGGTACCACCGGCGATAAGTTTTTGGATCGATCAAACGTCCGGCTTTTGGCGGTTCTGAAATCCCGTTTCTGATTACAAGAAATAAATGAAAAGCGACAAACACAAAAATGAAAGCCGGAACAATAAATACATGGTAAGAATAAAACCTGCTCAAGGTCTGACCACCAATTGTGTTTCCTCCCAAAAGTAAACGTGCTAAATATTTTCCAACAAAGGGAACTCTTCCTAGTTGTTGTGCCGCAACTACCGAAGACCAGACACCGTTGGAATCCCAACGTAATAATTGTCCCGTAAATCCCATAAAAATTGTGAAGATCAAAAGAAAAACTCCGCTGATCCAATTCATTTCCCGCGGAAATTTATAGGAAGCGGTAATGTACGTCCGGACCATGTGAAGCCCCACCAAAATGATCATTGCTGAAGCTCCGAAATAATGAATTCCCCTCAATACATTCCCAAACTTTGCCTGGTTTGTAATGAATTCTAAAGATTGATATGCCTCTTTCGAAGAAGGCTGGTATAAAAGTGATAAAGCAATGCCGGTGATCACTTGCAATAAAAAGCAAAACAAAGTAGCGCTTCCAAAAACATAACTCCACTTTGCTCTAGGAGGCACAGGATGAGTAATAACCGGAAGAATGCTTTCAGAAAAACCACTTCTGTCATCAATCCATTTCCATATTTTTTTTAAAATATTCATACTGACCTTGATGCAGAAATATTGGTGATAGGAAGAGGTGCTGTTTTTATCTGTACTTCGTCTTTAAAAACCCTTACCTCGTAGCGTGTTAAAGGCTTTGGCGGCGGTCCCGCTGCTACTGTTCCGTTTGCATAATAAACGCCTCCATGACAGGGACACATAAATAAATGTGCATCTTTTTCCCATCTTACGGGACAACCCAGATGTGTGCAATTAGCAGCAAAAGCAATAAAATCTGTTTGATTATTCCTCCTTAACCAGGCGGCTGATTTTGCAGTAATTCCGGCGTAAGGTTCGGGATCTGCATTGATGAATGTTACCAAAGTTGTGGTACCGGCAGCGAAATCAGTTACTTTTCCAACCGTTCTCCATTTCTCTTCTTTTGATTCGAGCAAGGGCGCTATCAAGGCGCTGATGACGGGTACAGCAGCAATTGCAGCACTAAGACCTGCTAAACCTAAACTGATTTTCATAAAAAATTTTCTCCTGCTTATTTCTTCAGTTTTCTGATCATTCATGACGCAAAATATTTATCCAACCAATGAGAGATATTACAAACACGATAAGGCCGGCGACAGAAATTAGCCACGTTGTCAATACTCCCCAGCCTAAAAACATTAATCCTAACGCTAAAAAAAATGGCCAGTAAGTTGGATGCGGTAATTCTTCCGGCTTTGCTTTTACTTTTTCTAATTGATCTAAATTCATTTTTATTATTTTTTATTTAAAAAGCATGAATTTATTCACGCATTGGTGTAGTTCGAGCTCTTGTAACTTGCGTTTGAATAATTCGCACTAAACCATTTTATCAAAAGAATCATTGATGCAGTTAAATAAATAAAACATCCCGGAACCCACATGATTAATCCTGCAATTTGCTGATCAATGGAAGCGGAGATCTTCCAATTCTTTCTGATAATGGAACCGACGCCATATGCATCATCGAATGAATAATGCGCATACATCGAAAGCGGCGCAAAAGTGATCATTAAACCAAGCAACGAACAAAAAATACAAGCGGTTGAAAGATAGAGTACGCCTGCAATTGGCCCGATACGATTTTCGCGGCAAGGATTGATAACAGGCCAGCTAAAAATAATTCCTGCTATTAATAAACTCGGCATTTCAAGATTCATCATCCACATTCCATTCCCGGAAAATTGTTGATTAAAGATGTAAGGAATATGCCAGAACCACATAATGCCCACGCCAGTAACCCAATAAATAAATGTATTTTTTGTTTTTGTTGAAAAGAAAAGAAGCTGCCTTTTAAATTTATTTTCCGCCGGGATACCAGCAACGATCAACGGAGCGGCAATTAAAATGATCAAAACATGTGAAAGCATGTGTGCACTGAACAAATAACTTCCAGCCAGAAAATGTAATGGAGAGTCAACACACAAAATCAATAAAAAAATTCCGGCAAAAAAATAAAGCGATTGCCTTTTTATTTCAAATCCAATGGAATACAAATAGATAAAACATAAGGCAATCAAAAACAATGTTGTTGGCCAATCAAAATGCCAGTGAAAAAATATTGATTCCATCTTTTTCTTTTTAAATATTTGTAAAATGAGGCAGCACGTAAACGACAGTAAAAACAGCGATCCAAACGATATCAACAAAATGCCAGTAAATGCCTACACTGCTTATCACGTTTGAGTTTGGGCGATTAAAATCTCCTAAAAAAGCCATTAGAAGAAGAATGAGCAAAATGATAATTCCTGCAAAAACATGAAACCCGTGAAAACCTGTAAGTGCATAAAAACTAGTGCCAAAAACGCTTCCGCTTAACGTAACGTTGTCATTGATCAGCCGCCAATATTCTTTGCCCTGGCCAATCAAAAAAATTGCTCCAAATAAAATGGTGATGATCAGCCATAACTTTAAACTTTTAATTTTCCCTTTTTGATAATTTTTATCCGCAAGCCAAAAAGTGAAACTGCTTGCAATCAAAATGATCGTAAAAATTCCGGTGGTTTTTATATCCAGCACTTTTACTTCATGAGGCTCAAATCCTGCATTATACGCCATGTAAACAAATGCAAGAATGAGGCAAATAAAAAACATTGCTTCTGTTGCAACCACCAGTTTCATCATTGTTTTGTTCATACTTTTTTTATTTATTGATCCGGATTATCAGGATGTTTCCAATCCCACAAAGGCCGCCTGCCATGTACTACAGGCACATTATCAAAATTTTTCAGTTGCGGGGGGGAAGTAGTTAACCATTCAAGTGTAAATCCATCCCATGGATCTTTCCCAGCTTTTTTCCCTCCTTTGATACTTTTATAAACCATGTAAAGCAATAGTAAAACTGAGGCTCCCATGATAAATGCTCCGATTGTTGAAATAAAATTTAAAACTCCATACCAGGGCAAATCGGGATAAGTAAAGACTCTTCGTGGCATTCCTAAAATGCCTAATAAATGTTGCACTAAAAAGGTTGCATTGAAGCCAATCACAAAAAGCCAGAAAAACCAACGTCCTAATTTTTCCTCGAGCATTTTTCCTGTCATTTTAGGAAACCAATAAAATAACCCTGCGAGTAAACCGAAAATAGTTCCACCAATAAAAACATAATGCAAATGGGCAACAACATAGTAAGTGTCAGTTAATTGCCAATCAATGGGCACAATCGAAAATGCGATTCCGGATAAGCCTCCAATGGTAAATTCAATCAAAAAGGCAATAGCGAACATCATTGAAACAGTGAACCGTATTCTACCACCATACATCGTTGCGATCCAGTTGAAAATTTTTACACCCGTCGGAATGCCGATCAGCATGCTGCTTGCCGAGAAAAATGCATCCACTGTGTTTCCCATTCCCACTGCAAACATGTGATGTGCCCAAACACCAAAAGCAAGCAGCGCAATCGCTACCGAAGAAGCTGCAACAAATGCATATCCAAAAATTGGCTTGCGCGAAAAGACCGGAAATACTTCTGATAAAATTCCAAATGGAGGAAGGATAACAATGTAAACTTCGGGATGGCCGAAGATCCAAAATAAATGTTGCCACAGTAATGCGGAGCCGCCATTGGTTGTATTGAAAAAATGCGCCTGGAATTGCCGGTCGAGTAAAAGCATTGCCAGCGCAGCATTCAACGAAGGAAACGCCGCAATTAATAGAAATGAATTCACCAAAATCATCCATACAAACAGTGGTAATTTATTCAGTTTCATTCCCTTCACACGATAATGCAAAATTGTTACAATCAGGTTGATAGAAGTGGTCACGCTTCCAATTCCGGAAAGCAATAACCCCATCGCATAATAATCAATGCCATTGCTACTCGAATAATTTTTTTCATTTAGTGGAGCATAGTTAAACCATCCCGCATCCGGGCCACCTCCTGCCACAAAACTGAAATACAAAAGCAATCCGCCAAAAAAAGTGATCCATAAACTGAAGGAATTCATTCTTGGGAAAGCCATTTCATTTGCACCAATCATCAGAGGGGTAAAATAAACCGCGAATCCAAAAACAGCAGGCATCGCAACTAAAAAGATCATTGTTGTTCCATGCATGGTAAATATCTGATCATATGCTTCGGGCGTTAAAAAATGATTCACTGGTTCTGCAAGTTGAATGCGCATGAGTAAAGCTTCAACTCCTCCAATCAGAAAAAATAACAGCGCCAGCAACAGATACATTATGCCAATCATTTTATGATCAACAGAAGAGATCCATTGCAGCAAACCCTGATCAGTACTCACTCCTACGCCAGGAAAAGAAGTTGCGGGCTCGGGAATATAAATAGTTTCACTCATGTTATTTTAATTGCGCCAGGTAATGGACAATGGCCTCAACAGTATCTTTGCCAAAAATAAAATCAGGCATATGAGCTGCTGGTTTAATTTGTTGCGGATGACTGATCCATTCGTATAAATTCGCTTCACTATTTTTCATTAATCCGGTTAAAAGTTCATCTCTGCTGGCAATATGTGTCAGGTCAGGACCTACGTTTGACGTAGAGGCAGTTCCCTGGATGCGGTGACAATTAGCGCATGTTTCTGTTTGAAAAATTTCCGCACCTTTTATCGCTAAAGAATCTGTTGGAACTACAGCCGTTTTTGCATTTGCAGTAAGCCAGTTTTGAAAATCTTTTTCATTTTCAGCTATTACATTAATGCGCATCCACGCATGTTGTGCACCGCAAAATTCACTGCATGCACCAATATATTTTCCTGGCTTATTAATATCAAGCCTTAAATAATTATTGATTTTAGGAACAAGATCCATTTTGTTTCCAAGCTCCGGGACCCACCAATCATGGATGACATCTGCTGAACGCAATTCCATCAGCAAGGGCCTGTCAACCGGAAGATGAACTTCGTTTGCAGTAACCACATTTTCTTTTGGATATTCCACTTCCCACCACCATTGATGCCCGGTGATAATAACGTCGGGTACGCCAGTTGGATGAAGTGGAGCGGCAACCGCATTCATCGTTGTAACTTCCTGGTAAAAGAACCAAATAAGTAGCAATGCCGGTACGCCAATCATCAATGCTTCAACTTTTTTATTCCCGGTTATTTGTTTTGGCTCACGGGCATCTTCTTTTTTTTCTTTAAACCTGATGCAAACAAAAACCACCAAAAAAGATACAAGCAAAAGCATTCCAAGAGCGGCGATATTAAAAAAATTAAACAACCTGTTGATCTTTTCGGCTTGCTGCGACGCAGGATTTTCCATTGATTGAAGGAGAATCATGGGTGGAAAATATAGTAAACATCCAAACATTGACAGAGCCGGTTTTAAAAGTTTTACAGTGAATAATTGCAAAGAATTCAAATACACTTTCGTAAAGCAACTTTCTCTTCTTAAAAGAAATTACGATTTTATGAAATTCAATAATTGAAAAAACAACACAAAGAGCATGCCCATTGAAGACTGATATTTATTTAAAAAATAGAAATTCGGATTATGTCCAGGGCTGCTGGCAAGGAATTTTTTCAACCAAATACTTTTTCCCATCACCCTGAAATTTGATGTTATATTTAAAGATTATTCAAGGTTAAAATTTCAATAATGAGTTTTAAAAATAAAACCATTTTCATCACAGGTGCTTCAAGAGGGATCGGAAAAGCAATAGCAATCCGGCTTGCAAAGGAAGGAGCGAATATTGTTGTTGTAGCAAAATCAGTTGAAGAAAATCCCAAATTGGGAGGAACTATTTTTAGTGCAGCAAATGAAATAGAAGCTGCAGGCGGAAAAGCCTTGGCAGTTCAATGTGATATTCGTTTTGAGGATCAGATAAAAAATGCTGTGGAAAAAGCTGTGGAAACTTTTGGAGGAATTGATATTTTGATCAACAATGCTTCTGCAATATCATTAACACTGGTTGAGCAAACTACACCAAAAGCTTTTTCATTAATGCATGACATTAATGTAAAAGGAACTTTTTTTGTGAGCAAAGAATGCATTCCTTTTTTGAAACAAGGAACCAATCCTCACATTTTAAATCTATCTCCACCCGTTAATCCGGATCAAAAATGGTTGAGCAACCATCTTGCCTATACCATCAGTAAGTACAACATGACGATGATTGCTTTAGGCCTTGCCGGAGAATTGAAGCAATATAAAATCGCTGCAAATACTTTGTGGCCCCGAACAACAATCGCGACGGCGGCAGTAAGAAATTTATTAGGAGGTGAAGCGCTGATTCAAATGAGCAGAACTCCTGAAATTGTTGCCGATAGTGCTTTTTACATCTTGAAAAGATCTTCAGTTTCCTGCACAGGGAACTGTTTTATTGATGAAGAAGTTTTGAAAGAAGAAGGAATTACTGATCTTGAAAAATATGCGGTGAAAACAGGAGGCAAGCTTTACAACGATTTGTTTTTATAACCTGCTTTACTACAACCTCGCCTTTATTTACATCAAAATATACTTTTATACTTGCAATTATTGGCATTTCTGGTATAATTTTTACCATTGATTCAGTTAGTATTTTATAGGAAACAGAATCCGCAATTATTTCTTCATTTACTGTTTTAAAGCATCATGAAAAGCAGGTCTTCCATTTGGTTCGATATTATGCTGATATTGTTGGCAAGTGTGGCGGGGAGTGTCGATGTAATGAGTTATTACAGATTAGATCATGTGTTTACTGCAAACATGACCGGAAATACGATTTTGCTTGGCCTTTCGATCGGACAGGGAAGGCTTTCAAATTCAATTCATTCCCTTGTTGCCTTAGCCGGATTTTTTACAGGCGCTTTAATTGGAGCTTTAATAGTAGAAAACACAAAAAAAGCGTGGTCTTATTATATTAATTTAAGTCTTTCGATAGAGTGCTTTATTATTTTCATCCTGGCCCTTATTTGGTTTGAAGAAAGTAATCCTCTTCATAATACTATTCTTTACATTTCTATCTTACTGTCGGCAGTTGCAATGGGAATGCAAAGCGCAACGGTAAGACATTTAAATATTCCCGGAGTCGTTACCACTTTCATCACAGGAACAATAACAAGTATAGGAATGAGTGCAGTAAAGGGTTTCCGAAACGGATTTAAAAAAAGCTTGAAAGACGGCAGCAGCAGATTACTGGTTATCAAAAGCATGGAACACAGAATTGAATTGCAGATTTTGGTTTTCTTAGCTTATGGATTAACCGCTGTTTTAACTGGTTGGATCGAGTATCATGGGGACGCTCTTTTGCCGGTTTTGCCGTTGGTTCTTATTTTATTCGTATTGGTAATTGCCATCGCGAAGCCGGAGAATCCGCACTTTTCACAAAACAGCTTTTGATATTATGGAAAAAAGTTTTGATAATAAAACCATTTGGACGATTGGCCATTCTACTCATACACTCGGGGAGTTTATAGAAATGCTGTTTCCTTTTGAAATAAAATTACTTGCTGACATCAGAAGCTTTCCCGGCTCACGAAAATTTCCACAGTTTAACAAAGAAAATTTAGAAGCGTCACTTCCGGAAAACGGTATTGAATATATTCATTTAAAAAAATTAGGCGGAAGACGAAAAGTAAATCCTGATTCTAAAAATACTTCATGGAGACATCTTGCTTTTCGCGCTTATGCAGATTACATGGAGACAGAAGATTTTAAAATCGGAATTGAAGAACTCGAAGCCGTAGCAAAAAAACAACGAACTGCATATATGTGTTCAGAAGCGGTGTGGTGGCGTTGTCACCGTTCTATGGTTTCTGATTATTTAAAATCAGAAGGATGGAAAGTGATGCATATTATGTCGGCCGGAAAAGAAGTAGAACATCCATATACTGCGCCTGCAAAAATTGTAAATGGCCGGTTGACCTACCGTTATTCTGAATTGCCTTTGTAAGCTTACAAACTGTTTAGTGCAAATGAAAATGTACTTCCTGCACCTAGATCACTTTTTACATTTATAGTCCCACCTTGTGCTTCAATAAATTCTTTGCTAATACTTAAACCTAAGCCTGTACCTTCTTTTTTTGAGCCCGGTATGCGGAAATAGCGGTCAAAGATTTTGTCAACATATTGGGGAGGGATACCTTGTCCACTATCATTAACAGAGAATTTTATTTTTCCATTTTCTTTTGTTACGTTAATATAAATAATTGAATTGTCGTAAGAATAACGAATGGCATTGGAAAGCAAATTGGTTAATACCCACCAGGTTTTTTCATTGTCAGCAAGCACTTTTGGTAAAGTGTCCGGTATATTTACTTCAATCTTAATTTGCTTTTGTTCGGCTGCAGATTTATTTGCATCAACCGCATACTTAATAATTTCTTTCGCATCTGATGGCATTACATTCATCTGTATTGTTCCGCTTTCTACCTGTGCCATATTCAGCAATTCACCTGTAATTTTTAATAACCTTCCTGCATCTTCTTTAATGCTTTCAACAAGGCTTTGCTGTTCTGTATTTAGTTTGCCCACTTGTTTATTTTCTAATAATTGCAAACTCATTTTTATAGAAGAGATGGGTGTTTTTAATTCATGAGAAACTGTTGCAATAAAATTGGTTTTTGCGAAGTCCAATTCTTTGTATAGTGTTATATTTTGCAGCAGGATTACATTCCCAATTTCTTTTTCTTCTTTTTCACCTGTTGGGATAATTTTTATCGGGATAATTTCTTTTTCAAAGTAACTTTCCTTGTTGTCAGCATAAATTTTTACAGGTGAAGACTTGGTTTTTATTGGTTCATTTTCTTTATCAAATAAATCCTCTGCAAGCTTTCTGATTAAATCATTCCGCATGGCAATATCTTGTACAGGTTTGCCGATTACATGCTCTGCACTTAGCCCTGATACCTGGAAAGCAATATTATTCATAAACAATACCCGCTTGTTTTCATCCAAACCAATAACAGGATCATTCATATTATTGATAAGTGTTTCAATTCTTTTTTTCTCCATCATCAGCTTTTCAAGATTACTGGCTTTGTATTCTTCCAGTTTTTCTGCCATTGTATTAAAAGCGGATGCGAGTTCACCAAACTCATCATGTTTTTCAAAATGCAGTCTTCGGGAATAATTTTGTGCCGCAATTTCTTTGATACTTGTTGTTAATTCTTTTATCGGGTTGGCAATATTACCGGGCACATTGAACAACATCGTTAAAGCAATAACGAAGCAAATTGTTCCGGCAATTGAAATCCAGAAAATAGATGCTTCTGCAGTGCTTTGTGCTTTGTTACTTTTCCGCTGAATGGCTTGCATATTCAGCAACATGATATCAGTTATATCCTTTTGAATAACCCGCTGCAATGCTGTGTCAGCATATGCTAGTTGTAATTTTTTAAAATCTGTGGTTAATTTATCTGTCAGTTCTTTTTCTCCAACTTCTGTAATATTTGCCTGTTGCTTCGCAAGATTTGTCTGAAATTCAATTCTTGGTCCGGGGTTTTCTACCCCGTTATTTAATGCAATAAGCATTTGGCGCGAATAATTTAATGTGTTGTAATTATCGACCAATATATTTTTTGTATCTTTTGAAAGATTACTTATATATACAGTGCCTAAAAACGTAAGCAATGCTATCATTGTAAATAACAGACCAACACTTAAAAGAAGTTTTGATTTAATTTTCATCAGCTTAGAATTACAAGATCTATATTGTTTGCAGATAGCTTTTTCAGTAATTCATTAAATACATTTGTTGACAAAATTATTCTTAATAAATTCAAATGCGGTTTGCCAACACAAATGGTTGTAATATTTCTTTCTTCGCATTGTTCAATTATGGCTTTGGCAATATTGCCATTTTCTACTTTAATAATTTCTGCTCCCAACTCGGTTGCCAGTTTAAAATTATTTATCAGATGCCTTTGTTTATCCAAGGCAATTTTGTCTGCACTTTCTTTCGGCGTTTGCACATACAATACAAACCATTTGCTGTTGTAATAATTCGCAAGCCTTGCTGTTTTCCGGATAACTGTTTTTGCTGTTATTTCATTGGAACTAATACACGCTAAGAATTTTTCATGCTTTAAGGCATTTATTTTGGTGATTTCCGTTTCCACTTTTCTTACCACCTGTGAAGCTACTTCTTTTAATGCCAGTTCTCTTAGTTGCAGTATTTGCTCACCTTTAAAAAAATTAGATAGGGCAGTTTCAATTTTTGCAAATTCATAAATCTTTCCTTCTTTCAATCTTGTAATTAATTCATCTGCGGTAAGGTCAATGTTTACTACTTCATCTGCCTGTGCAAGGACACTATCAGGGATACGTTCTTTTACTTCTACACCCGTAATTTCTTTTATGTCTTCATTCAAACTTTCAATATGCTGAATGTTTACTGCACTGATTACATTAATGCCGGCATCTAATATTTCCATTACATCCTGCCAGCGTTTTTCATTTTTACTGCCTTCAATATTGGTGTGAGCAAGCTCATCAATGATTACTACTTCAGGACGAAGATTAATTACTGCCTGAACGTCTAATTCTTCTAATTCTTTTCCTTTATAAAACAATTTTCTTCGTGGTATAACCGGCAAGCCTTCTAAAAGATCATGCGTTTCTTTCCTTTTGTGTGTTTCAATATATCCAATCTTGGCATCAATTCCATTTCTCAGTAAGGCACGTGCTTCCTCCAACATACGGTAAGTTTTACCCACACCTGCACTCATGCCGATATATATTTTAAACTTTCCCCGTCTTGATTTTTTTATCAGGTCAAGAAAGTGCTGTACTGTATGGTCTTTATCTGCCATTAAAACGAAACTGATAATGAAGTCGTTAAAAAGAAATTATTGTTTGCAGGATTGCCATTTTTTTCAAACGTTTTATCTTTTCCTGAAAAGCCCCGACCTTCTATCCGCCACAAAACATTCTCCCCTATAAGATAATCATAATTCAGAGAATAGCCCCAGGTCTTAAAACCGTCAGGTGTGCCAGTGATAATGAATATTCCATTTGGATCACTATAATATTCCACTCTTACAGCAATGTTGTTTTTTGTGTTGGCACTTAGTTTCAAAATTACAACAGGCGAATAGCATATATTGTATTTACTGCTGCCTTTTGCTTTTTGTTCTGCGGTAATATCAAAACCTGCTGTTATTGCCAGATGATTATTTAACTGAAAGATGCCATAAAAATCATGAAAATATCGCATTTGCCTAATACTGTCCGGCTTATCATTACCAATAAATGAACTGCTATTTAATGTAATGTTTGAATCAGGCTTAAATGTAAGCTGATGCCCAAATGCAGGCGTGTTGTTTCCATTAACTCTTTGTATTCTTTGCCAGCCGTTCAACAATAAACCACTGATAAACCATTTGCCATTTTTACTTGTGTAAGAAATTTTTGCACCACTTTCATAATAAGGAGAATTTTCTGCCAATATGCTTCTTGTTAGGTTCCAGCAATCTTTGCCGATAGCGCTTTCAAAGCCAATATGTGAAGCAAAGATGCCTGCATCAATCCAAAGATTTTTTTTCTTTGAAAGTTTTACACCTCCATTAGCTTCAAAAATATTTTTTAATACACCTGGCTCTGATGCCAGCGCCGCATTTGAATAAGTGCCGGACATTAAAGAAAGGTTTGCCCGTACGTTTTCTTTTTGATACGCTGCTTTTATTAAACCTAAATCCAGGTTTACTTCGTTGTGCCTGTTATAAGAATAAAGAAATGATGGAAGAGTATGATTTGACGGATTGGCAAAATCATAAACATAATATATTTCTATATAACCACTAAAACTTAAGCGAGAATGTGTACTATCCTGGGCATAAGCTTTTACGGCAATAAAAATGAATAATGTTGTTATGATCTTTTTCAATTTTTTATTTTAAATTATCCAATGCTATATTCAGTTTAAGAACGTTAATTCTTTCCGTTCCGAGGAAGCCTAACAATGGTTTTTCTGTATTAGTGATAATTAATTGTTGCAGATTGCCTTCCGCAATGCCTCTTATTTTTGAAATACGTTTTACCTGTACAATGGCTGCTTGTACAGAAATATCCGGGTCAAGCCCGCTACCGCTTGCTGTTACTAAATCAGAAGGAATAGTTGTTTTGCTGATACCGGGATTATGAACTAAGAAGGTATCAATTCTTGCCTGTACATCTTTTAAATAATAGGGATTGGATGGCCCTTTATTGCTGGCGCCTGCACCCGCTGCATTATAAGCAACAGCAGAAGGACGCGAATAAAAATATTTATCGTCTGTAAATTTTTGCCCAACATTGGTATAATAAGTCTTGTTATCCTGTCTTATTACTTCGCCTTTGCCATGATTGTTTGTAAATTGGGCAACACCAAATACGATCAATGTATAGATACCTGAAAAGGACACTAAACAAACCAGAGTAAGTCTTATTGCAGGAAAAATATTTTCTTTCATGTCTTTAATTTTTAAATGAATATTGTAACTAAGATGTCAATCAGTTTTATTCCAATGAAGGGAACAATTATACCGCCCAAACCATAAATCAATAAGTTTCTTCTTAGCAATGCACTTGCACCAATAGGCTTATATGCTACCCCTTTTAATGCTAATGGAATTAATAATGGTATGATGAGAGCATTAAAAATAACTGCTGATAAAATTGCACTTTCGGGTGAATGAAGTTTCATAATGTTTAACCCCTTTAAAGCCGGAATGGAAGCAATAAACAAAGCAGGAACAATTGCAAAATATTTTGCCACATCATTTGCAATGCTGAAAGTAGTAAGTGTGCCTCTTGTCATTAATAATTGCTTTCCTATTTCTACCACTTCAATCAATTTGGTTGGATCGTTATCCAAATCAACCATATTGCCTGCTTCCTTTGCAGCCTGTGTGCCACTATTCATGGCTACGCCTACATCTGCCTGTGCCAATGCAGGCGCATCATTCGTTCCATCACCCATCATGGCAACAAGCCTTCCGCTGGTTTGCTCTTTGCGGATATAGTTCATTTTATCTTCTGGCCTTGCTTCTGCAATAAAATCATCCACACCTGCTTTTTCAGCTATGTATTTTGCAGTTAACGGGTTGTCTCCTGTAACCATTACCGTTTTAATTCCCATTTTACGCAGCCTTTCAAAACGTTCATGAATGCCGGGTTTAATAATGTCCTGCAATTCAATTACACCCACCACTTTTTCATTCTCTGCAACAACTAATGGTGTACCACCATTACTTGCAATGGACTTTATTCTTTCGGCAGTTTCGGCAGGAAAGTTATTTCCTGCTTTTTCTACTAACTTGCGAATTGCATCTGATGCACCTTTCCTGATTTTTGTTTGCTCAAAATTAATTCCTGAACTTCTTGTTTCGGCGGTGAATTTTATGAAACACGGATTTTGTATTTGGTAACTTAGAGGATTTATACCCGCAAGCTCTATTATAGATTTTCCTTCCGGTGTTTCATCTGACATTGAACTAAGCACTACCGCTTTTTGAAAACGTTTTTCATCAATACCATTTGCGGGATAAAAGTTGGTTGCTTTTCGATTGCCAATCGTAATAGTGCCCGTTTTGTCTAATAAGAGCACGTCAATATCACCAGCTGTTTCAACAGCCTTACCGCTTTTGGTTATTACGTTTGCTCTTAATGCCCTATCCATTCCTGCAATTCCAATAGCAGATAATAAACCGCCTATGGTTGTAGGAATTAAACAAACAAACAATGAAATAAATGCCGCAATAGTAATAGGCGTTTGTGCATAATCACCAAAGGGTTTTAGTGTGACCGTTACAATAATGAATACCAATGTGAAGCCTGCCAGTAAAATAGTTAATGCAATTTCGTTGGGCGTTTTTTGTCTTGATGCACCTTCCACCAGGGCAATCATTTTGTCTAAAAAACTTTCACCTGCCTCGGTGGTTACTCTAACTTTTATTTCATCAGACAAAACTTTTGTGCCACCTGTTACACTGCTTTTGTCTCCGCCTGCCTCACGGATTACGGGAGCACTTTCACCGGTGATAGCACTTTCATCAATAGTTGCTAAGCCTTCTATTATTTCGCCATCCGCGGGAATAATGTCACCTGCTTCACACAAAAAAATATCCCCTTTTTTGAGTTGTGATGAAGGAACAATTTTTATTTCATTCATAAATATTTCGCCCACAGATTGTACCCACTTTGCCGGTGTTTCCTCTCTCGTTTTACGAAGGCTGTCTGCCTGTGCTTTTCCCCTTGCTTCGGCAATGGCTTCAGCAAAATTTGCGAATAATAAAGTGATGAAAAGGACGAATGTTACAATGATGTTGTAACCAAGATTGCCCTGATGCATCTCGCCACTTGCAATCCATACACAAACGCAAGCCATCACTAAAGTGCCTATCCATACGGTAAACATTACCGGGTTGCGAAACATTTTTGCAGGACTGAGCTTGATAAATGATTGTTTCAATGCTTCGTTCATAAATGATGATTGAAACAGCTTATTATTTGTATTGCGTTTCATATTTAATCTAATTAATAAATTGAGAAGTATTCTGCAATGGGCCCCAATGCCAGCGCAGGGAAAAATGATAATGCAGCAACAATTGCAATTACGGCAAACACCATTAAACCAAATGTTGCTGTATCTGTTTTTAATGTGCCTGCACTTTCAGGAATATATTTCTTTTGGGCAAGACTTCCGGCGATAGCAACAGGTCCAATAATAGGTAAAAATCTTGCAATCAGCATTACAGTGCCACAGGCAATATTCCAGAAAGGTGTGTTGTCGCCCAATCCTTCAAAACCACTGCCATTATTGGCACTTGAAGAAGTGAATTCGTACAACATTTCACTAAAGCCGTGGTATCCCGGATTATTGAGCCAGCCTGCATAAGTTGTTGGACTACCTGCATACAGATGGGTTGCAATAGCTGTACCTGCAAGAATTAACAATGGATGCAGTAAAGCAATAATCATTGCAATTTTCATTTCTCTTGCTTCAATTTTTTTACCAAGTAACTCAGGTGTTCTTCCAACCATTAGACCACTTATGAAAACTGCCAGTATAATAAAGATGAAAAAATTGAGAAAGCCTACACCAACTCCGCCGTAAAAACAATTCACCATCATACCCAACAACGCGTACATTCCTGAAAGTGGTGTAAGACTATCATGCATGGCATTTACAGAACCATTGCTTGTTACTGTTGTATTGATAGCCCAGTAAGCTGATGCTGCTGATCCAAAGCGTACTTCTTTTCCTTCCATACTGCCCATTGGTTGCGCAATACCCATTTTTGCAATAGAAGGATTACCATTCATTTCGCTGATAACAGTTGGAATCACCAACAATAAAAATCCAATCGTCATTACACCAAAAATTATCCATGCTAATTTTCTTCTTTTCAAAACATAACCAAAAGCAAACACCATTGCTATAGGAATTAAAAAGATAGAAATGGTTTCAATGATGTTGGTAAAGTAGTTGGGATTTTCTAATGGATGTGCAGAATTTGGTCCAAAAAAGCCACCTCCATTTGTACCAAGCTGTTTAATGGCAACAAAGGCTGCCACTGGTCCACGACTTACCTGCACCGTATCTCCTTGTAAGTTGGTTATTGTATCTTTGCCTTGAAAGGTCATGGGTGTGCCATTAAATACCAGCAATATTGAAACGATGACGGCAATTGGAAACAAAATCCTTGTACATGAACGCACAAAAAGAAAATAAAAGTTGCCCAGTTTATCTGTTGTTCTTTCTTTCATGGCAAAGAAAACGGTTGCGGTTATTGCCATACCGCAGCCTGCACTGATAAATTGAAAGAGCATTACTATCAACTGTCCGAAATAAGATATACCCGTTTCACCGGCATAGTGTTGTAAGTCAGTGTTGCTGATAAAACTAATAGATGTATTAAATGCGAGGTCTGCACTCATTGACGGATTTCCATCAGGATTAAGCGGCAGCCAACTCATATTCATCAATACAAACATGGACAGCAAAAACCAGATCAGATTTATGGTGAGCAGAGCAACAAGCTGTTGCTTCCAGTTCATTTCTTTGGTTGGATTAATGCCCCCTAACTTGTAAAAAAGTTTATCAACAGGGTTGAATATTTTATCAAGCCATGTTTTGTCATTGCTGAAAACTTTGCCAATGTATCTGCCTAATGGTATTGCCAGTAATATTACTACTGTATACATTAGAATAATTCCAATAATTTCCGGATTCATCGTTTAAAATTTTTCGGGTTTTACCAATACATAGCACATATATACAAACACGGCTATGGCAATAATGAATAGAGCGATCATAATTATTTATATTTTTTCAAAGTATTTTATGGAGGAAAAGAAGAGTGCAAAGCATAAAAGCCCGGCAAGAATTAAAATGAGTGTGAGCATAAGAAATAAGAATTTGTTATGCCAGACTATGGCAATCGTTACTCCATATTGGTTATTAAAGTGTGAAACACTTACCCATATTGAGTTTGAGTAATTTTTCAGGAATGAAGGAAAAAGAAAACCCTTTCATTTTGAAAGGGTGAATACTATCGTTTTGAAAAGGTTAGATTATTTGGTAATCCTCTATTTTCCGGTATAAAGTAGTTAAAGCAATATTCAACAAACGGGCTGTTTCCGTTTTATTACCATTGGTATAGTTCAAAACTTTTTGAATGTGGATTTTTTCAGCACTGGCAAGGTCAAAAGCTGACATTGTTTTTCCCTTTGTATTATTAGAATTTTGTTGTTGTAATTCGTCCGGCAAACTTTCAATAGTTAACTCTGAACTATTTGTAAGAATAACACTTCGTTCAATTACATTTTTTAGTTCACGGATATTTCCTCTCCATGAATGTTGTTTTAATGCTTCAAGATAAGGTTTTGAAATAGCTGTGATTTTTTTGTTTGTCTTGTTTGCAAAAAGTTGCAAAAAATTATTCGCCAGTTCTTCAATGTCAATTACTCTTTCTCTTAATGCAGGTAGAGCAATTTGGAAGACAGCAATTCGGTAAAATAAATCTTCCCGGAAATTACCGGCTTCAATTTCTTTTTGCAAATTCCTGTTGGTAGCAGCAATGATGCGTACATTTATTTTAGTTGTTTTGCTGTCGCCCACTTTTAAAAACTCTCCTGTTTCCAAAACCCTTAATAATTTGACTTGTAAATCCAATGGCATTTCGCCAATCTCGTCTAAAAAAACAGTGCCATTATTCGCTTCTTCAAAAATACCTTTGGTATTTTTTAATGCGCCTGTAAAAGCACCCGCCTTGTGCCCGAATAATTCATTTTCTAATAGCTCTTTGCTGAATGCAGAGCAATTAACTGCAATAAAACTTTGCTTGCTTCTGTTACTACTGGTATGAATAGCTTGTGCAAATATTTCTTTGCCTGTGCCTGTTTCGCCGGTTAGTAAAACAGCAGCATCTGTAAGGGCTACTTTTCTTGCGGCATCAATTGCAGTTTTGATAATTTTTGATTTGGCAATAATGTTATCAAAAGAATGTTTGTCGCTTAGTTGTTTTTCCAATTGCAAAACTCTTTTTGCCAACGCTACTTTTTCTGTTGCCTTATATAGTAACGGAATTATTTTATTATTATCATCGCCTTTGGTAATATAATCAAATGCACCGTTTTTAATTGCCTGAACACTATCAGGAATATTGCCATAAGCAGTAAGCAAAATAATTTCTGTTGCAGGATATTTTTCTTTGATTTTTTTGGCTAATTCCAGGCCGCTGCTATCCGGCAATTTAACATCACAAATCACCACGTCAATATCAGCAGTTTCTAACTTTTGCAATCCTTTTTTTTCATCAGCCGCCTGTAACACTTCAAATCCCTCCAAACCGATAATTTTGGAAAGAAGCGTGCTGATTTTTTCTTCGTCGTCTATGATTAGTACTTTGTTCACTGTGCAAATGTGTCTCTAACTCTGAAAACTGAATAGATTTAACGGTAATAAGCGCTTATTAAAACAAAAGCTATTTCCTGTAAATTAAAATCAATTACAGTAAAAGAAGAAATAGTTCAAATTTTTACTTTATTAAATTCCTGCGTCCACTTTATCTAAAAACTGCCTTAAAACGTACTGCAAAATTCCACCATTTCGATAATATTCAATTTCAATTTGGGAATCCATTCTTGAAATCGCATTGAATTTTATTTCGGTTCCATCTTCTTTTTTTGCGATCACCTGCATTTCTTTCAAAGGCCTTAAATCTTGGGCAAGGCCTGTAATAGTGTACACCTCTTTTCCTGTAAGGCCAAGGCTTTCGGCGGATTCACCTTCTTTAAACTGAAGTGGCAAAACACCCATTCCTACTAAATTACTTCTGTGAATGCGCTCATAACTTTCTGCAATAACCGCTTTGATCCCTAATAAAAAAGTTCCTTTTGCTGCCCAGTCTCTTGAGGAACCACTTCCATATTCCTTTCCAGCCAACACAATCAGTGGTGTGTTGGTTTCTTTGTATTTCATTGCAGCTTCAAACACGGACATTACTTCACCTGTTGGCAAATATCTTGTGTAACCTCCTTCTCTTTCGATCAATGCATTTTTGATGCGCACGTTTGCAAATGTACCACGAACCATTACCTCGTCATTTCCACGCCGCGAGCCATAAGAATTAAAATCTTTTCGCTCCACGCCCTGGCTCAACAAATATTTTCCCGCAGGAGAATTTTCGTTAAAAGAACCGGCAGGGGAAATATGATCTGTGGTTACACTGTCTCCCAGCATCAATAAAACCCTTGCTCCTTCTATGTTTTTGGTTGGTTGAGCCTTCTCAGAGATGTTATAGAAGAAAGGAACTTCTCTTACATAAGTGGAAGTTTTATCCCAGACGTATAGCTTTTCTTCAGGAACATTTAATTTTTTCCAAATCTCATTTCCTTCAAAAATCTCGCTGTAGTTTTTATTAAAATCTTCGGGAGAAAGAACTTTGCTCATCACCTCGTTAATTTCCTCATTTGTAGGCCAGATATCTTTCAGATAAACCGGCTGCTGGTTTGGATCATAACTAATCGGTTCATTGAGGAGATCAATATCCACACGACCGGCAATTGCATAAGCAACGACCAACATTGGCGACATTAAATAATTCATTCTCACCTGTGGGTGAATACGCGCTTCAAAATTCCTGTTGCCTGAAAGTACAGAAGCAACTACAACATCATAATCTTCAACAGCTTTTGAAATATATGGAGGCAATGGCCCTGAATTTCCAATGCAGGAAGTGCATCCATAGCCCACTAAATGAAATTCCAATGCTTCCAGGTCATTTAAAAGATCTGCCTTTTCCAAATAATCTGTTACCACTTTTGAACCCGGAGCCAAAGAACTCTTTACCCACGGTTTTTTATCCAATCCATGTTCACGTGCTTTTCGGGCCACCAAACCGGCACCGATCATTACATAAGGATTGGAAGTGTTGGTACAGGAAGTAATCGCTGCAATTGCGACAGAACCGTCATGTAACTCAAACTTTTCATTTCCGAGTGTAATCCAAACAGTTTTGATTCCGTTCTTGTCTTTTTCCTCAATTTTAGTACCCGGCGGCATATTTAATTTTACTTCATCAGGCTGGCTTCCTCCTTCTGCATACCAGCGGGACAGCTGCTCAACCGGTTTTATATAATGGCGTCCATAATTCTTTTCCATTAGCTCATAAAACCTGTTCTTAAAATCTTTCAACAAAATTTTATCCTGGGGACGTTTTGGTCCGGCAACGCTTGCCTGAATAGAGGAAAGATCAAGTTCCAGAATATCCGTATAAGATATATTTTCATCGCCGGTTCGCCAGAGAAGATTCGCCTTGCAATAATCTTCTACCAGCTTTACCTGTTCTGTTGACCGATTGCTTTTCTCCATATACTCCAGCGTTTTATCATCGATTGGAAAATAAGTGATAGTACAACCAAATTCCGGAGACATATTTCCAATCGTTGCTCTATCCGGTACAGAAAGCGTATTCAATCCATCGCCAAAAACTTCAACAAATTTTCCAACAACGCCTCGTTTTCTTAAAAGTTCAGCGATATTTAAAACAAGATCCGTAGCGGTAGAACCAAGCGGTAGTTCGCCTGTCAATTTTAGTCCGATCACCTCCGGCATGATAAAATAAATTGGCTGACCAAGAATAGCGGCTTCAGCTTCAATACCGCCAACGCCCCACGCAACTACGCCAATTCCGTTTACCATTGGAGTATGGCTATCTGTTCCGACCAAAGTATCAGGGAAAATTTCACCATTTCTTTCTATAACGCCTTTGGAAAGAAATTCCAGGTTTACCTGGTGGCAAATTCCCATTCCGGGAGGAACAACGCTGAAATTATTAAAAGATTTTTGTGCCCATTTCAGAAAAGAATATCGCTCATGATTGCGTTTATATTCTTCATCCATGTTTCTTTTGTAAGCGTATTCTGTTCCAAAGTAATCTACCTGAACAGAATGATCGATTACAAGATCTACTGGAATTAAAGGATTAATTTCATCTGGATTTTTCCCTTTTCGAGCAACTTCCGCCCTCAATGAAGCAATGTCAACAACAGCGGGAACACCGGTAAAATCCTGCATCAACACTCGTGCAGGCTTAAAGGGAATATCTTTATCAGAGCCTGTTGGTTTCCATCCTAATAAGGTTTCGACATTTTCTTTTGTAATAGCAAACTCATCATAATTTCTCAACGCATTCTCCAGTAAGATACGAATGGAAAAGGGAAGCTTGCTGATATTGTGACCCAGCTTTTCCAGCTCCGGAAGACTGTAATAAGTGAAAGTTCCGTTCTTTGTATTTAAAAGCTTTTTGATTTTGTAAGGATCTTTTGCCATAATAAAACTTTTTATTCATCAAAAAATATATTCCCTGAATTATTTCAATTCTCAAAAAGTGAAAAAAGGATTAGCATTTAAAATTGCTCCACTACAATCATTTCCTCTTTTACCCCCAAATTCAATAAATCTTTTTGAATCGCTTCTACCATAGGATCCGGACCACAGATATAAAAGTATTTATTAAAATCAGTGATTTTTTTACTCAGATAACTTTCATCTATTCTTTCATTATCGTATTCGGAACTTTTTTCTTCTGTAATGGTATTAATAAAATTATCGCCAAGCATCTTTTCAAACTCGTCTTTAAGGATAATATCTTCTGTGGTCCTGTTTGAAAAGATAAGTTTGTTATTTCCAATTTTTCCTTTCTCATTCAGATCACGGAAAATGGCAATAAAAGGGGTAACACCTGCTCCCCCGGCTACGAAAATTCCTTCGCCTTTGTAGTGAATAGCACCAAAGACATCATGGACAATCAGTTCGTCACCAGCTTTTAATTTTCCAAGCTCATTGGTAACACCATTGTGATCGTCATAAATTTTAATGGTAAACTCAAGAGTATTCCAATCATTCAGGCATGTAAATGTAAAAGGCCTTCTTTCATTCTTCCATTCGGGTAAGTTAATTACAATATCCGTTGCCTGACCGGGAGTAAAAAGATAATTCTCAGGTTTGCTGAGAGTAAAACGTTTTACATTATGAGTCACGTTTTTTGTGTCGAGAATTTTTACTACATGCTCTTCATCGGGATAATTTTCCATAATTAATAATTAAAATAATTTTAGAAAATGTGATGACACATCTTCCTGCAACAATGATTGCATTCTTTAGAGTAAATATCTGCAGCAAAAGTTACAATGACAGATGCAATCAAAATTACTATAAAAAATTGCGACAAAATGAAAACATTCCCTTGATCGTAAAGAGCCGCTGTGAAATAAGAAATTTCTAAAGGAATAAAAAAAGTGGTTATTTGTCAATTACTATTTATTATTTTCCGGTTTCAGCAACAGGAATGATAAATAACGGAATCGTACTGTTTCGAAGCACTTTTTGTGCTACGCTTCCCATCAAAATTTTATCTAAACCATGACGGCTATGGCTTCCCATCACAATCACATCCGCATTTATTTCTTTTGCAGCATCTAGAATGGCATCTCCTGAATCGCCATCTTTGATTAAAGTTTTTATATTATCGTCGCCTAAAAAACTCTTTATTTTTTGCAAATAATCTCCTGCTGCTGTTTGCAATTCTGTTACTGTGTTTGTCTGTATCATTCCTAAATTACTAAAACTATCAAAGCCGAGTATGGGTGAATAATCGAGCGAGGAATAATAGGTATAATCCGCTACCACGTGCAATAACGTAACTTCAGCATTCATGGATTTTGCCAGGGAATAGCCGGTTTCAGCAATCTTTTGAGCCGTTGGATTGTAATCAATAGCGATGAGAATTTTTTTCATTTGTCAGGAATTTTATTTTTTCAAAAATGACTTTCTTTCCCCAAAAGGTTTCCAGGTCCTTCAAAAAACCCGGAAACCTTTTCAGATTATTTCAATAGTGCCTTTGCTCTTGCGACCACATTCTCCACGGTAAACCCATATTCTTTCATTACTTCATCACCGGGAGCAGATTCTCCGAATTTTGTAATACCAATTACATCGCCATCATCCGTTACATATTTCAACCAACCGATTGGTGAGCCTGCTTCAACAGCAAGACGTTTGCGAATATTTTTTGGAAAAACTTTTTCTTTATATTCGTTACTTTGAGCATCAAAAATTTCCCAACATGGAAAGCTTACAACCCTTGCTTGTATAGACTCCTGTTTCAATTTTTCCTGCGCTTCCAGCAACAGATGCACTTCGCTCCCTGTTCCCATTAAAATTACCTGTGGCTCATTTTCACAATCCGATAAAATGTAAGCGCCCTTTTCCAGGTTGGTAGCTTTTGCATATTTGTCCTGATCAATGATAGGAAGATTTTGACGGGTAAGAACCAATGCTACCGGTCCGCCCGAATGTTCCAAAGTTACTCTCCATGCCTGAACTGTTTCATTGGCATCTGCAGGACGAATAAGCGTCATGTTCGGAACCGAACGTAAACCAATTAATTGTTCGACCGGCTGATGAGTAGTTCCGTCTTCTCCCAAGCCAATACTATCGTGGGTATAAATAAAAACAGGACGTATTTTCATGATTGCAGCAAGCCTTACTGGAGGACGCATATAATCTGAAAAAATGAGGAAAGTAGCGCCAAACGGAATAATTCCATTTGTAAGTACCATTCCGTTCAAAACAGCTCCCATTGCATGTTCACGGATCCCAAAGTGAAAATTTCTGCCTCCGTGATTTTCATCTGAGAAGGATTGAAAAGAATCCAGTTCAGTATCAGTGGAAGGAGCAAGATCAGCAGAACCGCCAATTAATAAAGGCAATTTATCAGCAACGGCATTCAATGTTTTACCGGAAGCTTTCCTGGTTGCAATTCCTTTAGGGTCGGGTTTGAAGACCGGCAAATTATTTGTCCATCCTTCCGGCAATTTTCCACTGCTTAAAAGTTCATATTCTGCAGCTTCTGATGGATATTTTTCTTTGTATTTTGCAAAAAGGTCTTTCCAGTCCTGTTCTTTTTTTACACCGGCATTTCCTTTAGTACGATAATAATCCAATACTTCATCAGAAACCTGGAAGCTTTTATCCGGATCAAACCCGAAATTTTCTTTTACCAATCTTACTTCATCTTTTCCTAATGGAGAACCATGTGCAGATGCTGTATCTACTTTATTAGGACTTCCAAAACCAATGTGAGTGCGCACTTTGATCAATGAAGGACGATTGGTTTCATTTTGTGCATTAATGATCGCAGTATGAATTGCGTCTGTATCATTTCCATCTGCCACTGATTGGACATGCCAGCCATAAGCCTGGAAACGTTCGGTGACATCTTCATTAAAAGCAATGGAAGTATCACCTTCAATAGTTATTTTATTATCGTCATATAAATAAATAAGGTTGCCAAGTTTCAGATGTCCGGCCAAAGAAGCTGCTTCCGCAGAAACCCCTTCCATAATATCGCCATCACTACAGATCGCATAAATTTTATAATCAAAAATATTGAAGCCAGGTTTGTTATAACGCGAAGCCATATACTGTTGTCCGATTGCCATTCCAACCCCGTTTGCAAACCCCTGGCCCAGAGGTCCGGTTGTTACTTCAATGCCGGGAAGCAAGCCATATTCAGGATGCCCGGCTGTTCTGCTGTGCAGCTGTCTGAAATTTTTCAGGTCATCTAAAGTAACGTCATAACCAGTCAGATATAAAAAAGAATATTGCAGCATGCAGGCATGTCCGGCAGATAAAATAAACCGATCGCGATTGGGCCATTGCGGATCGTGTGGATTGTAGTTCATCACTTTTGTCCATAGAACGTCGCCGATAGCCGCCAATCCCATTGGGGTTCCAGGATGCCCCGAATTTGCTTTTTGTACTGCATCAGCTGATAAAACCCGCACTGTATTAATCCCTTTTTGTTCAATTGATTCCATTTTTGCTTTATTTTTTTATTGATGATTTGTCTCAAAGTATGTGCCGTATAAAGGCTTTGCTTTGTGAACAAAAGTAATAAGAAAGAAAGTGCTAATGAAAAATTAGATGGATTTAAGGCTGTTGTAATTACAATTTTTCTATTATTCAAAAAATTAATTTTTATCAGGTTCAATTTTTGCAGAACAGAAATCAGGAGTTTAAAGCATTTAAAAAATCAAAATAATTATGGAAGCAAAACATAATGAATCAACAGAATTAAGGCCAAAAGGCGGGAGGCTGATGGATGCGCCGGTTGTTACAATCGATGTTCCTGAATTTATCAGAACAATAAAAAAGGAGTCCTCCTGGCAAAAAAATGACCGCAACGCAATAACCATCTATAAAACTACTGGAATGAGAATCGTGCTTATTGCGCTGCATGAAGACGCTGTTATGGAAAAACATACAACCAACGGGGTTGTCAGTGTTCAGTTGCTGGACGGAGAAATTAATTTTAATGTAAATAACGAATCCTTTCTATTGAAGCCCGGACAAATTATTACGCTTCACAGGAATGTTCCTCACAGTGTGGCTGCTACAAAAGAATCCGTTTTTTTACTAACTGTAGCGGATTTTTTAGGATAAGTTTCTGAATGAATCATTAAATTTATATTATTTAAACTCGCAGTCACTCATGTGTTGACCAACTCGCAGGAAATAATTGTGGGATGCTTTTCCTGAATCAAATAGTAGTTGGAATCGTGTTAATTGCTCTTTGCTATTGAGCATCTATGCTTCATCTATAGGGTATCTACGTCTTTGCTATGGAATATCTGTGTTTTGTCTTAGGGGTATCAAAGATTCTGCTTACTTTGATTCCTTAGGTATTTTCTACTTTATGAAGTCAGTATCACTTTATACTTTTCAACGCTATATCGCCGGTTCTGATGCGCCTTCTCTTCGATGAATGGATCGACGAGGTATCGAAGCGGTATCGAAGGGATATCGAAGGGATAAGCGTTCAGATAGCGATAAGACCGGTTATAAGAGGCAAATAGTCGAACCGGTCTTTAACGGAAGGAACAATATTTTAAACTGATCATATTGAGAAAACGAAGGTTGTCCGATAATTAAGGCTGCGTTAAAAAGGTCATTTGTTTCATTGAGGTAACATTATCTCAGTAATCAGAAATAGAACTGAATAAATAAGGATTGAAGGTTATCCTTCTCCTCTTCCATGGCAATTCTTATATTTCTTTCCACTGCCACAAGGACATGGATCATTACGTCCAACTTTTGGTCCAACCCGGATCGGTTCCTGCTTTATATTTTCTGAAGGGTCAATGTAATCATTTTCCTGTGGAAGATAATCGGGGCCTGCTCCGGCGCCTGCAAATTCCTCTTTACGCTGACGCATTTTACTCATGTCGGTTTTTCTTCTTCTTTCTTCAGTGATTCTCGTTCCCTGGTTTTGTTCAACAGGAATCGCACAATGAGTAAGAAAGCTGACAATATCTTTATTTACCTGGTCGTCCATTTGTTTAAAGGCGCCAAAAGCTTCAATCTTATAAATTACCAATGGATCTTTTTGTTCATAACCGGCAGTTTGTACACTTTGTCTCAAATCATCCATCGCCCGCAGGTGTTCTTTCCAGGCATCATCGATCAAAGCCAGGGTAATATTACGTTCAAGTGCGTTGGTAAGTTCTGCTCCATTGGTTTCTATCGTTTTGTCAAGATTGGCAATCGCCTGCATTGCTTTTTTCCCATCAGTAAACGGAACGGCAACATTAATAATATGTGCACCTTGTTCTTTACGGATATTTTTGATAACAGGAAGTGTTTGCTGATTCATCAGTTCGTTCTTCCTGTTATAATGATCTTTGGCTTCATAATATAATTTGTTGACCAAAGTTTCGAAATCTTCTTTATCCAATTCTTCCTGTGTGATGGTAGTCTCAATTCCCATATTCATGATAACAGCCAGCTTAAAGTCTTCATAGTTGTTCACTTCTTTGAATGAATTGATAATTCCTTCTGCAACAGAATAAAATGCATTGTCAAGGTCAAGTGCAAGCCTTTCTCCAAATAAAGCGTGGTTACGCTTTCCGTAAATAACGGTACGTTGTTTATTCATCACGTCGTCATATTCCAGCAATCTTTTACGAATACCAAAGTTATTTTCTTCCACTTTCTTCTGAGCACGCTCAATACTGTTGGAAATCATTTTGTGCTGAATCACCTCACCTTCTTTGTAACCCATTCTATCCATTAAAGCGGCAATTCTTTCGCTTCCAAACATGCGCATTAAATCATCTTCAAGCGATACAAAGAATTTAGAAGAGCCTGGGTCTCCCTGGCGTCCGGCACGTCCGCGCAACTGCCTGTCCACACGACGACTTTCATGTCTTTCTGTTCCTAAAATCGCTAAACCACCTGCTTCTTTTACACCGGGTCCCAGTTTAATATCGGTACCACGACCAGCCATGTTCGTAGCAATCGTTACAGCTCCTGCCAAACCAGCTTCGGCAACCACCTGTGCTTCTTTAGCATGTTGCTTTGCATTTAAAACATTGTGTGGAATTCCTTTTTGCTTCATCATTCTGCTCAGCAATTCACTTACTTCCACAGAAGTGGTACCAACAAGGATTGGTCTTCCCTGCTCCTTCATCTTTTCCACTTCTTCAATTACTGCTTTGAATTTTTCCCTTTTTGTTTTAAAAACCAAATCCTGCACATCTTCTCTGATAACGGGAACATTTGTAGGAATAGAAACTACATCTAATTTATAAATATCCCAGAATTCTGCGGCTTCAGTTTCGGCGGTTCCTGTCATACCAGCCAGCTTGTGGTACATCCTGAAATAATTCTGTAGCGTAATAGTAGCGTAGGTTTGAGTAGCACTTTCAATCTTTACATTTTCTTTTGCTTCAATCGCCTGGTGTAATCCGTCAGAATAGCGACGGCCTTCCATAATACGCCCGGTCTGTTCGTCTACGATTTTTACCTGCCCGTCAATTACCACATATTCCACATCGTTTTCAAAAAGAGTATACGCTTTTAATAATTGCTGAACTGTATGAATTCTTTCTGCTTTTATTGAATATTCATTTAGTAAAGTTTCTTTTTGTTCTAGTTTTTGTTCGGCATTTAAATCGCTTTTTTCAATTTCTGAAAGTTTGGCGCCGATATCAGGAAGAATAAAAAACTCAGGATCTTCGCCAGATTTAGTTATCAATGCAATTCCCTTATCTGTAAGCTGAACCTGATTGTTTTTTTCATCTATTACAAAATAAAGCTCATCGTCTACAATGTGCATATTCTTTTGCTGCTCACCCAGGTAATAGTTTTCTGACTTTTGAAGTTTTACTTTCATGCCCGGTTCGCTCAGGTATTTTATCAAAGCATTATTCTTAGGTAAACCCCGATGAGAGCGATACAAAGCCAATCCTCCATCTTTTGGATCATCATTTCCTTCTGCAATTTTTTTCTTTGCTTCAATTAAAAAAGCGTTGGTAACTTTTCTTTGCGCCTCTACAATTTTTTCAACCCTTGGTTTCAGCGACTCAAACTCCTGCTGATCACCACGTGGAATGGGACCTGAGATAATCAGCGGGGTTCTGGCATCATCAATCAATACGCTATCTACCTCATCTACCATCGCAAAATGGTGTTTTCCCTGAACCATTTCTTCGGGTGTATGCACCATATTATCACGTAAATAATCGAACCCGAATTCATTATTGGTTCCGTAAATAATATCGCTGGCATAAGCCTTTCTGCGCTCTTCGCTGTTCGGCTGATGCTTATCAATACAATCAACGGTTAGGCCAAGCCACTCAAATAGAGTTCCATTCCATTCACTATCACGACGGGCGAGATAATCATTCACTGTTACAATATGCACACCGTGACCGGCAAGCGCATTAAGATAAGCAGGCAAGGTAGAAACCAATGTTTTTCCTTCCCCAGTTGCCATTTCGGCAATTTTCCCCTGGTGCAACACAATACCACCAATCAACTGAACATCATAATGAACCATATTCCAGGTGATCATGGTTCCACCGGCTGGCCAGCTATTTTTATAGATAGCTTTATCGCCTTCTATACGAATGTATTTTTTTGTAGCTGCAAAAGTTTTATCCAGTTCTGTAGCAGTTGATTCCAATTCCGGATTGTCTTTAAATCTTCTGGCGGTTTCTTTTACCACTGCGAATGCTTCAGGTAAAATTTCCTGAAGAACTTCTTCCAGTTTTTTATCGCGGTCTTTACGCATCTCGTCAATCTGGCGGTAAATTGCGTCACGACCAGCTATGTCTGCAGAATGAAGACTTTCAGCTTCCGCTTTTTTGGTTTCGATCTGGTTATCAATATCCTTAAGGTATTCTTTTATTCTTAAACGAAAAACATGGGTCTTGCCACGCAAGTCGTCATTTGAGATAGTTTGATATTGGTCAAAAAAAGAATTGATTTGCCCAACGAGTGGCCTGATTTTTTTTACGTCTTTTTCACTTTTATTGCCACCGAATAATATTGAGAGAAGCCCGGCCATATATAATTGTTATTTTAAAAAGATAAATGTTAGTTGTCAAATTTGATGCAGAAAACTTTCGGAGCCAAAATGACAGGGTTGCAAAGTTACTAAATTGTGGCTTTTTATATTATTTCAACACATGTTTTTGCGTTATTATAATCCTAAATAGAAGCAGATATTTTATTTTTTTAAATCTTTTCCCTTTATTATCTCAACAAGTTAAACAGTTTTGAGAGCGGTAATAAATAACACTTAAAAAAATTCATTCATTTTATTTCTAACTGAATAACTGTCTTTCCCAACTTAATCTTTTTCAGGCATCTTTTCCACCTATTTGGGAAATGAATCCGTTTAGCGCAATTTTGCAAACATGATAAAATTTGAAAAGTTTGTCTTAGAGAATGGATTACGGGTAATTGTGCATGAAGATAAAAGCACTCCGATGGCGGTTGTAGATGTGATGTATGACGTTGGCGCAAGAGACGAAGATGAAGAACACACTGGTTTTGCCCATTTGTTTGAACACCTGATGTTTGGTGGTAGTCTTCATATTGAATCGTATGACGAACCGTTGCAAATGGCTGGCGGCGAAAACAATGCTTACACTACCAATGACATCACCAATTATTATTGCCAGTTGCCGGCAGAAAATATTGAAACTGCTTTTTGGCTGGAAAGCGATCGTATGTGTTCACTGGCTTTCAATGAAAATTCTTTGGAAGTTCAGCGAAAAGTGGTGAGTGAAGAATTTAAAGAACAATATATTAATAAGCCTTACGGTGATGTTTGGCATAAGTTGCGCGAACTTTCTTACAAAGTTCATCCTTATAAATGGATGACAATTGGCAAGGAATTAAGCCATATTGAAAATGCTAAACTACAGGACGTAAAAGATTTCTTTTTTAAGCATTATACTCCTTCTAACGCGATTCTAACGGTCGCCGGAAATGTTTCCACAGATCAGGTAAAAAAGCTGGCAGAAAAATGGTTTGGAGGCATTCCCGCCGGCAAAAAATATGTAAGAAATATCAAACCCGAACCTGTACAAAAGGAGCCAAGGATGATGGAAGTCACAGAGTCTGTTCCCTTAAATGCTTTATATAAATGCTGGCAGATGTCGTCGAGACTTGATAAAAGATATTATACCACCGAAGTAATAACAGAAATTCTTGGCGGCGGGGCTTCTTCAAGATTGTTTCAAAGCCTTGTGAAAGAGAAACAATTATTTAGCAGCATTGAATGTTCACATATGGGAAGTATTGATCCCGGACTTCTTTATATTGAGGGAAAATTATTGAAAGGTGTTACGATAGAACAAGCAGAAAATGCAGTCATTATTGAATTGGAAAAGATGAAAACAGAATTGATAAGCAAAGTGGAACTTGAAAAAGTAAAAAATAAAACAGAAAGCATGCTGGCATTTGAAGACATTAGCCTGATGAATCGCGCCAATAGTCTTGCGAATTATGAATTACTGGGCGACGCCAATTTGATGAATACGGAACTGGAAAGCTACCAATCGGTAACAAGAGAAGAAATTATGGAAGAATGTAACCGGATTTTTGTAGATACCAATTGTAGTACACTTTATTACCGTTCTACAATTAAAGAATAAATTTGGAAAAACATTTTAGTTATGATTGATCCGCGGATAAAGTGAGGAAAAAAGAATCAGAAATGATTTTGATTAATCAAAAATTTGAAAATAATAAATGCTAAACAGAACAATAGCCCCACCCATAAAAGATGCGATAGAGTTTGAAATCTCGTTAAAGCCTTATACACTCGTTTCTCTTTCGAACGGAGTTCCGGTTTATTATATCAATGATGGAGCGGAAGAAGTGGCCATGATAGATTTTGTGTTTGATGCCGGAAATAATTTCGAAATAAAAAATGGAATAGCCGCTGCCACCAATCATTTAATTAAAAACGGAACTGCCCAAAAAAATGCTTTTGAAATAACAGAGTTTATTGAATATTACGGCGCATACCTGAGTCGTAAATCTTTTAATGAAACGGCTTCTATCACACTTCATTGTCTTTCAAAACATTTAAAAGAATTGCTACCATTGATCCGGGAAATTATCACGGAAGCAATTTTTCCTCAAAGCGAACTGGAAATTTTTCAACAAAATAGTATTCAGCGGCTGTCCGTTAATTTATTAAAATGTGAATTTGTTGCTAATCGTGTTATTGATGAATATTTATATGGGCCGCATCATCCCTACGGAAAAGTAAATACAAAACTGGATATTGAATCGATTAACAGGGAAGATTTGGTTTCATTTTACAATCAGTATTACATCAGATCAAAATGCCGCATTTTTTCTGCCGGAAAACTTCCATCCGATTTTGAACAATTGCTGGATCAGTATTTCGGCGACTTATCTCTCCACGAAAGTATAATTCCTGTTTTATACAAACGTGAACCGGCCATGCAGAAAAAACATTTTATTAATAATGATCCCAATGGCGTTCAGGGAGCTATTCGCATCGGCCGCCCTTTTCCAAACCGTCGTCATCCGGATTTTAAAAAAACGATTGTTCTGAATACTCTATTCGGCGGATATTTTGGTTCAAGACTAATGGGAAATATCCGTGAAGACAAGGGCTATACCTATGGAATTCATAGTTATCTTGAAAATCATTTAGAAGAAAGCTCCTGGGTTGTAAGCACTGAAGCAGGAAAGGAAGTTTGCCAGGCAACGATTGAAGAAGTGTATAAAGAAATGGAATTGCTGCGCGAAGAACCTGTAAATGCCGAAGAACTTTTATTGGTGAAAAATTACATGATGGGCTTAAATCTGGGATACATTGATGGCCCGTTCCAGGTAATCTCAAGATGGAAAAGCTTAGTTCTGAATGATGTGGATGAAAATTATTTTTATGATTCCATCCGCACGATCAAAGAGGTTTCTGCCGAAGAATTGCAAGCGCTTGCCAACAAATATTTATTGCCTGAAGATTTTTTTGAATTACTTGTGATATAAAGTAGTTTTAAGAAAATAAACGCAATGAAATTTATTGTCCGCCTTCTCATATCTGCTGTTATTGCTTATGGATTGTCAATGATCCTGAAGCCTCATATTGTTATTGATTCTTTTTCTACTGCTTTAATTTTTGTAATTGTTTTAGGCATTTTAAATGCGATTGTAAAGCCTGTTCTTATTCTTTTGACGCTGCCCATTACGATTCTTACTTTAGGAATTTTTCTGCTGATCATCAATGTTCTGATGGTAATTCTTGCGGGTAAATTCGTTGACGGAATTCATATTCACGGATTTTTCTGGGCATTTGTTTTTGGAATTTTATTGTCCTTTTTATCTTCTGCCATTTCCAATCTTGAAAAAGGAGAAAGATAAATTTTGATTCGTTACCAGCAGTCTATTCTTTTTACCAATGAAAACATGAAATTTGTAAGATGCAATTCTCCAGACACGATTTATCCGATGACCAATTAACAGACCTTTATAAAGAACTTCTGCTTCCCCGAATGATAGAAGAAAAAATGCTTTTGTTATTGCGACAAGGGAAAGTTTCCAAGTGGTTTAGTGGTATTGGCCAGGAAGCAATTTCTGTTGGAGCGACACATGCCCTTCGTCCTGACGAATGGATCATGCCTTTGCATAGAAATCTGGGTGTTTTTACTTCGAGAAAAATTCCTCTTTCAGAATTGATCAAACAATGGCAAGGTGCGCTGGATGGCTTTTCGAAAGGACGCGAACGTAGTTTTCATTTCGGAAATAAAGAACATTTTATCTGTGGAATGATCTCTCATTTAGGACCTCAGCTTTCCATTGCTGATGGTGCAGCACTTGCTTATCAATTAAAAAAAGAAGACAAAGTTTCCCTGGCTTTTACCGGTGAAGGAGGAACCAGCGAAGGCGAATTTCATGAAGCATTGAATGTTGCAGCGGTGTGGAATTTGCCGGTAATTTTTATCATTGAAAATAACGGTTACGGATTAAGCACTCCTGTGTGCCAACAATATCATTGCGAAAATTTGGTTGATCGGGCCAGAGGGTATGGAATGGAGGGCGTGCAGATTGATGGCAATAATATTCTGACTGTTTATGATACCGTTAAAGGCGTTCGCGAATATTGCATCAAACATCAAAAACCTTACCTGATTGAATGTATGACATTCCGAATGCGAGGTCATGAAGAAGCCAGTGGAGTAAAATATGTTCCGAAAGAATTGTTTGAAGAATGGAGTGAAAAAGATCCAGTAAAAAATTATGAGCAGTATCTTCTTGAACAGAATATTCTTTCTGAGTTTCAGGCGCAGGAAATACGAAGTGAGATGCATCAACACATTGATAAAGCTTTTTTTGCTTCAGGATCTAATGAAAATCCTACAGACAAAAAAGCATTAGCAAAAAGAGAGCTTGAAGATGTTTACAAACAACGAGTGGTTCCTTTTGAAACAGACAAAGAAAGATATTTAGAACATAAAGCTTCGTTTACTATTCAATCAGGCGTAAGGGGTGTTCGTTTTATTGATGCGATCAAAGAAGCCCTGTACCAATCTATGATCACACATCCGCATTTGATTCTGATGGGACAGGATATCGCTGAATATGGAGGCGCTTTTAAAATAACTGAAGGGTTCTTAAAAGCGTTTGGGAAAGAAAGAGTTCGTAACACACCTTTGTGCGAAAGCGCGATTGTTGGCGCTTCATTAGGATTATCGCTTGAGGGTTTTAAGAGTGTCGTGGAAATGCAGTTTGCAGATTTTGTTTCTGTTGGCTTTAATCAAATTGTAAATAATCTTGCAAAAATATATTACCGCTGGGGACAAAATGCAGATGTGGTGATTCGCATGCCAACTGGTGCTGGCGTTGGTGCAGGGCCGTTTCACAGCCAAAGCAACGAAGCGTGGTTCATGCATACGCCGGGTTTGAAAATCGTTTATCCTTCTAATCCTGGAGATGCAAAAGGTTTATTGATTGCTGCCATCAATGATCCAAATCCTGTCATGTTTTTTGAGCACAAAGTTTTATACAGAAGTATCAGCGCCGAATTTCCTGAAGAATATTATGAAGTGGAAATTGGAAAAGCGCGGCAAGTTAGCATAGGCATGGATGTAAGTATTATCACTTATGGAATGGGTGTTGTGTGGGCAACAGAATATGCAGAAGAACATCCGGAGATTTCAATCGATATACTTGACCTGAGAACATTGCTGCCATTGGATTACAAAGCGATAAGAACTTCCGTAAATAATACAGGCAAAGTTTTGATTTTGCATGAAGATACGCTCACGGGAGGCGTTGGCGCTGAAGTAGCGGCATGGATTGCACAAAATTGCTTCGAGTTTTTAGATGCGCCTGTGATGCGTTGTGGATCGCTTGATACAGCGGTTCCATTTAATACAGAACTGGAAAAAAATTTTCTTGCAAAATCAAGATTGGATGAAATGGTTCAGAAATTAATTCATTACTAGCAGAGAATGTTTTACTCAGAGTAACCAGACAAATAACACTGTTCTGTTTTTTTTTAATCGAATTTTTATCGTTCATAACAACCGATATCCGGATTGGCATCGCGGAGTTTATCATCAAGATCATAAAGAAAAGGCGTAACCATTCCGGCATTTACTGCCGGAGAATTCGGGTGGTTTTTAAAATGAAAATCAAAAATATTTCCTGAAACATCAATACTGTCAAACATCGGCGCTTCGTTTTTTATAGAAGAAATAAATGTAGCATTTGCAACATTATTTTTCGCTTTGTATAAGACATGATCGAATGAAGCCGTATATGGATCAGTACCTTGTTTATTGATTACAAGCTCATCATCCACTGTTCCACCATCACCCCAAAAAATGCAATTTTGAAAAACGGCATTCAGCGGTGAAGTATATACAGTTCCTCCCTGAACAATATTGTTTGAAATTTGCAAAACCGGTTGCTGGTGCGGTTTATATATTGTGCTGTAAGAAGCAATAGTACAGTTTACAAAACGATAAACTCCGCCAAATTGAATCTGGATATTACTCCCACAATTGCTGACGAGACAATTATCAGCAGAAATATTTGTATTGGCAGCAAGAATTCCGGCATCATAAATATTTTCAATTATGCATTGAGATAAATTCAGTTTTGGGCTGGATGTTGCTGGCAGATTTTCGATGATAATTCCCTGGTAAGCATTTTTAATGATCGTGTGTTTTAAAGAATTATTTTGACTTGGCACACGAAAATAAATTCCGGGCCAGCTTGCCGGCAAGTCTTTGTAATCCTCGTCCAGTCTATCGCCTGTAAAAATTACGGGAGCATCTTTTGTTCCTGTTGTTTTCAAAGTGCCATCAACTAAAAAAGGCGCGTTGGCATGAATAAAAATTTTTGTTCCGGCAGAAATATTAAGTGTCGCGTTTGTATCTATTTGCAGTCCGCCAAGAATTACATAAGGCAAAGTTTTGTTCCACGAAACATTTCCGGTGATCAGTTTATTTTTTAAAAAAATTGCATTTTGTCCATACGCCTGCAGCTGTACAAATTTCTTATCTCCATTATAATCAATCTGAATACTATCGTACAAAATAAAAGGCAGTGTTGATGAAGATGGATTTGCATTCACCTGTACAAAAACGTAAATGCTGTCATTGGGATTAATTTCCACATCATTGACTTCTGGCCCCGAACTGCCGTCAACATTAATTTTAAAAGGAGATGAATTCCCGCCGGAAAGTTTTACCTGTGTCAAGCGAAGCTTCTGCTCATTATTATTAAAGATTTTAAAAGATTGGGTTACTGAACCTGAATTGGCAAAAACAGTATCAAAAAATAAGGTATCAGCGCTCGTATTTAAAGATGCACCCGGGCTCGTAATGAAAGAATCTTTTTTGCATGAAAAGAAAATGGTTGCGGCAAGGAAAATGGAAAATAAAAGTTTCAAATTATTTGGATTACTGAATGATTAAATGATTAAACCAAATTCCTTTCAATTTCCTCAAATCCTTTATCAACAGGCATTTCATTCCAAAGGATTTTATAAATCGTTTCCGCAACCGGCATTTCTGCTTTTACTTTTTTATTGATCAGAAATATGCATTTGCTGGCATTATATCCTTCGGCCACCATGTTCATTTCCAGCTTTGCCGATTGAACGGAATATCCTTTACCGATCATATTTCCGAAAGTACGATTGCGACTGTATAACGAATAACAAGTTACCAAAAGGTCGCCCAGATAAACAGAAGCCGCATAATTAATTCGTGGCTTTTCTCTCGCTGTTGGGAAATGTTCTATCGATCCTACTGCAATATTTTTTATTCCTGCTTTTCTTAAAAAGCCTGCCATTTCATCTGCACTGTTTGCGATCAAAACGCTCAAAAAATTATCACCATAATCAAGTCCGTGAGCAATGCCAGCGCCTATCGCATAAATATTTTTTAAAACCGCCGCATACTGAACTCCATAAATATCCGTATTGTGAAGTGTATTTACATACGGAGTTTTAAAATGATAAGAAATTTCTGTCGTCCTTGGTTCATCTATTCCTGTAAACGTAAGATACGAAAGCTTTTCAGCCGCAATTTCTTCAGCATGACAAGGCCCGAGAACAGTAAAATAATTTTTTAAGTCTACATCAAATTCTTTTTTAAGATAGTCGTTTAATAGTTCATTGCCTTCAGGAATAATCCCTTTAACAGCGGAAATTATTTTTTTATTTTCAAAAATATTTTTTGGCAATCCGCAAAGCGCTTCGGCTGCGAATGCAGAAGGGACAACTATTATAGAAGTATCGCTTTTTTTAATTACTTCATCAGCACTCGTGGAAAAATTGATAAGGCTTGTGTCAAAAAAAATATTGCTTAAATATTGTGGATTGTGTCTGCGGTTTTTAAAACTGCTGATATTGGAATCGCTTCTGAGCCACCAATTGATTTTATTTTTATTGTCGGTTAAAATTTTTGCGAGCGCCGTTGCCCAGCTTCCGCTTCCTATAATTCCAAATTTCATGATAAGTTTAATTTTTCTATCGCAATCTGTGCGGCCATCTGGCTGGCGTCTTTTTTATTAAATGCTTTTGCTTCAGCAATTAAAACTCCATCCACCATGGCAGCGATCGTAAACAATCTTCTTCCGTTTTCCATCGTTTCTCCCAGAGTTTCAAACTCAAGAATTTTTCCATTTTTATTTGCCCACCCGTACAATTTATTTTTTTGATTGATGTCCAGGTTCTCCAGGTCCTGCATAAATAAATGCGGACTGATAATTCTTTCCGTTACCCATTTTTGCGTTTCATTATATCCCTTGTCCAGGTAAACCGCGCCAGCTAAAGCTTCCAGTGTATTTCCAAATATCTGTGAGATCTTTAGCGAATGGTCAAAATGATTATAAAGTGTAATTTTTTTGAGACCGATTCTTACAGCAATATCATTTAACTGGTTGCGGTTTACCATCTTACTTCTCATCTCGGTAAGAAACCCTTCGTCTTTATATGGATAGCGCATAAAAAGATAATGAGCAACGATGCTGCTGATCACTGCATCACCAAGATATTCAAGCCGTTCATTATTTTCATCCGCTCCTTCTCTTACAGAACGATGACTCAGCGCGGTTCTATAAAGATCAAGGCGATGAGGCGTAAACCCCAGCACATTGCGAAGTTGTTTTCTAAAATTGCGCTTCTCCTCTGAAAGAAAAATATTTTGTAAAAACCCCACTTGCTGTATTTAAAAATTTTTATTGTCTAAAATTAAAGAAAATAACTTGCTGAGAAATGAAGTTGTTGAACAAATGATTTCTTAAAAAATTTAATTCAGGTTCGTAGTAAATAAATAATTCGAATTTTTATTTCATGTTACGAAGATTGCTTCTGCAATTCTTCCCAATATTCTGCCGCACGTCTTGTATGGGGAATTACAATGGTTCCACCAACGATATTGGCAACAGCAAAAACTTCATACATCTGCTCGGTTGTGATACCGAGTTCGTGCGATTTTCCCAAATGGTATTTAATGCAATCATCACAGCGCAAAACCATGCTGGCAACAAGCCCAAGCATTTCTTTGGTTCTTTTATCCAGCGCTCCTTCTTCGTATGTGTTAGTATCAAGATTCCACAAACGCTTCATCACCAAATTATTTTTACTCAAAATAACTTCGTTCATTTTTTCACGATAGTCATTAAATTCTTTTATCAGATAGGACATAAAATTTATTTTTTAAATAAGTTATTGAAGAAGTATCTTTCCTCATTGAAAAGAAAAGGCCACAAATTTACAGCGGAAGCAAGTAAAAATCTTCAGTAGGAGAAGGAATAATTCCTTTTGTATTTTAAAAAGAAGCGGAAAGAAAAAGTTATTTTCCTATATTATTAATATCCTCATCAATATCCTGATCCGGCAATTTATTTAACTGGCCTCTGAGAATAAAATAACTGGTGATTGCAAACATAAAGCCAATCAGATTGATGGTGATCAGATTGTCTTTTCCAAAGATCCAGATGCCAAAGATCAATCCTATTATTTCGAAAAGCAGCCAACCGGTGACATTGTAAATTCGCCATGTAAGCGGCTTCAGGCCTTTCCTGGCGGCCAATCTGCCGATTTCGCGGGTTAAAAATATGAGTACAATTAAATCAAGCATTTCCCGGTTGTTTATACAAGTGAAATATCAAAATTTACGAGCTGGACAAATTGTTCCAAACGCGCATCAATATCTTTTTTTGAAATCTCTTTCAATCTTTGCGGTCCAAATTTTTCTACACAAAAACTCGCCATCGCAGAACCCACAATGATAGCAGTTTTCATGTTTTCAAAACTGTAATTATCCGTGTGAGAAATATGGCCAATAAAACCTCCTGCAAATGCATCACCCGCTCCTGTCGGATCAAAAACATCTTCCAAAGGCAATGCAGGTGCGAAGAAGACTTTCCCTTCATGAAACAACAATGCGCCATGCTCGCCTTTTTTAATGATCAAAAATTTAGGGCCCATTTGAAGGATCTTTTTTGCAGATTTTACCAGAGAATATTCGCCGCTTAATTGTCGTGCTTCACTATCATTGATCAGCAATACATCTACTTTCAACAATACTTTTTTCAAATCTTCCATGGCAACTTCCATCCAGAAATTCATCGTATCCAGCACGATCAGTTTCGGTCTTGTTCTCAATTGTTCAATAACGCTGAGTTGCAGTTTTGGCAGCACATTTCCAAGCATCAGGTATTCCGCACCCTGGTATTCTTCCGGAACTTGCGGATTGAAATTGGCAAGCACATTCAGATCGGTAACCAATGTGTCGCGTGTATTCATGTCCAAATGATATTTCCCACTCCAGAAAAAAGATTTTTGATCCGGAACCATTTCAACACCATTCAATTGCACGCCGCGTTTTTTTAATTCATCCAATTCTTCCGCGGGAAAATCATTTCCAATGATTGAAATCTGTTGAATCGGTTGTGTTAAATGGCTCGCTGAATAAGCGACGTAAGTACCGGAACCGCCAACGATTCTATCTATTTTTGCAAAAGGAGTTTCAATAGCGTCAAAAGCCATCGAGCCAACAGAAATAACTGCCATAAATCGTAAGTTTTTTAAAAATCGCTGCAAATGTAAAAGATAATAGTTGAATGGCTTGTTGGTTAATTCATTAAATGGTTATTGGCAATAGTTTTCGCCGCCTTCAATTTTTTAAATAAGGGTTATCTTTGAATTTCAATTTTTCAATTATGCTTTTATCAATTCATCCTGAAAATCCGCAAAAGAGACTGATCAATCAAGTGGTTGAATGTTTAAAAGATGGCGGCGTAATTATTTATCCTACCGACACTATTTATGGATTAGGCTGCGACATTCATCATCCAAAAGCGGTTGAACGTATTTGCAGAATCAAAAACATTGATCCGAAAAAATCACAATTGTCGTTTATCTGCCGCGATTTGAGCCACCTGAGCGATTATACAAAAAGCATCGACACACCGCTTTACAGAATGCTTAAAAATTCTTTGCCCGGACCGTACACATTTATTTTACCAGCAAGCAAGCAGGTTCCAAAAATCTTGAAGAGCAAAAAAGAAACAATTGGTTTGCGCGTGCCTGATAATATTATTTGTCATTCTATTTTGGAAGAATTAGGCAATCCTATTCTCAGCGCTTCTCTTCCCGGAGAAATGGTGGAAGAATTTACAGATCCGGAAATGATCTATGAAACTTTTGGCAAGCAGGTAGATATTGTAATTGATGGCGGACCAGGGGGAATTATTCCTTCAACTGTGGTCGATTGTACCACTAATGAATGGTCTGTAATCCGCCAGGGCCTTGGAGAGTGGGCAGCATGAAGTAAAATCGATTTTGCAGGCAGTATATAATCTTATAACTAAACTAATAACTTTACGCATTCATACTATTACAATGTCCTCCCTCTCTGTCACTCTTATTCAAGCTAATCTTTTTTGGGAAAATAAAAAGGCTAATCTTGAAATGCTTCAACGAAAAATTGAGAGCATCGAAGAGAAAACAGAGATCGTTATTCTTCCTGAAATGTTTACGACGGGATTTAGTATGAATTGTGAATTGCTGGCAGAAAAAATGGACGGAGAAACAGTGTTCTGGATGAAAAAAATGGCTGCTGACAATAAAATTATTCTTACCGGAAGTGTGATTATTGAAGAAGATGGAAAATATTTCAACAGGCTTATCTGGATGTTACCAAATGGAGAATTTGGTGTGTATGATAAAAGACATTTGTTTGCTTTTGGCAATGAGCATCATCATTATTCCCCAGGAAATAAAAAACTAATTGCTTCAGTAAAAGGATGGAAAATTAATCTTCAGATCTGTTATGATTTGCGCTTCCCGGTTTGGTCGCGTCAAAATCCTGGAGAATTTGAAAATATGTATGATCTGCTCATCAATGTTGCCAACTGGCCTGAAAAAAGAAGCATTGCATGGAAACCATTATTGCGGGCAAGAGCCATCGAAAACCAATGTTTTGTTGCCGGAGTGAATAGAGTAGGAGAGGATGGAAATAAAATTATTTATGATGGAGAAAGTTGTATCATCGATCCGCTGGGAGAAATTATTTACCAAAAAAGTAAAGAGGAAGATGTTTTTACTTTCAGTTTACAAAAAGAAAAAATAACTGAAACAAGAAATAAATTTCCTTTCTGGAAAGATGCTGATTTTTTTGTAATCACAGAATAATAAAAACAATAACATAAAAAGTTCTTATTTATCTTTTTGAAGAAAATATAAGAATCGATCTAATTAATAGTTATTCAGTTCAGATCATAAACCGAAAGACGGTTATTTTTTAGTACATATATCTTATGATTACTGATTTTTACAGAAGTGCTGTTTTGTAATTCAGAAGGTAATAAAATTGTTGTAAAATCGGGTAACGGTGGAGTGTATTTGTATAAATTTTCTGAATCAAACCCATAAATACTTTTCCCGATTACAGCGATGCTTTTCCAGTTTAAAAAAGTCAGCTTATTTTTAAAAGTTCCATAATAATCAAAAATATAAATGCCTTTTTGAGGATCGTATAAATAAACAAATCCATCCTGATCTATGATTTGTTTTGGATCTGGCCCAGAATCAAACAACAAACGAAAATCTACGGTTTCTGAAAGAACACTTCCATTGTCATCAATCTTTTTCAATTTGTTATCCTGCTCATCAAAAAGCCAGATATTATTATCATAAGAAGTAGCAACTGCCTGCACTCTGAAAATATTTTGCTTTCGTAAATTAATTGAAGAAACAACATTTAGGTATTTGTCCAGTAAAACAATCGTAGAAAAGTTTTGATAAAATAAAACCGTTTTCCAAGGATTTTCTGCATTTACATACGTAAGTTTTCCATATTGGGTTACCTGGTTAAAAACTCCGATAGAATCACCTTTTTCATTGACCTTTTTTAATTGATTACCAGGAGTGATCAGGTACAATTCTCCAATATTATTAACAGAAAAAGAAGCGATTGGAAATGGAATTTGCTTTACAAAATGAAAAAGAGAATCATCTTGCGCAAATATTTGTAGGCAATTAACCCAATTGAAAAAAATCAAAAGAACCAGAATTTTTTTTCTCATGACTGGTAATATTTCAGTGCAACAGTTCCGTTGTCAAAAACCGCATAGCTATTGTATTTGATCCAATCCCCAAGATTAATATAAATGCTTTTTTCGTTCAACTTAAATTCTATCGGCAAATGGCGGTGGCCAAAAATAAAATAATCAAAATGCTCTTTTTTTAAAACTTCTTTTGAAAAAATAATGAGCCATTCCTTTTCTTCTCCTAAAAATTGTTCATCTTTCTCCCCTGTGGAAGCCCGGCTTTTACGGCTGAAATAATCAGCCATTCCAATTCCTGTTGATGGATGCAATAATCCAAAAAGTGTTTGTGAAAACTTGTTTCTAAAAACCTTTTTCATCATTTTATACCGATGATCGCCCGGACCTAATCCATCACCATGACCAATTAGAAATTTTTTTCCATTAAATTCAAATTCCTTTGCTTCATGAAAAACCTGGATATTCAGTTCTTTTTCAAAATATCCGTTCATCCACATATCATGATTTCCCACAAAAAAATAAATAATGATTCCGCTGTCTGTAAGTCCCGCAAGCTTGCCCAAAATTCTTACAAATCCTTTTGGAACCACTTTCTTGTATTCATACCAAAAATCAAAAAGATCGCCGAGAATAAATATGACTTCTGCATCCTTTTTTATTTCATCCAAAAACTGAATTATCCTTTTTTCACGTGCCAAACTGGTTTCATAATCAGGTGCTCCAAGATGAAAATCTGAAAGAAAATATATTTTTTTTCCGGATGGTATTTGCATAAACTGTTCTGCAGTAATTTTCTGTAACTTAAAACAATTCTTTTAAAATGAGAGGGCAGAGCAAATGTAAAACAAATTCGTTTTGTCAAAGGGGGTTATCAATAAATGAAGTTCATGCCTTTTTCTCTTGTTTTAAAATTCAAAATTATCAATAATTCTATCGGCATTATAAAGTTCTTCTTTTGGCTGAGTAGTTGTAAGTGCTACCACTTTCATTCCTGCAGCTTTTGCCGCATTTATTCCAACCACAGCATCTTCAAAAACCAAACAATTTTCCGATGGAATTTTTAGCAGTGATGCAGCTTTTAAATAGATTTCCGGGTGTGGTTTTCCTTTAGTTATGTCAGACGAGTTGACAACCGCTAAAAAATATTCTTTGATTGGAACATTTTCAAACATAAAATCAATATTTGGCTGAATGCCTGATGTTGCAATCCCCATTGGGATTTTTTTGTCTTTTAAAATTTCCAAAAATTGAAGCAATCCCCTAACGGGCTTAATAAACGGCTTGTACATTTCACGATAAACCGCTTCTTTCTCCAAAGAATATTTTAGAATTTCTTCGGGTGTCATTTTTTTATTGAAAATATATTCAATAACATCTTTGTTGCTCCTGCCATTAAAATTCGCATTATATTCTTCTTCAGAAATTTCTCGTCCCATATTTTTTAAATACTGAATCCAGCTTTTCAAATGAACCGAGTTGTTATCGAGTAGCGTTCCATCAAGATCAAAAATGACAGCTTTCGTTTCAAATTCATTCAATATTTTATCAATCTTTAATTGCACATGTTCCATCTATATTTCTATTTTTTGAGGCGCAAAGGTCGTATAACCTCATAAAATCTTTCCAAAATGATTTCTTTTGCAATCCGTACCTTCATTAAAAAATATTATGAAAAAGTTCTTTTTTGCAGCAAGCTGCTTGTTGTTATTTTCATTCATTATTCCAGCCTCCACATCAAACATCATGAAGAAAGAATCAATATACCAGTTTAAAGTTCCGGCTCTCACAGGGAGAACTATTGATTTCTCCGCTTTTAAAGGGAAAAAAATTTTAATCGTAAATACTGCGTCCCAGTGCGGAAATACGCCACAATATGATGATTTGGAAAGTCTTTATAATCAATATAAAGGCCAGTTAGTAATCGTTGGATTTCCTGCCAATAATTTTGGCGCTCAGGAACCAGGAACTAATAATGAGATTGCCGAATTCTGCAAGAAAAATTACGGCGTTACTTTTCCAATGGCTGCAAAAGTTTCGGTAAAGGGAGATGATATAGCGCCAATTTATAAGTATTTAGTGGCGGTGGCAGAACAAAAAGGCTTTTCAGATCCGATTAAATGGAACTTTACCAAATTTTTGTTTGACGAAAATGGAAATTTCCTTAGTGTTTTTTTTAACAGAGATCGTTTAATTCCAAATAATCCTGATCCAAAAGGAAAAGAGGCTTATGAAAAGCTTTTAAAATACCTGAAGGGATAACTGAAGGTTTTCAAGCACATTTAAAAAAATCAATTCAAAAATTGATATTTAGTCTCTTACTTTCGCCTTTATTTTTAAGTTTTCCCAATGCAATTCAATCAAGTTATTGCTGATAATCATGTAAAGCTTCAGCTAAAAAATCTTGTTCAAAATAATAGGCTTTCTCATGCCCTTTTATTTCTTGGAAGAGAAGGCAGTGGCGCGTTACCGTTGTCAATTGCTTTCGCACAATATATTCTTTGTGAAAAAATAAATCCAGAATCAAAAAACAATGCAGTTTCACTTTTTAGAGAAGAGGCTCCAAGTGTTAAAATCAACAGTGACGATAGCTGTGGCGAATGCTCTTCTTGCCTGAAAGTCAGCCAGTTAATTCACCCAGATCTTCATTTTTCTTATCCGGCTTTAAAAAGAGACAGCAAACACGACCGTGTTTTAAGCAGAGATTATATAACAGAATGGCGAGAATTTATTCGCCAGTTTCCATATAATAATGTGGCAGATTGGATCAATTTTATAAAAGAAAATTCAAAAAGTAATATTGAAAATCCCGCTAATAAACAAGGAAACATTAGTGTTTTTGAGTGTGATGATATTTCTCATAACGTAAGTTTGAAGGCTTTTGAAAGTGATTATAAAATCGTTATTATGTGGATGCCTGAGTTTTTGGGCAAAGAAGGGAATAAGCTATTGAAACTGATTGAGGAGCCGCCACCAGATACACTTTTCATATTTGTTGCTGAGAATGAAAATGAAATTTTGCCAACAATTTTATCGCGTACGCAATTGGTAAAAATTCCTTCTCTTTCTGATGCCGGAATTGAAAATGCATTAGTCTCAAAATTTAACCTTCCTGCTGAAAAGGCCGCTCAAATATCTGCTATTTCTGAAGGTAATTTTCGGGAAGCATTACAGCTCCTGAAGAATCCCGAAGAAAACCTTCAAGCACAAATAAGAGATTGGCTGAATGTGATTCTAAAAAACAATGTTTCTTCGCAAATAAAATGGATTGATGAAATCAATAAAATTGGTCGCGAAAAACAGAAGCAATTTTTAAAATATTTTATTCATTTACTTGAACAATCAATCCGGGCCGAATTCCTGGGTGATAATCTTGGTATTATTCCTGAAAATGAAAGAGATTTTGCTCTGCGCATGAATAAGATGAGTTCAACCGAGGCGCAGGAAGCGATTATTAAAGAATTAGATAATTCTATTTTTTACATTGAACGAAATGCTAATGCCAAATTGTTATTTCATGCTCTAACGATTCGCATTTTTCACATTATTAAGGATAATTCGCTAATTTTGGTCCAATGAGGTAAATCGATGTGAACGAGTAGAAGTTTAGGTAACATTAAATAAATTCCTTTTAATAAAACGCTGTAAGCCAAACGGTTCACAAAAATCGGTTTTTATAAAAATTTATTGCACTTGCTTGCAAAACGCCTCTGTATTTTTTTAATTCATTTTTTAACTATTTATATGGGATGTACGAGTTGTGGTACCGGAAAACCGAATGGCTGTAAAAGTAATGGGGGATGCAGTTCTGGGGGATGTAACAGATTAAATGTTCATGATTGGCTTTCTAATTTGCCAATTGATGATATGGAAAGCACTTGCCGCATTGTTGAAGTTTCTTTTAACCAGGGAAGTCGTAAAGATTTTTATAGAAATACGACTCTAAATCTTTTCTCAAAAGGCGATATTGTAACCGTGGAGGGAGTAAGCGGGTTTGATGTAGGAACAGTAAATCTTACTGGTGAATTGGTGAGAATGCAAATGAAAAAGAAAAGAGTGGATGAAACCAGTGACGAAATTAAAAAGATTTTAAGACTGTCAACTGATGGTGATATCACGAAATGGAAGGAAACAAAAGGCAAGGAAAGAGAAGTATTGATCCGGAGCCGGGCAATTGCAAAACAATTGAAACTGGATTTAAAAATGTCTGAGGTAGAAATTCAGGCAGACTCAAGGAAAGCCACCTTTTATTACATTGCAGATGAACGTGTTGATTTTAGAGAATTGATCCGTATTTATGCTTCGGAATTCAAAGTAAAGGTAGAAATGAAGCAAATTGGTGCGCGTCAGGAAGCGGGAAAGGTTGGCGGAATTGGAAGTTGTGGACGCGAACTTTGTTGCAGCACGTGGCTGACAGACTTTAAAAGTGTAAATACTAACGCTGCACGTTATCAAAATTTAAGTATTAATCAGACAAAATTGAGTGGACAATGTGGAAGATTAAAATGTTGTCTGAACTATGAACTTGATACTTATCTTGATGCCTTACAGCACTTTCCTGAAGATGCCGATGTAATTGAAGTAGCGAAAGGACGTGCTTTTTTGGTAAAAAAAGATATTTTTAGAAATCTGATGTGGTACTCCATGGCCGATAGCACTAAACATTACCCTCTTTCAATTGAAACAGTAAAAAAAATCAAAGCGCAAAATAAGGAGGGAATAAAACCAGAGGCCCTCGAAACAGTAGAAATTGTAAGTGCAAAACCGAAAGAGGTAGAGCCGGAATTTGTAGATGTAGTTGGACAAATAAGCCTCAAATCTTTAGAAAAAACCAATAGAAAAAGAAAAGGCAATCAAAAAGGGAATGACCAAAGGTTGAGCGTAAGCGACAAGGGAACCGCAAGCCGTAAATCTCCTAATAACCAGCAAAACAGACCGCCCAAAAATCACAATAAAAATAATACCAGGCCCAATAAACAAAAACCGCCCTCAAAAGAACCATAACGGGCGATATAACAGTAATGGATATACGAAATTTGTTTAGACAAAATTATCAGGCTAATTTTAAGGCAGTTTTCATTTTTATAGTATAACGGCCATGCCTATACGAAAATATCTATTTATAATACAACTGTCTTTCTATTTCTTCTCTGACAATATCTGGAACAAGATACCTGATGGATTTTTTTTGCTGAAGCATTTTTCTGATTTGAGTACTTGAAATCTCGAGAAGAGGCGCTTTTAAAACTGTTATATTTTCATTTAACACTGAAGGGTCTACTTTAAATCCGGGCCTTTCATAAATTAAAAAGGGATAATTTTCTAATAAATAATTGCCGCGCTTCCATTTTTTTATATTTTGAAAACTATCACTTCCAATAATAATAGAAAACTGATTCTGAGGATATTTCTCAATTAGATATTGCAATGTTTCTACTGTAAAGGAGGGTTTTGGAAGATGAAATTCAATTGAAGAGCTTCTTAATTTTTTTTCTCCTTCAATTGCAAGATCTATTAAATGTTTACGGTGGTTTGCATTTAAAAGTGATTGTTTTTCTTTAAATGGGTTTTGGGGAGAAACAACAAACCAAATTCTTTCTAAATCAGTATAGTTTGCAATATAACTGGCAATAATCAGATGGCCGTTATGAACAGGGTTAAAAGAACCGAAATACAATCCAATAGTCATTGCGATTGGTTTAAACCTCAACAATATAATCTACAATAATTTGTTCTGCTTCATCAAGTCTTAAACTTAATGAGTATCCCGCAACAAGAATATAAATAGGATCGCCAAAGGGTGCTTTTTTCCAAACAACAATTTCTTCTTCAGGAAGACATCCCATTTCCATTAGTTTTAAAATGATTTCATGGTTTTCAAAAGACTTAATTTTTACTTTTGTTCCCGGCTTTACTTGAGATAACTTCATTTTTTATAAATTATTCTAACTCACTTTTCATTGGGTACAATAACATTCAATAATCACAATACTTCTCTTGTTTTAAAAGACAAACTTTTATTAAAAACCTTCCTCGGGTCTATTTTCGCTCAAGAGGGAGAAGATTTTAAATCTGTTTCTTATGTTTTTTGTACTGACGAATTTTTATTAAAATTAAACCAACAATACCTTAATCATAATACCCTAACAGATATTTTAACATTTACACTTTCTGAAACGTCTTTGCCTATTATTTCTGAGATCTACATAAGTATTGAGCGGGTAAAAGAAAATTCAGAATATATAAAGGTGCCATTTCTTCAAGAACTTTATAGGGTAATGATTCATGGCGTTTTACATTTATGTGGCTATGAAGATGGAACAGCAGAAGAAAAGCAAGAAATGCGCGCAAAAGAAGATTTTTATCTCTCTCAGATTTGTTCCACGTGAAACAAATGTAAAATCGTTCCACGTGGAACAAAAAATTATCTGTAAAATTTCAATTGCTTTAATTTTACAGAATGTTCCAAGAATATGATGTTATCGTGGTAGGAGCCGGCCATGCCGGTTGCGAAGCCGCTGCTGCTGCTGCAAATTTGGGTAGCTCCGTCCTTCTAATTACAATGAATATGCAGAATATGGCTCAAATGAGCTGTAATCCTGCCATGGGAGGAATCGCAAAAGGCCAGATCATTCGAGAAATTGATGCAATTGGAGGGTATTCCGGCATTGTTTCAGACGAAAGCATGATTCAGTTTAGAATGTTAAATAAAAGTAAGGGGCCCGCTATGTGGAGTCCGCGAACACAAAATGACAGAATGCTTTTTTCTGCCAAATGGAGGTCGATGCTTGAAAAAACAGATAACCTTGATTTCTATCAGGATTCAGTAGTAGGATTGCTAAAAACCGGAAACTTAATTTCAGGTGTAAAAACAGCTTTAGGAAATAGTATTTATTCAAAATCTGTAATACTTACTAATGGTACTTTTTTAAATGGTGTAATTCACATTGGTGAAAAGCAGTCTAAAGGAGGAAGAATGGCAGAAAAAAATTCATTAGGAATTACAGAGCAACTGGTAGAATGGGGGTTTGAAAGTGCACGATTAAAAACTGGAACGCCACCAAGAGTAGATGGAAGGTCTTTGGATTATTCTAAAATGGAGGAGCAAAAAGGAGATGAAGAAATAACAGGATTCTCCTTTTTACAAAGCAATAGACCAAATAAGCAAAGAAGTTGCTGGATAACATATACAAATCCTGAAGTTCATGAAATTCTTAAAACAGGTTTTAGTGAAAGTCCTATGTTTCAGGGAAGAATAAAAGGAAAGGGTCCACGATACTGCCCTAGCATTGAAGACAAGATTAATCGATTTGCTGAAAGAGAAAGACACCAGCTTTTTATTGAACCGGAGGGTTGGGATACAATTGAGGTTTATGTAAATGGATTTTCATCTTCCTTATCTGAAGAAATACAATATAAGGCGCTAAAAAAAGTTCCTGGATTTGAAAATTGTAAATTATTTCGTCCAGGATATGCTATTGAATACGACTACTTTCCTCCAACTCAATTAAAGTTTAGTCTGGAAACTAAATTAATTAAAAACCTATTTTTTGCAGGACAAATAAATGGGACAACAGGATATGAAGAAGCAGCATGTCAGGGACTGATTGCAGGAATCAATGCACATCAGGCGATAAATAACGACGAACCATTTATTTTAAAAAGGAACGAGGCTTACATTGGAGTTTTAATTGATGATTTGATCAACAAGGGAACTGATGAGCCTTATAGAATGTTTACAAGCCGTGCGGAGTATCGCACTTTACTAAGACAAGATAATGCGGATTTTAGGTTGACAGAAAAAAGTTTTAGAATAGGACTTGCATCACAGGAAAGGATGAATAAGGTTTTAGGAAAGAAGGCTGAAATAAAGGAGATTATTCAACTTCTTAATGAACTAAAATTTGAACCAGGTGCTATTAATCCATTTTTGGAAAAAAATGAGATGTCACTGATTCAGCAAAAAACAAAAGCTTCTCAAATTTTATTAAGGCCTGGAATAAGCGTGTCAGAAATGATTTCTAAAATTCCGTTGGTACAAGAAAAGCTAAACACCTTTTCATTAGGAGCACTTCAACAAGCAGAGATTCAAATAAAATATGAAGTATATTTAATTAAGGAGCAAGAGCTTGTGAAAAAAATGAGTGACCTTGAGGATCAGCTAATTCCTGAAACTTTCAATTATGAACATGTCTCATCACTGTCGAATGAAGCACGACAAAAGTTTAAAAAAATAAAACCACGAACACTGGGACAAGCAAGCAGAATTAGTGGAGTAAACCCAAGTGATGTACAAATTTTAATGGTTTATATGGGACGATAAAATTTAAAAAATGAATTTAAAGTTAGAGACACATTTAAGTAAAAGTGAGGTATTTGAAGCCGTAAAAAATTATTTGAAGGAAAATGGCTTTAAAATTATTAATTCTGACGAAACTCGTCCATGGGGAGGTTTTTTTGTAATTGATGAGAAACAATCTCAAAAATTTGTGGCCTTTTTTTTCAATGGTACAGAGGATGCCTACAATGAAGAACAAAAAATTAGTCCAAAGATATTAATTGTAGAGCCAGGAAAAAGGTTAAGCTGGCAATACCATTACCGTCGTGCGGAATTATGGAAAGTAATCGGAGGAAAAGTTGGAGTAGTTCAAAGCGAGAATGATAAAGAAACAGAAGTTAAAACAAAGAAAATCAACGACTTAATAAAATTAAAACAGGGCGAACGTCACCGGTTAATCGGATTGGAAACCTGGGGAATTGTTGCAGAAATATGGCAGCACGCAGACTATTTGCAGCCTAGTGATGAAAATGATATTGTAAGATTACAAGATGATTTTGGAAGGTAATTGGCAGAAAGAAGAAAGCTCTTTTCATAATTTCTTTTAACCTTTTTCTTATTTCTTTTAAAAGCAAAAAACCCTTACAAGTTATAAGGGTTTTTTGTGGTGTGGGGCGGGATTGAACCGCCGACACAAGGATTTTCAGTCCTTTGCTCTACCAACTGAGCTACCGCACCAACGGGCGGCAAAAATAGAATTATTCAGTTAAAATAAAAATACTTTTTCAACTTTTTAATTTCCATATTCTACCAGAAATTTTATTCGCATGATTTTAAGCTGTTCCAGGGAATAATTTCCATCAGAAAGTTCTTCTTTAGCTATTTCAAGACTGGATGTTTCACATCCTTTAAAATAATCAATGATCTCTTCTCTTTCATATTCATCCATGAGATCATCAATTGCATAATCAAGGTTTAGCTTGGTTCCGCTTGCGACAATTGTTTCCATTTCTTCTAAAAGCTCATCAAGTCTTAGCGTACGATTCTTTGCAATTGTTTCCAAAGGCATCTTTTTATCAACATTCTGAATGATAAAAATCTTGTTGCTGTTGCGATTTACAACACTTTTCATCACAAAATCATCGGGCTTTTCAATCTCATTTTCTTCTACATACTTCTCAATTAGATTTACAAAAGGACGTCCAAATTTCATCGCTTTTCCAACACTTACTCCCTGGCATTTTTCCAGTTCTTTTAATGTTGTCGGATAAAGAGTAGCCATATCGATAAGGCTGTTTTCAAGGAAAATAACAAACGGAGGTAAGTTTCGCTTCTTGGCTTCCTGTTGGCGTAAATCTTTTAGTAATTGAATTAATTTTTCGTCCGCAGCACCAGCTTCTCCGGTTTCTACAGAATCATCCTCTTCTTCTCCGTCAGTCTCATAAATATGATTGAGGGCAATTTTGAAAGAGCCGGGCTTTTTCAAGAATGTCTCACCTTTTTTAGTAATCTTCAAAACCCCGTAATCTTCGATATCTTTTTGTACAAGGTTTTCAAGAATCATTTGGCGAATCAAAGAATTCCAAAAATGCTCATCTTTATCTTTTCCGCTTCCAAATTCTGGCCTTTCTTCGTGCCTATACATTTTGATCTGCGGATTTAATTTTCCAATAATAATCGGAATCATGTATGTGATCGGAAATCTTTCTTCTAAAGCTTTTATTGCTTTTAACGCAATTAAAGTTTCCGCTTTTGCTTCTACAAGCTCTTTAGGTTTTTTACAGTTGTCACATTTCCCACCGCAATTATCCTGGGTATAAATTTCGCCAAAATAATTCATTAGCATCTTTCTGCGGCACACAGCGCTTTCAGAATATGCAACTGTTTCATTGATCAATTGTGCACCGATCTCTCTTTCGCTAAGAGATTTATCCCGCATTAAATGTTCGAGTTTTGCAACATCTTTATGAGAATAATAAAGTAAGCATTTTCCTTCCAATCCATCTCGTCCGGCGCGCCCGGTTTCCTGATAGTAATTTTCAATCGATTTAGGAATATTATAATGAATTACAAAGCGAATATCTGGTTTGTCAATACCCATTCCAAAAGCAATCGTTGCAATAATTACCTGGATTTCTTCGCCCAAAAACTGATCTTGTCTTTTGGCTCTTAGTTTAGTGTCAAGTCCCGCATGATATGCTACCGCTTTAATTCCGTTTGCCATTAAAGTATCCGCTAATTCTTCGGTGGTTTTACGGTTCAGTGTATAAATAATTCCACTCTTACCTTTATTTTGAGAAATGAATTTTACAATGCTTTTTATTGCCTGATCTTTTTTTACTTTCGGAACTACTTCATAATATAAGTTGGGTCGATTGAAAGAAGAAATAAAGACATTTGGATCGCGAAGTCCAAGATTTTTAATGATGTCGCTCTGAACTTTTGGCGTAGCCGTGGCCGTTAATGCAATCACCGGAGCAATTTCGTCGATTTGCTCCATGATTTCACGCAATCTTCTATATTCCGGTCTGAAGTCATGTCCCCACTCACTGATACAATGCGCTTCATCTACTGCAAAAAATGAAATTTTTAAATCTTTGAAAAAGTCTACATTTTCCTCTTTAGTCAATGTTTCCGGAGCTACATAAAGAAGCTTGGTGTGTCCTGAAAGAAGATCATCTTTTACAAGTTTTTGTTGGCCTTTATTTAATGAACTATTTAAAAAATGAGCAATATTATCTTTGCTGCTATAACCTCTCACAAGATCCACCTGGTTTTTCATTAAAGCGATTAGTGGCGAAACAATAATTGCGCACCCCTCGCTGATAATTGCCGGAAGTTGATAGCAAAGACTTTTACCACCACCGGTTGGCATGATTACAAACGTATCTTTCCCTAGTAAAAGACTTTTAATGATCTCATGCTGAGGCTCTTTAAATGAATTAAATCCAAAATGTTGTTGAAGTTTTTCTAAGAGAAATGATTCGTCAATACTGCTGGAATTTTTGTTAAGCGAGGTTTTGGAATTCTTTGGTTTTAATGTATTTTTTGTTTTTGTGGACATGGTTTTTCGTTTCTACTATTCAATCTTTAAAAAGGGTTCCAAAGTTAATTTATTAATTGAAAACTATGGTTAAAGTTATTCTATAAATTCCTCCTTAAAGTCAAATAATTTCCGTTAAGGTACGATGTTTTTTATTCAAATAAACAATTTTCTTTACCTTTTATTGCACATCATTTTCAATCGTTTGCTGACATTTCGAAGAATTTGTGCATATTTGGAAATTAATGACAAAAAATGCCTTTCTAACCCTTTTTAATGAAAAATAGTATTCTCAATACGGGCAAACAAACAATTATCGCTGAAGCTCATTCTATAGCAGAAATGGTGGATTTTGTGAATGAGGATTTCGAAAAAGTAGTTTCAACGATTTTTTCGGCAAAAGGACGTGTTGTCATCAGCGGAATTGGAAAAAGTGCCATTGTTGCTCAAAAAATCGTTGCCTCTTTAAACAGTACAGGAACACCGGCTATTTTTCTTCATGCAGCTGATGCTATCCATGGTGACCTTGGAATGGTTCAGCAGGAAGATATCGTGATGATCATTAGCAAAAGCGGGGATAGTCCTGAAATAAAAGTTTTGGTTCCCCTGATAAAAAATTTCGATAATACTTTAATTGCAATCTGTGGAAACATGCAAAGCTACCTTGCCAAATGTGCAGATATTGTTTTAAATACGACAATAGAAAAAGAAGCATCTCCATATAATCTTGTTCCTACGACCAGCACAACAGCCCAAATGGTAATGGGTGATGCTATTACTGTTTGCCTTATGGAGATGCGGGGATTTAATTCAGATGATTTTGCTAAATTTCATCCGGGAGGGGCATTAGGGAAAAAATTATATCTCCATGTTTCTGATCTTTCTGTAAATAATGAAAAGCCTTCCGTCCATGCAGAGAGTCTGTTGAAAGATGTAATTGTGGAAATTACAAAAAAACGTTTAGGGGTGACTGTTGTATTGAATGACGATCGGAAAATTATAGGAATTATTACCGATGGTGACCTTCGCAGAATGTTGGAAAAAGGTCTTTCATTGACAGAAATAAAAGCAAAAGATATTATGACATCGGGACCAAAAACTATTGATTCAAAAAGTTTAGCGGTAAAAGCACTTGATATTATGAGGAATAAAAATATTACGCAACTAATTGTAACAGAAAACAACGAATATGCGGGCATCATTCATCTGCATGATCTTGTTCGCGAAGGAATTATTTAAATAAGAATTTATGAATAAAAATAATTACGTTGCCATAATGGCTGGTGGTATTGGAAGTCGTTTCTGGCCGGTAAGTCGTGTAGATTATCCAAAACAATTCCTCGATATTTTAAGCACCGGAAAAACGTTGATTCAATCTACATTCGACCGTTTTGCACAATACATTCCGCTTGAAAATATTTATATCATTACCTCTTACCAATACAAGGACATTGTTGCGAAACAGTTACCACAATTGCCGGTTGAAAATATTGTTTGTGAACCTTCAAGAAAAAATACAGCACCCTGCATCGCCTATATTTCCTATAAACTGCAACAATTAAATCCTGAAAGTAATTTGATTTGTGCTCCGGCTGATCATCTTATTTTAGATGATACCGCTTTTATAAAAACCTGTCTCGAAGCACTGGAATTCACTGAAAAAAATAATGCTTTACTTACTTTGGGTATCAAACCCTTTCAACCAAACACAGGATATGGTTATATCCAGTATGAGCAACAATCAGTTAGCGATAATATTTTTAAAGTAAAAACCTTTACCGAAAAACCGGATCTAGAATTGGCAAAAACGTTCCTTGCCAGTGGAGATTTTTTATGGAACGCCGGAATTTTTGTTTGGCAAACTAAAAATATCATTACTGCTTTTGAAAAATATCTTCCGGAAATTCATGAACTATTCGATGGTGCAAAAAATGGAATGAATACAGAAACGGAAAAAGAAGCGATAGACCTCATCTATCCTTTATGTGTTAATATTTCTATCGATTACGGTATTCTTGAAAAGGCTGATAATGTTTATGTAATTCCTTCTTCTTTTGGCTGGAGCGACCTCGGAACCTGGGGAAGCGCTTACGAGAATCTTGAAAAAGATTATCATGAAAATGCGGTAACCGGAGAGAATGTAGTGATGTTTGATTCTACTAAAAATATTGTACATACATCCGGAGACAAATTGGTTTTATTGCAGGGCCTGGATGATTTTATAGTCGTTGATACAGACGATGCGCTACTTGTGTGTAAAAAAGAAAATGAACAAAATATCAAAGAGTATTTATCTGAAATAAAAAGAAACAAGGGCGATAAATATTTATAGCTCTCTTTTAAAATAAACATTTTGAACCGTTTTGTTACTAGCAAATTACCGAACATCGGCGAAACCATCTTTACGGTAATGAGCGCGCTTGCTGCAGAATTCAACGCAATTAATCTTGGCCAGGGTTCTCCCGATTTTGAAATGAATGAATCGTTGATCGATCTGGTTAGCAAAGCGATGCGAGATGGTCATAATCAATACACACACCGGAACGGGTTGCTTTCTTTAAGAGAAGCAATTGCTGAAAAAGTAGATTTTTTTTACAATGCGCAAGTTGATCCTAAAGCTGAAATTACCATTACGCCTGGGGGCACTTACGCAATTTATACCGCACTTACTTCCGTTTTAAATGCTGGTGACGAAGTAATCGTTTTCGAGCCGGCTTACGATAGTTATGCTCCGAATATTGTAATAAATGGTGCAATTCCTGTTTTTATTCCCTTAGTATTTCCAAATTATAAAATTGATTGGGAATTGGTCAGGGAAAAGATAAGTTCTGCTACAAAAATGATCATCTTAAATTCTCCGCATAATCCGACAGGAAGAATTCTGGATAAAAATGATATCGAAGAATTAAGAAATATCGTTTCAGAAACAGAGATTCTTATTTTAAGTGATGAGGTGTATGAACACATCATTTTCGATGATCATGAACATGAAAGCATTTTAAAATATCCGGATCTTTTTCAAAAAAGTTTTGTGACTTTTTCTTTTGGAAAAGTCTATCATTGCACTGGTTGGAAAACGGGCTATTGCATTGCTCCTGATTGGCTAATGAAGGAATTTTTAAAAGTGCATCAATACAATAGCTTTTGTGCCAATTCACCTTTTCAGTATGCTCTTGCCTCTTTTCTTCAATGTAGAGATGAATACCTTCAATTAGGAAATTTTTTCCAGGCAAAAAGAGATTATTTTAACCGCCTGATGCATAAAACAAAATTCAAACCATTGCCTTCTAAAGGAAGTTATTTTCAATTATTCAGTTATAAAGACATCAGTAATGAAAGTGAGATTGATTTTGCAAAAAAACTAACCAAAGAAGCAGGAGTAGCTTCTATTCCTGTGTCTGCATTTTATCAAAATGGAAAAGATGATAAAGTACTTCGTTTTTGCTTTGCAAAAAAAGAAAGTACGCTACAACAAGCGGTTGAAAAGCTAATGCGGTATCAAAATAAATTGGATATTTAATTTTATATGCCTCAAAACAAAGCCTCTGTTTCTCTAAAAGATGCGCAATTGGGTAAATCATTCTCACATCGGTAAAAAAATCAACAATGTGCCACATTTTTTGAGAATAAAAGGTATTGCATGTTACTGGAATATATTTTGATGAGCTTGTATATAACATTTAAATCTTAAAAAAAATTTTATGAAAAAGTTATTTTTGGCAGCTATTATTTCAGGATCTCTTGTTTTATATGCCTGCAATGGAAATTCGAATACCAGTACTACTAATACAGACAGTACGAATTCAACAATGAGTGGTAATGATACGAATTCCAACAAAATGAATTCTACCGATACAACAAACAGAATGGCAACAGATACTAACAAAAACAATGCAAACGCCACTGTTGATAAAGACGCTGTAAAATTTGCCCAGGAAGCAGCAGAAGGGGGAATGATGGAAGTTCAACTTGGAAAAATTGCCCAACAAAATTCATCAACTCAGTCAATCAAAGATTTTGGAAAAATGATGGTGGATGATCATTCAGCTTTAAACGATAAATTAAAAGATCTGGCAGCAAAAAAGAATGTAAATCTTCCTAGCACACTTACAAACGATCAACAAAAAAAAGTAGATAAGCTAAGTAAAGAAACAGGAAAAGATTTTGATAAGGATTATGTTTCAATGATGATTGACGACCATAAAAAAGACATTGATAAATTTAAAACAGCCGGCAGGAATATTAAAGATGCTGACTTTAAGGATTTTGTAATAAAGGCATTGCCTACATTGCAAAAACACCTGGATTCAATCCAGGCAATACATAAGAAAATGTAATACCAGGGATAAAAAGAGGCTGTCTCAAAAGGGCAGTCTCTTTTTTTTTATTTTTAAATTTTAGGTGGGTTTATTCACAATTTGATGTAGATAAATTTTGTGTAGTATTTATGCAATGATTTGAAGTTGAAAG